>MDTE01104295.1_pt1 | contig 15504 bp, 16 predicted proteins | sample 811231 | NCBI WGS metagenome assembly MDTE01 (sample SAMN05326651, study PRJNA326480) | marine metagenome | isolation source: seawater | place: Indian Ocean: Red Sea | collected 2010 | reverse complement strand
ATTACCAACTTTTTGCATAGCTTTTGCAATCATACTTCCAATTTCTTTATCACCATTTGAAGAAATTGTTCCTACTTGTGCAATCTCATCACTATCTTTTACTTTTTTTGCTGATGAAACTAATTTTTCTTTTACTGTATCTACTGCTGCATCTATTCCTCTTTTAACATCCATTGGATTCATACCTGCGGTTACATACTTGCAACCCTCTTTTACTATTGCTTGGGCTAAGATTGTTGCAGTAGTTGTTCCATCACCAGCTTCATCATTAGTTTTGCTAGCAACTTCTTTTACCATTTGAGCGCCCATGTTTTCAAATTTTTCTTCTAATTCAATCTCTTTTGCTACTGTAACACCATCTTTAGTAGTTCTCGGGGCTCCAAAAGATTTATCAATTACAACATTTCTTCCTTTTGGACCAAGAGTTACTTTTACTGTGTTAGCAAGTGTATCAACACCTTTTAACATTGCTGTTCTAGCTTCAGTATTGAACTTAACTATTTTTGCCATAATACTCTCCTTAATTTAAATTATTTTCCTGTAGAAATACCCATAATGTCAGATTCTTTCATTATGCTATATTCTTTTCCATCAATTTTAATTTCAGTTCCCGACCATTTGCCAAAAAGAACTTTATCTCCAACTTTAACATCCATTGGAATTAATTTTCCATCCTCTGATTTTGCTCCACCACCTACAGCAACTACTTTTCCTTCCTGTGGTTTTTCTTGAGCTGAGTCTGGAATGATTATACCGCCAGATGTTTTTTCAACGTTATCTAGCACTTCTATTAAAACTCTATCATGTAAAGGTTTAAACTTCATAAATACTCCTATAAATATGTGAGGACATATAAATACAGCAAACAAAATTTTCAAGAAGGTTATTGCTTTAAAAAATCAAAGAATATATAGGTTTTTTTAGGTAATTTTTAAAATGACCGTTAATTTAACCAATACTGGGCTTAGGGAAATAGCAAACGACTTTGAACTTTTCTATATAGATATATGGGGAGTACTTCATAATGGAATTAAATTAAACGAAGATGCTGTTAGTGTTCTATTAAAACTTGATGAGTTAGGTAAAGAATACATATTATTAACTAATGCACCAAGGCCAAACTCAGATGTTATAGAATTCTTAAAAAAACTAGGTTTAGATGATAAAAGAAGCTCAAAAGTTTATACATCAGGCCAATGTTCGTTGAACTACTTAAATAACGAAAAAAAAGGGGATAAATTTTTTCATATAGGCCCACCAAGAGATTTTGGTTTATTCAATGAGTTTGAATCATTGAAACAAAAAAAAATTGAAGACTCAGATTATTTACTTTGTACAGGATTATTTGATCAAAATCAGGAACTTCAATTTTATAAAAATCTTTTATCTTCATATATAGATAAAGAAATGGTTTGTACAAATCCAGATTTAATAGTTGATAGAGGTAAAATCAGAGAATATTGTGCAGGATCTGTCGCAAAAGTATATGAAGAACTAGGTGGAAGAGTAAAATATTTTGGCAAACCATATCCTATGGTTTATAAAAAATCTTCAAACCCACAAAATAAAAAAGTTTTATGTATAGGTGATAATTTAAATACAGATATAAGAGGTTCTAATTTACAGAACTTTGATTCATTATTTATTCTTAATGGTATACACAAAAATGAAAATCAAAATGAACTAAATATACTTTTTAAAAAATACGGAGTAGTCGTAAATTATATACAAGAAAATTTAAAATGGTAAAAATGAAGATATTTAAGAATTTTAAAATTCATAGTAAATATTTTAATTCAATTATTCTTATCGGAAATTTTGACGGAGTACATTTAGGTCATCAAAAATTGTTTAGAAAAGCAAGAGAATTTAAAAAAAAATATAAAAGTAAAATTGGAGTAATAACTTTTAACCCTATACCTAAAATGTTTTTTAACAAAAAACTCAAAAATTATAAACTTATGAATATGTCTCAAAAGATCGAAAATTTTAAAAAACAAAATGTTGATTTTTTGATAGATCAGAAATTTTCAAAAAATTTTTCATCTATAAAAGCAGATTCATTTATAAAAAATTATCTCAATAAAAAAATAAAAACAAAATTCTTATTTGTTAGTAGTAACTTTAAATTTGGCAATAATAGAGAAGGAGATATAAATTTGCTCAAATTTTACGAAAAAAATTATAATTACAAATTGATTATTCCATTTCCACTTAAGAAATATAAAAAAACTATTTCTTCAACTTTAATAAGAAAATTTTTATCAATTGGAAAATTAGATATTGCCAACAAGTTTTTAGGTAAAAATTGGGAAATAGAAGGCAAAATTCAAAAGGGCAGAAAAGTTGGAAGCAAAATTGGATTTGCAACATGTAATATTGATATTTCAGATTATATAATTGCAAAACCTGGAGTATACTCTGTAAAAGTAAAACTTAATAAAGAATCTCAGAAAATAAATGGAATTGCAAATTTAGGCTATAGACCAACTTTTAATCAAAAAAAAATATTACTAGAAGTAAATTTATTCAATTTTAAAAGAAATATATATAATAATAAAATAAGAGTTGAATTTATTAAGTTTATAAGAAGCGAAAAAAAGTTTAAAAACATTGAACTGCTGACGAATCAAATTAAAAAAGATATCAAAACTGCAAAAAAAAGTTTGAATTAAACTATATGAGCAAAGAAAATCTAAACTTGCCAAAAACTGCTTTCTCAATGAAGGCAAATCTTCCATCCAAAGAGCCTGGTATAGTTGAACATTGGAATAAAATTAATTTATACAATTTATTAAGAAAAGAGAATAAAGGGAAAGAGAAATTCGTTCTTCATGATGGACCTCCATATGCCAATGGGAATATTCATATGGGAACTGCATTTAATAAAATTTTAAAAGATATTATAACTAAATTTCATCAAATGGATGGAAAAGATTCAGTTTATGTTCCCGGATGGGATTGCCATGGTTTACCAATTGAATGGAAAATAGAAGAACAATATAAAAAAAATAAGAAAAATAAAAATGATGTACCAATAGTTGAATTCAGAAAAGAATGTAGAGAGTTTGCTAACAAGTGGATAAAAATCCATAAAGAACAATTCAAAAGGCTTGGTGTAGTTGGTGATTGGGAAAACTATTATTCTACAATGAGCTATGATGCTGAAGCTCAAATAGTTAGAGAATTGGGAAAATTTTTAAAAGAAGGAAGTTTATACAGGGGTTACAAGCCAGTATTGTGGTCAACTGTTGAAAAAACTGCACTAGCAGATGCTGAAGTAGAATATTTGGAACATGTTTCAGATACAATCTATGTATCGTTTCCAATTAAGAAATCTAATTTAAAAGAATTAAAAGATTCAGAAATTATTATATGGACAACAACTCCATGGACAATTCCTGCAAATAAAGCTTTAGCTTATAACAGAAGTTTAAAATATGTATTAATTCAAATTAACGATCAAAATGATTTTAATAAAAGAAAAATTATTGTAGCAGAAGAACTTTTAGAACGTGTTGTAAAAGAATGTGAAATTAAAGATTTTAGTATAATTAGACAAATAGAAGGAAAAGATTTTTCAGGAACGATTTGTTCACATCCTTTTTTAAAGATAGGCTATGATTATGATATACCAATGTTAGAAGCTAGGTTTGTAACAACTGAGCAAGGTTCAGGAATCGTTCATTGTGCTCCTAGTCATGGACCAGATGATTTCAACTTATGTTTAAATAATAATATTAAAGCAGTAGAAACAGTTGATGATGACGGGAAATATACAAAAAATGTTTTAAATTTTGAAGGAATTCATATTTTTAAAGCTAATCCAATTGTAATTGAAAAACTTAAAAATCAAAAAAATTTATTGGCAAATGGAAAATTAAATCACTCCTATCCACATTCTTGGAGATCGAAAGCACCTTTAGTACATAGGGCTACACCACAATGGTTTATTTCCATGGAAAGCCACAAGTTAAGAGAAAAAGCATTAAAAGCAATTAATGAAACTAAATTTTATCCATCAAAAGGAAAAGAAAGATTAAAATCGATGATAGAAACAAGACCAGACTGGTGTGTATCTAGACAAAGAGTTTGGGGCGTTCCTTTGCCTATATTTTTATCAAAAAAAGATGGAAAAGTTTTGGTTGATGACGATGTATTTGACAATATTGCAAACATTTATGAAAAAGAAGGATCTGATTGTTGGTTTTCAGATAATCCACAAAGATTTTTAGGAAAAAAATATAAAGCAGAAAATTTTGAAAAACTTACAGATATAGTAGAAGTTTGGTTTGATAGTGGTTCAACCCACTCATTTGTTTTAGAAAAAAGAGATGATCTAAAATGGCCGGCATCAATGTACTTAGAAGGCTCAGATCAACATAGAGGGTGGTTTCATTCATCATTATTAGAGTCATGTGGAACTAGGGGAAGAGCTCCTTTTGAAAGTATTTTATCTCATGGATTTGTAATGGATGGTAAAGGATTAAAAATGTCAAAATCTTTAGGGAATCAAATTTTACCTGATGATATTTTAAAAAAATATGGCGCTGACATCTTAAGAGTTTGGGTTGCAGCATCTGATTATGCAGAAGATTTAAGAATAGATTATTCAATTTTAGAGCAGCACGCAGAAGCTTATAGAAAAATAAGAAACACATTTAGATATTTAATGGGCAATTTAAACGACAATTTCTCTGAGCAGGATTATGAAAAAATTAATTTAAACAACCTTCCAGAGCTGGAACAATACATGCTACATAAGTTGTATGTTTTAAATGAAAGTTTTAATAAAAATTTTAAATCATATAATTTTCATGTTCTTTATAAAGATTTGCTTAATTTTTGTACAGTAGATCTTTCTTCATTTTATTTTGATATAAGAAAAGACACTTTGTATTGCGATAAGAAAAACTCAGACAAAAGAATGAATTGTATTTTAACTTTAAACATTATTCTGGATGGATTGTTAAGATGGTTTGCTCCTATATTATCATTTACAACTGAGGAAATTTTTAAACTTTTAAACAATGATAATTCAAATAGTATACATTTAAAAAAATTTCCTAAATATCCATCATCATGGAAAAATGAAAAATTAAATAGCAACTGGTCTAAAATAATAAATATTAGAAACAATGTGAATATTAGTATTGAGACAAAAAGAGCTGAAAAATTGATTGGATCAAGCTTGGAAACATTTGTTAACATCACATTGAATAAAGATTTATATAATTTAGTAAAAAAATACGATTTTTCTGAAATTTGTATTACTTCAGGTGCTAATTTGATCTTAGATGAAAAAATTGAGGAAAAGATAGAGGTTGAAGCATTAAAGGCCGAAGGAGATAAATGTTCAGTGTGTTGGAAAATCTCTAAACATAAATGCGAGAGGCATGGAAATATTCAATAGTAAATGAATCAAATTATAAAAAGAAAACTCATATTTTATTTTTTAATAATACTTGCAATTTTTTTATTAGATAGAGTTTCAAAAATTTATGTTATCAATATTGCTGAAAAAAATGGTATTGTAGATATATTTATTAATGATTTTTTAAATATAATTTTAGTTTGGAATTCTGGAATTGGTTTTGGATTATTTCAAATTGATGAAAGATTTACCTATAACGTAATAACCATTTTAATTTTGATAATTAATATCATAATTATTTACTTATTATTAAATTCTGAAAAATTTTATCAATTGTTTTTTACAATGATTCTTGGAGGATCTTTTGGTAATTTATTCGACAGGATTTATTATTCTGCAGTACCTGATTTTATTGACTTAAATTATAATGGTTATCACTGGTTTGTATTTAATGTAGCTGATATATTTATTTCTATAGGAATATTTATGTTAATTATATTAGAATTATTCAAAAAACAAAAAAATGAGAAATAATCTTATATTAGTTTTAATTGCACTTTTTTTTATTTCATCTTGTACAGGGTTTGGAATGAAACGTTCTAAGAATGCAGACGAATTTTTAATACAAAAGAAAAACCCATTAATTATGCCGCCAGATATTGAAGATTTACCTGAACCTAAACAGGATATAAAAGAAGAAGATCAAACTGAATTTAAAAAAATATTAAGTTCAAATAAAAAAAATACCATAAACACAAATTCAGGACCAAAATCTTCCTTAACAGAATCTATAATAGAAAAAATTGAAAATTAATGAGGTCAAATATTATTTTTAAGAATTTTCAAAGTAAAGTAAACTATATAGATAAAAAAAAATTATATAAGTATTTAAAAAAAATTAATTATTTAGGATGGCCAAAATTTTTAAATAGTTATAAAAAAGATTATAAATATTCTTACAACAATAATTTAATTAAAAAGTATCAAAAATTTAGCAATATTAATATTATTGGTATGGGAGGCTCATCTATAGGAACAAAAGCAATTTATAATTTCTTAAAAAATAAAATTAAGAAAAAAATTTATTTTTTAGAAAATTTAAGTTTAAAAAAAGAAAATAAAAAAAAGAGTTTAAATATAATTGTTTCTAAATCTGGAAATACATTAGAGACAATAGTAAATTTTAATACAACATTTAAAAAAACTGACAAAAATATTTTTATTACAGAAAATAATTCTAATTATTTAAGGAAATTAGCGAATAAACTGGGCTCAGAAGTGATTGAGCATAAAAATTTTATTGGAGGAAGATTTTCTGTTTTATCCGAAGTAGGAATGGTACCAGCTGAATTAATGGGACTTAATGAAAACAAATTTAAAAAATACAACGACTTAATAGTAAAAAAAAAATTTTTAAATCAATTAATAGAAAATGTTTTAATTACACATAAATTTATTAAAAATAAGAAATATAACTCTATAATTCTAAATTATGATTCTCAATCAGATGATTTTTTTAAATGGTATCAACAACTTATCTCTGAAAGTCTGGGTAAAGATTCAAAAGGGATAATGCCAATAATTTCTTCAATGCCAAAAGATAATCATAGTACACTTCAGTTGTATTTAAGTGGTTTCAAATCTAATTTTTATACTTTTTATATTGTAGAAGAAAAAAATAGTGCAAAAATTAATTCAAAATTAATTTTTGATAAGTTTAATTTTTTAAAAAAAAAGGATTCATTTGAAATTCTTAATTCCCAAAGAATTGCAACTGAAACTATTTTTAAAAATAAAAAAATACCCTTTAGATCATTTTATCTTAAACAAAGAAATGAAGAAACATTAGGCGAACTATTTTGTTTTTTTACTTTAGAAGTTATTTTATTATCTCATTTATTAAAAGTTAATCCTTTAAATCAGCCAGAGGTAGAATTGATAAAAAAAGAGACTTTTAATATTCTTAAGAGTTAATATAACCAAAAATTATTTTAGATGATCCATATACTTCTTCCCTAACAATTTTAAATTTTTCATCTAAATTATCTAGGGATGATTTGTGTCTATGAATGATTATTAGTGTTTTTGAATTTAATATTTTCATATCATTTAAATTATTTAATAAAAGCTTTAGATTTTTATCTTTGAATGGAGGATCAATAAAAATTAGATTAAATTTGTAATTCAACTTTTTAAAATTAATTTTATTATAAATATTTTTTTTTATAATTTTTGCTTTTTCTTTGAAGCATAAAATGTTTAAATTTTTTATTAATAAATCAATTGCACCCTTATATTCTTCAAAAAATATTACTTTTTTTGCGCCTCTTGAAATTGCTTCCAATCCAAAGGAACCAATTCCAGAAAAAAGATCTAATACAACACATTCTTTAAAGTTTACTTGTAATAATTTTGAATGATTTAAAATGTTAAAAATAGATTCTCTGACCAAATCCTTTAGAGGTCTAGTTGTTCTATCATTTGGGCGAAGAATTTTTTTTCCTTTGGCAATACCTGAAATTATTCTCATTAATTACTTATTACTTTATAACCTATATCGTTTCTATAATGACCACTCTCCCAATTTAATAAATTAATTAATTCCAAACTTTTTTTTCTAGCTTGATTAAAATCATTATCTATTGATACGAAATTTAGCACCCTTCCTCCAGTTGAATAGTATTTCAAATCAATTTTTTTGGTACTAGCGTGAAATAAATATTGATCCTCATTGATTTGAAGTTTTTCTAAATTTTCAATTAAAATATTTTTTTTAAATTTTTCCGGGTATCCTTTAGATGCCACAACTATACAAATGCTTTTTTGATTTTTCCAATTTAGTTCTATTTTTTCCAATGTTCCATTTACACAATTTTCAATTACTTCTATCAAATCATTATTTAATAAAGGTAGGATGGTTTGACATTCTGGATCACCCATCCGAACATTATATTCAATTAAATAAGGTTCATTGTTATTTACCATAAGACCTGCATATAAAAAGCCAATGTATTTACCATTATTTTTTTTTATATAATTTAGAGTTGGCAAAACTATTTTATTAATTATTTTTTTTTCAAGTTCATTATTAATTAATCTTGATGGGGAGTATGCGCCCATACCTCCAGTATTTTTTCCTTTATCTCCTTCAAAAATTCTTTTGTGATCTTGGGCAGTGTTAAAAATTTTATAAGAATTATTATCGTAAAGAATAAAAAAGCTCATTTCTTCCCCATTTAAAAAATCCTCGATTAATACTTCGTCTGCTTTCCCAAATTTTCCATAAAAAATTTCCTCTACTGCTTTTTTTGAATCTAAAAAGTTTTCACAAATATAAACTCCTTTTCCAGCAGCTAATCCATCAGCTTTTACAACCAATGGATGTTTTTTATCTTTTAAATATTTAATTGCTGAATGCAAATCTTTTAAGATATTAAAATTTGCCGTTGGTATATTTTCTTCTCTACAAATTTTTTTTGTAAAAATTTTTGAACCTTCTAACTTTGAGCAATATTTGTCTGGTCCAAAAACTTTTAATCCATTTATTTTCAAATAGTCAACAATACCATTTACCAAAGGCTCTTCTGGTCCTATTATAGTTAGATCTATATTTTTACTAATTAAAAAAGACTTAATTTCTTCAAAATTTTTTAAATTTATATCTATGTTTTCAGCAATTTCATTTGTGCCACCATTACCAGGCAAACAAAATATTTTTTTTATTTTTTTAGATTGATAAATTTTATGACAAATTGCGTGTTCTCTCCCACCACTACCAATTATTGCAATTCTCATGTATACTTATTTATATAATGGATGACAAAATAGCTAGGTTAAAATATTTAAATAATTCTTTTGAAATAATTGAAAATGGCACACATGTTATTTGTGCAGTATCAGGAAAAAAGATTCCTTTAAAAAATTTAAATTATTGGAATGTTGAACTTCAAGAACCGTATTTTTCATATCTAGAAGCTAATCTGAAAAGAGAAAAACAACATTAGTCTCATTTCCATCTATTATGAGTGAGTATCCATTGGGATGGATTTTTTAAAATCATTTTTTCGAGAATTTTATTTAGTTTTAGTGATATTTCTTCTATACTAAGGTTATTACTAAATTTTATAGGCTCATCTATTGTTAGATTGAATTTTATATTTTCATACCTTTCAATATGAACTGGCACAATTTCACAATCAAATTTTTTTGCAATTTGAGCAGGGATAGTTGTTGTAAACGCAGGTTTTCCAAATAAATCAGATTTTATGCCTTCAGTGACTCTCTGATCAATCATTAAAGCAATAGAATAATTTTTATTTAAATAATTTAAAATTTCTCTGGTACCACTTTTACCTTTTTTTATCTGGTTGCTACATATATGTTTTAATCTAATATTTTCCATAATTTTATTTAGAAAAATATTATTAAGTGGCCTATAAATTGCAGCAAGATTTATACCTGCGGAATCTATAAACATTGCCATCAATTCGAAGTTATTAAAATGTCCAGAAATAAATACTACTCTTTTATTTTTAGATTTTATTTCCTCAAGATAATTGTTTCCTATTATATTTACATTTTTTTTTAAAGATCCATTTTTAAAATGACTTAGATAAACATAGTCTGACAATATTCTTCCATAGTTTGAAAAAACTTCATTAACTATTTTATCCTTGCTATCTATTTTTAGATCTAAACTATTTTGAATTATATTTAGATTCTTCAAAATTATTTTGTCAGATTTAATAATTTTTCCAAATATTCTACCAATCTTTGAACCAAAATTGGATGCATTTTTGTAACCTATAATTTTAAATATTAAAAATAAGACAATTATAAAAAAAAATTGAATAAAATATTTTATATATTTCATAAATAATTTGTTAAAAATTTTTTAAAAATAGAATTTTTTTCTATTATCATATCTATAATCGTAAATTTAACTTTTAAATTTTTAAATTTTTTTATTTTCATATAATCTTTTTCAGTCGTTACTATTTTGAGATTATTTTTTTTTGCTAAATTATTGATTTTTTTAATATCTATATTCTTATAATTGAAATGATCGGGAAAAATTAATTTTTTTTTAACATTAATTTTATTTTCTTTTAATAAATTAAAAAAATTTTCTGGAGTTCCTATTCCACAAAAAGCCAAATAATTCGATTTTGAACTGAATTCTTTCTTATTTTTTAAAATATATCTTCCATAAAAAATTTTTATATTTTGATTAAATTTTTTAATTTTTTTTACTAAGAATTTATTTTTTTTACCATTTATGAATGCTGCGTTATAACTTTTTAACTCAGATAAGTCTTCTCTTAAAGGTCCTGCGGGCAACAGTTTTTCATTTCCAACGCCACTTATGCTACTAAAGCAAACAATTGAAATATCATATTTAATGGATTTATCTTGAAGACCATCATCAAATACAGCAATATTTTTATTTGATTTTGGAATTGTTTTAAGACCTTCAATTCTATTCATTGGCAAAATTAAATTTGTTTTTTTATTAAGTAATCGTTGCTCATCAATTTGATCACCATATTTTTTTTTTATTACAAAAATTTTATATTTTTTTTTTAATATTTCATTTATTTTAATTACAAGTTGAGTTTTTCCTGTGCCTCCTAAATATATATTGCCGACACATATTGATGGAATATCAGATTCAAATGAATTTTGAGATTTCTTTAATAATATAACTAATCTTGTTATTAGGGTTATAGGTCTTATCAAGAAGGAGATTAAGTTATTATCTTTCCAAAAATCTGGTTTTAAAAGTTTCACTTTAAATAAATTTTATAATTTCAAAATAAATTAAATTTAATATTTTTTCTCCATATTTTATAAGTTTTTTATTTTCAATAACTAAGTGTTTTTTATGAAGCGATTTATTAATAATTTTATGCCCTTGATTATAAGATTTAAACATATTTGAAATACTCATAGAGCCAAGTTTTTTATAAATTTGATTGAAATTGGTCACGTGTGGTCCATGAATTATTTTACAACCTAATTTTGCAGGTTCCAGAGGATTTTGTCCTCCGTGCTTTATTAAAGATCCTCCCATAAATACTATTTTTGATATCTTATAAAATTTATTTAGTTCTCCATATGCATCTACGATGTATATATCGACATCTGAGTTAATTTTTTTATTGGAACTATGCAAATGTGTGTTTAAAGAAAATTTTTCAATTTCATTTTTTATTTGATTTGATCTTTCAATATGCCTAGGAACTATTATAGAAACAAAATTATTTAATTTTTTTTTTGTTTTAAAATACAAATGATTTTTAATAATAAAATCTTCTTCATTAAAATGTGTACTTGCAGCAGTAATTAAAATTTTTTTATTTTTAAAAAAATTAAGAGTTTTATTATCTAAAAATTCTGTTTTAACTTTTTTTCCTGTTGCAAATTTAAGATTTCCCATGTTGAAAATTTTTTTTGCACCTAGAACTTTTAATCTTTTGTTTGTTTCATTGTTCTGAGCAAAACATAAATCAAATTTATTAAATAAAATATTGGAAAATTTTTTAATTTTTTTCCAATTTTTGAATGATCTTAAAGTCATTCTGGCATTAATTAATATTAATTTAATTTTATTTTTTTTTATATTTTCAATTAAATTTGGCCATACTTCAGATTCGCAAAGAAAAAAAACAGAAGGTTTCCAAAAATTAATAAATTTATTAATTATTAATTTACTATCAATAGGAAAAAATTGATGAACAGTTTTTTTCAAATTAAGTTTTTCAATTATTTTCGAAGAACTTAGTGTTGTTGTAGTAATTAATATTTGATTTATCTTTTTATTTTTTTCAAGCTTTTCAACTAAAGGCACTATACTCAAAAGTTCTCCAACACTAGAACAGTGAAACCAAATTAATTTTCCATTTAACCTTTTTTTTGAACTAATTCCATATCTTTCTAAGCATCTAAAGATATTTTCTTTACCCTTAATGACTCTATATAAAATTACTAAAGGAGAAATTAGCAAAAACAGATTGCTAATTATTCCATAAATAAACATCATTTTTCTTTACTGAGTTGTTTTAAATAAAAATTTTTGTAGATATTTGAAGAAACTAGTAAATCTTGGTGATTACCTTCGGCTACCACTCTACCTTCTTGAATAACATAAATCTTATTTGAATTAATCACTGTAGACAATCTATGTGCAATTACCAATGTAGTTCTTCCTTTAATTAAGTAATTTATTGCGTTTTGAATTTTTGATTCTGTTTCAGAATCTAAAGAAGATGTTGCTTCATCTAATAAAATAATATTACTTTTTTTTAGTAAAGCTCTTGCTATTGATAATCTTTGTTTTTCACCTCCAGATAATCTTACTCCATTTTCACCTATATTTGTGTCATATCCATTAGGTAATTTTGAAATAAACTCATCACAATAAGAAAATTTTGCAGCCTCTAATATTTCATCTTCTAAAGCATTTAGTTTTGAATATTTTATATTATTTTTTATTGTGTCATCAAATAAAGTAATATCTTGACTTACTAGAGAAATATTTTTTCTTAAAGATTTAATTGAAAAGTCATGAATAGACTGTTTATCAATTAAAATTTCTCCATTTAATGGATCATAGAATCTTGGAATAAGGTTCATTATTGTAGATTTACCAGCTCCACTATGCCCGACAAGAGCAGTCATTTCTCCACTTTGTATATTAAGATTAATTTTGTCTAAAATAACATTATTATTATTTGTATATTTGAAACTTATATCTTTAAATTCTATATTTCCTGTAGTTAATAATAATTCTTTATTTAAATTTTTGTCTATAATCTTAGAATCTATAATTGGCAAAATTCTTTTTGCCGCCGAAAGACCTTGATGAACACCCATGTTTAAAGTTGCTAATGATCTTACCGGTTGGTAAGCCAACATCATAGCAGCCAAGAATGAAAAAAAATTGTTTATATCAAGGTCATTATTTAGTATTAGGCTACCAGCATAAAAAAGCAAACCACCAATCATGAAACCAGTTAGCGATTCCATTATTGGAGTTGATCGAGTCATTACTACATTAATTTTTAAGCCTTTTTCTTTAAATTCATTTATATTTTTTTTTGACCTATCATTTTCATAATCTTCATTTTGAAATATTTTGATTAATTTATGATTTTTAAGCATTTCTAGAAAAAAGGTATTAACCCTTCCTGATATTTCTTGAGCTTGTGTTGTGACTTTACCTATTCTTTTACCTAATGATTTTGCAGCTATAGTTGCCAAAGGAATCATTATTAATGCAAATAAAGCTAATTTCCAGTTTTGGTAAAACATTACAGAAATCAAACCAAAAAGAGTTAGTGTATCTTTCGTAAACAATAAAATTGTATTTGTAACTAAACTATTAATCAAATGTACATCATAGTTAAGATGAGACAAATATTTTCCTGAATGTTTTTTATCTATATTTTCAACAGATGATGATAAGATCGAATCCATCAATTGAATTTGAAGAATTGCCTGTATTTCAGCACCCACTTTAAGTAAAATAACCTTAGCGGTGTACAATGCTGTTCCTTTAATTATAAATGCAAATAAAATTGCAATTGGAATTAACAACATAAGTTGTTTATTTTTTTCAATAAACATTTTTTCTATGGCTGGGTCTAGAAGATATGCAATTGCGGAAGTGCTTCCCGCAACTAAAATAGAAAATACTACTGAAAGTAAAATTTTCCCTAGAAATTTTCTAGTATAGTTTTTGTAGAGTCTTTTTAAAATTTCTAGGTTAGACATTATTTAAATTTTACTAATTAAAATATTTAAAAAAACTAATAGTCCTAATAGATTATTACTTTTAAAAATATTTAAACAATTATTTTTCTTTATTTTATCAAATTTTTTTATTTGATAAAAAAATAGATGCAAAAGAACTAATAAAAAAAAAAGATAAAAATACATATTAAACTCTAGAATAAAACTGACTAATAAAAAACATACTATAAAAACAAGATAACATACTGATAAAAATATCTTTGGATTTTCTCTAAATTTTATTGATGTCGATTTTACTCCTATGATTTCATCATCTTCAATATCTTGAAAACCATATATAGTGTCGTATCCCAGTGTCCAAAATATGGCGCCAATATAAAATATGATTGGAATAAAGCTAATATTTTCATTTACAGATGTCCAACCCAAAATTAATCCATAATTAAATGTTATACCTAAAAATAATTGTGGCCAATAAGTATATCTTTTCATTAAAGGATATATAAATGCAAGAGGCATAGATGCTATTGCTAATAAAATTGTTAGGTAATTAAAATTAATTAATACTAAAAAAGCTAAAAAGCATATAATAGCTGAATAAAAAATAGATAGCTTAACAGAGATTTTTCCAGCAGCTATTGGACGATTTTTTGTTCTTTCAACATTTTTATCGAAATCTTTGTCAACTATATCATTAACAATACATCCCGCTGAACGCATTAAAATTGAACCTAAGAAAAATAAAAATAAATAAAAAAAATATTTTTTAAAACCAATTTGAAAATCATAAGCTATTGTTAGTCCCCAAGCACATGGCCAAAATAATAACATGAAGCCAATCGGCTTTTTTAGTCTTGTTAATTCAATTAAGATGCTTATATGAGACATATAATTCATTAAATAACAAAGATTTTTGTATAAGCAAATTTATTCGACATGAATATAGATTACACTGTTACTGCTCTGATGTTTCCAGCAATTCCTTTGCTGATGAGTGTTTATGCTAATCGTTTTCATACATTAAGTAATTTAATAAGAAAAATACATGATGAATATGTTTGGGAAAAACATATTCCACAAGAGTGGGAAAAACAGCTAATAAATTTAAATGGAAGAGTAAAGTGGTTAAAATATACACTTGGATTTGCAAGTTTTGGCTTCTTGTTTAATATGTTAACAGTTTTTGCCCTATACTTAGACTTGATTTTTATTGCAAGAATTATTTTTGGATCATGTTGTTTAGCAATGATAATTTCAGTATTATTTTTTATAAGAGATATACATCTATCAACCGAAACTTTGAAATTACATTTGTCAGATATGAAAATTGATTTAGACTAAGGTATAATAATAGCTGGACCTATAATTTTTCTATT
>MDTE01097518.1_pt1 | contig 15504 bp, 17 predicted proteins | sample 811231 | NCBI WGS metagenome assembly MDTE01 (sample SAMN05326651, study PRJNA326480) | marine metagenome | isolation source: seawater | place: Indian Ocean: Red Sea | collected 2010 | reverse complement strand
CGAGGGTGTTGATTTCTCTATTGATGATAAAAATAAAATAGCAAAAGCTTTATCAAATCTTGGCGTAGACTATTTGGAAGGAGGATGGCCCGGAGCTAATACTTTAGATACAAACTTTTTTAATAAACCTCCAAAGTTAGAAAATACAATTTTAACTGCTTTTGGAATGACAAAAAAAGCCGGCAGAAGTGCAGAAAATGATCCAGGACTTTCAGCTTTATTAAATACAAATGCTCCAGCTATTTGTTTAGTAGGAAAATCTTGGGATTTTCATGTTGATGTGGCTTTGGGTATTACTAAAGAAGAAAATTTAGAAAATATAAAAGAGTCAGCAAAATTATTTGTTAAAAATAAAAGAGAATTTATGTTTGATGCTGAACATTTCTTTGATGGATACAAAAAAAATCCTGAGTACGCATTGTCTTGCATCAAAACAGCTTTTGATGAAGGAGCGCGGTGGATTGTTCTTTGTGACACAAACGGAGGAACTTTGCCTAATGAAGTCGGAGAAATAGTTTATAAAGTAAGTAAAAAAATTCCTGGAAAAAATCTTGGTATTCACGCTCATAACGATACAGAAAATGCAGTAGCAAATTCTTTAACTGCCGTTTTAGCTGGAGCACGTCAGGTTCAAGGAACTATTAATGGACTTGGTGAAAGATGTGGTAATGCAAACTTAATTTCTTTAATTCCATCGTTGGCATTAAAAAAATCTTTTACTGAAAATTTTGAAATTAAAATAAGCAAGAATAAGGTTAAAACTTTAACTGAATGTTCAAGACTGCTTGATGAAATATTAAATAAAAAGTCAAATAGACATGCAGCTTATGTGGGCCCATCGGCCTTCGCACATAAAGGTGGTTTGCATGTTTCAGCTGTATCAAAAGATCCAAAAACATATGAACATATTGATCCTAGTTCAGTAGGAAATGTAAGAAATATTATAGTCTCAGATCAAGCTGGAAAATCAAATATAATGTCTAGACTTGAAAAGTATGGAATTAATATTGATAAAAATGATCCAAAAGTTCAAATTTTATTAAATGAAGTTAAAGACAGGGAGTTCGTTGGTTATTCCTATGATGGGGCTGACGCATCATTTGAATTATTAGCTAGGAGACTTTTAGGAGAAATTCCAAAATATTTAACAATTTCTAAATATGATGTATCTGTTAAAAAAGATTCAAAAAATAAAATTAATTCATTTGCGAAAGCACATATTTTAGTTGACGGCAAAGAAATAGTTTGTGAAGGATCAGGAAATGGTCCAGTAAATGCTTTAGATAATGCTATAAGATCAAATGTAGATAAAGTTGGGAAATATTCTAAATACTTAAAAGATTTAAAATTGGTAGATTATAAAGTTAGGATTTTAAATACTGGAACAAATGCTACGACAAGAGTTTCTATTGAAAGTACTGATCGAGAAGGAAAGAATTGGTTCACTATTGGAGTTTCTCCAAATATAATTGAAGCTTCTTTTAAAGCATTAATAGATAGTTTAGATTATAAACTTTACAAGGAAAAAGCTCCCGCAAATAATTAATGAGCTTAAATAATATTTATTTTATTTTGGTAAGACCGCAAATTGGAGAAAATATTGGTTCAGTAGCTCGAGCAATAAAAAATTTTAATATTAAAAATTTAAGAATTGTAAATCCAAGGTGCAATTGGCCAAATCAGAGAGCTATAGCAACATCAGTTGGAGCTAAAGATATTTTAAAATCTGCAATAATTTATGATTCTATAGAAGAATCAATTTCTGATCTAGATATAATTTTTGCCAGCAGTTCAAGAATAAGAAAAGTTAATAAAAAAGTTATTTCAATTTCAAATCTTAAAATAAAAATTATAAAAGGAAGGAAAATAGGAATTCTTTTTGGTCCCGAAGCATCAGGACTTTCTAATGATGAGATTAGTTGCGCAAATTATTTAGTAAAAATTCCAAGTAATAAAAAATTTAGCTCACTAAATTTATCCCATAGTGCAATAATCTTTTGTTTTGAGCTTTTTAAACATTTTTCAAATAAAAAAAATAATTATAATACTGCTTATAAAAGTTTAGTTGCTAATAAATCTGAGGTGAATAAATTTCTGAAATTTATTATTAAAGGTTTAGATAAGAAAGGTTTTCTACAGCCAGATCATAAGAGACAAAGCATGATAAGAAATATTAATAACATATTTCACAGAATAAATTTATCTGAACAAGAAATACGCATTTTACTTGGAATTTTCTCAACTTTGAATGAATTTAATAAGAAAAGCTGAATTGACAAAAGGTCCTCATTGTTTATAAATCACGATGTATAAAATATGACAAAAAGAGCAGCGTCCAAACATAAGGTAGATAGAAGACTTAGAGTTAATTTATGGGGAAGACCTAAAAGCCCATTTAACACAAGAAATTATAAGCCTGGCCAACATGGAAAATCAAAGAAAGGCAAAATATCTGATTACGGCACACAATTAGAAGCTAAACAAAAAATGAAATTTTACTATGGCAATATGAACGAGAGACAATTTAGAAATGTATATCGCAAGGCATTAAAAAAGAGAGGAAACACCACTGAAAATTTGATTGGTTTTTTAGAAAGAAGATTAGACACAGTAATTTACAGAGCAAAATTTGCAACTACTGTATTTTCGGCAAGACAATTGATTAATCACGGCCATGTTAAAATAAATGGAAAAAAAGTAAATATACCAAGTTACTTAGTTACCGAAAAAGATACCATTGAAATAAAAGACAAATCAAAAGAATTATTGGTTATTGCGGGCTCGTTAGTGAGTAAGGAAAGGGAAATTCCTGACTATATTCAAATGGATGAAAAAAATAAGAAAGCAAAATTATTAAGAATTCCAAAATTTTCTGAGGTTCCATATCCTACAATAATGGAACCTAATTTAGTAATTGAATATTATTCAAGATAATAAAATTAGATTTGTTAAAAAGAACTACAATTAGAAACGTAAACGAAACATTAGAAAAAAATTCTAATTGGAAAATCCTTGATATTGGTTGCGGTTATAGAGCCCATAAAAAGGCAAATGTAATTGCTGATGTTCAAGATTTTTCAAATTATTATAAGAATAAAAAATTTGTCTTAATCAAAGAAAAAAATCTTCCTTTTAGGGATAAAGAATTCGACTTTGTTATAGCAAGTCACGTAATTGAGCACGTGGAAGATTTTGAATACTTTATTAGAGAAATTCAAAGGATCTCATCAAAAGGTTATATTGAACTTCCATCAAGGCTAGGAGACAACTTGGTATTTGAAAACAAGAATGATCATATATGGTGGTTTAATTTTGATGATAGTAGAAATAAGCTTATAGCATCAAGAAGAAACCAGTTAATCGATCCATTTATCACAGTTTCAATGGCAAAGATGTTAGAAGATGTTTTTAGAGAAAGTTTAGTTACCGAGATTATTTGGGAAGAAAAAATTGATTATGAAATTGATAATACATTAAGAAACGAAAATTTTAAGAATATTTCATTTTTTAAAATATTTAGAAAATATTTAAGCAAGCGTATTAGAACAATTTTTAAGTAGATTTATTAATTAACTTTATATGGAATTTTTTTGTCTTTAAGTTTTGCCTGCAATTCACCTTTTTCAAACATTTCTTTTACAATATCGCACCCACCAATAAATTCATTTTTAATATACAATTGAGGTATTGTAGGCCAATCACTATAGATTTTTATACCTTCTCGAATTTCAGGATCTTCTAGAACATTAACACCAACAAAATTTACTTCTAAATGTTTTAGTACATTAGATACGGCAAGCGAAAATCCACATTGAGGTACCTCAGGGGTTCCTTTCATAAATAGACAAACTGAGTTTTTTTCAATTAAAGTAGATATTTTCTTTTTTGTATTTTCATTCATAAATTATTTCTCCATAGTATTTAATGCTAAAGCATGTAATTCATTGCCCATTTTACCTTTTAAAGCTTTATATACTAATTTATGCTGCTCTATTTTGCTTTTACCAATAAATATACTTGATTTAATAGTAGCGGAATAGTGATTATTGTCACCCGCCAAGTCTTTGAGGATAATTTCAGCATCTGGTATAGCTTCGCTTATCAAACTTCTGATTTCTTCAATTTTTAAGCTCATAGTATTTTAATTTTTAATTTTTACTGCTTTTGGTTTGCCAAACCTGACTTCACTAATATTGCTTTCTTCATGTATTATACCAAGCCTTCTTGCAACTTCTTGATAAGCTTGGACTATATTACCTAAATCTTTTCTAAATCTATCTTTGTCTAATTTTTTTTCACTAACCACATCCCAAAAACGGCATGTGTCAGGGCTTATTTCGTCCGCTAGGACTATTTCTTTTTTTCCATCTATATTAACTCTTCCAAATTCTAATTTAAAATCAACAAGTTTAATTCCGATCGCTCTAAACATGCCTTGCATAAAATCGTTTATTCTTAAACAGCGATCTTTAATTAAATCAATCTCAAAAGATTTTGCCCAATCAAATTCTATTATATGTTCTCTTGATACATGCGGGTCGCCTAATGAATCGTTTTTATGACTATATTCTAACAAAGGTTTTGACAGAACGGTTCCATCAGGAATACCAAATTTTTTTGTTAAGGATCCCGTTGCAATATTCCTAACAATGAACTTAACAGGGATTATTTCTACTAATCTAACGAGCTGTTCTCTCATATTTAATCTCTTTATTAGATGAGTCTTTATCCCAATTTGGGTTAAGTTATTTAATATATGCTCAGAAATTCTGTTATTTAGAACTCCTTTTCCTTCAACTACAGATTTTTTTAAATTATTGAATGCTGTTGCCTCATCCTTAAAATGTTGAATGGCAGTTCCTTTTTCAGGTCCTTCATAAAGAATTTTTGCTTTGCCTTCATAAAGTTTTTTTCCTTTGTTCATTCTATTTAAAAACTCTTTTATATATGAAATCTATTTTTTTTGTATGATAATTTATATCAAACATTCTTTTTAAATCTTTATTAGAAATTTTTTTATTAATCAATGAGTCTTTCAACAAACTGTCATAGAGAGATACATTTTTTCTCCATGATTTTTGGGAATTTTTTTGAACTAATTCGTAAGCTTTTTCTCTTGAAAAGCCATATTTTGTTAGTTCAATCATCACTCTTTGAGAAAATATTAATCCTCTAGTAATATCAAGATTCTTTAGCATTTTTTTTGGATAAACATTTAAGTTTTTTAGAATATTTTTTAGCCTGTTAAGAGAAAAATCTAACGTAATAGTAGAATCAGGACCTATATTTCGCTCAACGCTAGAATGAGAAATATCTCTTTCATGCCAAAGAGAGATGTTTTCAAGCGCAGGCAAAACATAACTTCTTATTAATCTTGCCAATCCAGTAAGATTTTCACTTAATATTGGATTTTTTTTGTGAGGCATTGCTGAGGAACCCTTTTGTTTCTTATCAAAAAATTCTTCAACTTCCTGTAATTCAGTTTTTTGTAAATTTCTTATTTCCGTAGCTACTCTTTCTATTGAACCAGCAATAATTCCTAAGACTGAAAAATAATGTGCATGCCTATCTCTGGGAATAACCTGAGTTGATATTGGTTCAACTCTTAAATTAAATTTTTTTGCAACATATGACTCAACTTTAGGATCTACGTTAGCAAAAGTTCCCACAGCACCTGAAATAGCACATGTAGAAATTTCATCAATTGCAGCTTTCAGTCTTTTTTTATTTCTTTTAAATTCTTCATAAAAACTTGCTAATTTTAGTCCGAATGTTGTTGGTTCAGCGTGGATACCGTGACTTCTACCTATGCAAATAGTTCTTTTAAATTTTAATGATTTGCTCTTTAATACTTTTAATAATTCTTCAATATCTTTAAGAATAATATTTCCAGATTGTAATAATTGAATATTAAAACAAGTATCTAATACATCAGATGAAGTCATGCCTTTGTGCAGAAATCTACCTTCTGGTCCAACCTCCTCTGTTATAGAAGTTAAGAAAGCAATTACATCATGATGTACTTTACTTTCTATTTTGTGGATTCTGTCTACTTTTACTTTTGCTTTTCTTTTAACTTTTGCAGCCACACCTTTGGGTATAACTTTTAGTTTTTCCATTGCTTGGGCCGCAGCAATTTCAATATCTAGCCAGATTTGATATTTATTTTCTTCCGACCAAATTTTTTTTAATTCTTTTCTAGAATATCTATCAATCATAAAATATAGGGAGGCTGTTCATAATTTTTTTTTGATTTTGTAAATATTTCATATCCATTATCAGTTACTCCAATAGTATGTTCGAATTGTGCTGATAGCGATTTATCTTTTGTTACAGCTGTCCAGCCATCCTTGAGCATTTTAGTATTATATATTCCTTCATTAATCATGGGTTCTATAGTAAAAATCATACCCGTCTCCAATTTAATTCCATCACCTTTTTTACCATAATGCAGCACATTGGGAGCTTCATGAAATTTTTTTCCTATTCCATGCCCGCAAAAATCTCTCACAACAGAAAAACCTCTTGTTTCTGCATAATCTTGAATAGTTTGACCGATATCTCCAAGATGAATTCCGTTTTTAACGATAGAGATTCCTTTCATCATGGAATTATAAGTTGTTGCTACTAAATTTTTACATTTTACAGGAACATTGCCTACAAAAAACATTCTGCTTGTGTCACCATGCCAACCGTTAACGATAGCAGTAACATCAATATTCAGAACATCTCCCTCTTTTAAATATTTTTCTGCTGGGATTCCGTGACAGACAACATGATTAACTGATGTGCAACAAGATTTTGGAAAACCTTTATAATAAAGTGGCGCTGAGAATCCTCCATTATCTCTTATATACTCGTAACAAATTTTATCTATTTTTTCAGTAGTAACTCCAGGTTTAACATATCGTGTAATTTCATCCAGAGTTTCTGCCGCTAAAGATCCAGCAACTTTCATATTTTCGAAAGCTTCTTTATAGTTATTTTTCATAATTAATTTGATTATTAATTATTATCTCTTCATTGTTTATTTTACAATCATAACAAAGCATTTTAACACCATGTTTTAAAGCAGCATTAAAAGTATTTTTGTATTCTTTGTCTATATCACCAGCAACTTTAAAAGATTTACAATCTTCTCTTTGGATGAGATATAATATATAACTTTTATATCCCATTTTTTTTGCTAATATCAATTCTTTTAGATGTTTACTGCCACGCTTTGTTATAGCGTCGGGAAATTCGGCCACACCATTTTTTCTAACCAATGTAACATTTTTAACTTCTAAATAACACTTTTCTTTTTTATTGGAAATTAAAAAATCAAATCGAGTATTATTAGAAAATTTTGTTTCAGCTTTTATTTTATTAAATTTAATTAAGTTCTTAATTTTTTTTTTTTCTAAAGCATCTAGCACAATTTTATTACTTAAATGGGTATTAATGCCGACTAATTTTTTATTTATAGAAATCAACTCAAATGTATATTTCAGTTTTCTTTTTGGATTATCAGATTCAGAGAACCAAACTTTGCTACCTTTTTTTAAGAGACCCATCATTGAGCCTGAATTTGGGCAATGAGCAGTAATTGTTGTGTTTTTATATTTTATATCAACAAAGAATCTTTTGTATCTTTTAATTAATGTTCCTTGTAATAATCTCTCTTTAAATTTCATTCTATATCAATATTATCAGAATATGAAAAAAGCTAACAAAAAAGTAAATGCCGCAATAATAATTATAGGAAACGAAATTTTATCAGGAAGAACGCAAGATATAAATGTTCTGAATTTATCAAGATGGCTCAATAGTCTTGGAGTTAAGGTTGAAGAAGTAAGAATAGTTCCAGACAATGAAGTTGCTATAGTCCATACTGTTAATTTTTTAAGAAAAAGATTTAATTATATTTTTACTACAGGTGGTATAGGACCAACCCATGATGATATAACATCAAAATCTATAGCTAAGGCATTTAACATAAAATACGGAACTCACGAGGCAGCTTATAAATTATTAGAAAATTATTATGGATACAAAAATTTTAATTACGGAAGAAAAAAAATGGCTATGATGCCAAAAAAAGCTTCATTAATTTTAAATCCTTCAAGTGGAGCACCTGGTTTTATCGTCGATAATGTATACTGTTTGCCTGGAGTTCCTTCCATTCTTAAATCAATGTTGGGTGGGCTAAAAAATAAAATTAAAGGTGGAAAAAAAATTTTAAGCAGAACAATAAACGCTCAAACTGTAGAAAGTGAGATAGCAATTGCCCTTAAGAAAGTTCAAGATAAATTTAAAAAGGTTGATATTGGAAGCTATCCTTTTTTTAGGCTAGGAAATATTGGAGTTTCTATAGTTATCAGATCTTCAGACAAAAAAAAAATTGACGGTTGCTACAATCAAGTTGTAAGTTTTCTAAAAAAAAAAAAAATAAATTTAATAGAAAAGAAATAATTATGCAGTATTACTTCGCTTACGGCAGCAACTTGCATCACGCGCAAATGAAAAGAAGATGTCCTAAATGTCGTTATATTAAAAAGCATACACTTGAAGGTTATCAACTAACTTTTAGAAGCAAGTATGGAGCATGTGATATAGAAAAAAAAGCTGGAAAAAAAGTTTATGGAGCGCTTTATATTATTTCAAAATGTGCAGAAAAAAGATTAGATGTTTATGAGGAGTATCCGACACTATATAAAAAGATATATTTCAAATACAAAGGGAATAGAGTTATGACTTATACTATGGTCAGAAAAACAAAATTAGTTCCACCTACAGAACGTTATTTAAATATTGTTAAGCAAGGTTATAAAGATTGTAAACTTAATACTAAAAGTTTGCAAATTGCCTTGCTGCCTGTAGCACATCTTCAACGCTGATAGCAGAAATATTTTTAGTTTTATAAAGTTTCTTGCTATCTAAAACTATTGAGTTTAGATAATTAGGAGAAAATTTTTCAGAATCGGTTGGGCCAAAAAGTGAAATCATTGGGATCTTAGCTAATGAGAGCATATGCATTATTCCATTATCAATTGTTATGGCAAAATCCAATCTTTTCGCCATACATGTAACTAAAGCAGGTGAAGAAATATTTGTTTCGTGCTCAGGAAATAAAGCCTTAGGGATTAATTTAGCAATTTTATTTTTTAATTCTTCATTTTTCTTTTCTATAAAAAAAACTGGGGTTTTATTTTTATCAATTAGAGCATTACATAATTTAACAATTTTATCTAAGGGCCATTCTTTTTTTCTATAGACATTACCCTGAGTAATTGAAAATCCTACATAATTATTTTTTGGTAAAAGTTTTTTTGATTCTAGGAAAAAAATTTCATCAATAATATTTATATTAAATTCCTTGAGTTTAATATTTTTATTAAACATAGAATTTATAGATTTTATAGATGTATCAATTATCTTTTTTTCTTTTTTAATTTTTAATTTTGGTTTAGAAAGTGCGAAGTTTAGACATGGTGATACAAATCTATTATGTGGTATCATTTTCAGAATTAAAGAATTTCTTAATTTAGATTGAAGATCTAGGATTAAATCAAAAGGCTCAATATTCATGTCTTTAATTTTTTTATAGAGAATCAAAGAATGCCACCATCTAAATCCAAAATATTTTATGTCTATCTCTAAAGTGTCTATTTCAGTTTTATAGTCTTTTAAACTTGTAGCAAAATGGTTTTGGTGTGCTGACAAGTAGAAAAGTTTTATTTTATTAAATTCTGATTTTAAAGTTTCAATCAAGGGTAATATTTGTATTGAGTCACCAATTCCACCGCCAGAGTTATATAATAGTACTCGTTTTATCATCCTAATAATTTTATAAAAATAAGTAGTTAATAATTTTATATATTGAAGTAAAACTATTATAATAATTAATTGCGAAACATGCTAATAATTTATTAAAGCGCTATATATGAAAAATGTTTTAGTTACTGGTGGAGCTGGTTATATAGGTAGTCATATAATTGAAATATTAATTAAAAAGAATTTCAGGGTATTTATAATCGATAATTTATCAACAGGACATAAAAAGTTAATAAATAAAAAAGCTAAATTTTTTAAAGTTGATTTAAATGAATTTAATAAAATAAAAAACATATTAAAAAAATATAATATAAATTCAGTAATACACCTAGCAGCCAGAACAAATGTAGTTGAGGCTGAAAAAAAGCCAAAAATTTATTTTAGAAATAATGTGGGAGGAACTTTAAGTCTGCTTAAGGCGTGCAAATATACAGACGTTAAAAATTTTATATTTTCATCAACTTGTGCCGTTTATTCAAACAAACTTCGGTATGTAAAGGAAACTTCTAAAACTAATCCGAAGGGAACATACGGTTTAACTAAATTAAAAGGGGAGCGGCTAATAAAAAAATATTTTAATTCTAAAAACAAAAATTATGCGATTTTAAGGTATTTCAATGTGGTGGGTGCTAGCCCAAGTAATAAGATTGGCCAAGTTAATCATGATGATCAGCTTTTTAAAAATTTATCAAGAGAGGTTATAAAAAAAAATCCTGTATTCAATATTTATGGTTATGACTACAAAACTATCGATGGAACATGCATAAGAGATTTTATTCATGTTTGCGATTTAGCAGATATACATATTAAGACTCTATCAAGAATAAATAATCAAAGTAAGTCCGTCATACTAAATTGTGGCTACGGTAGAGGCATATCTGTTTTACAAACGGTTAATGAATTTAAAAAATTTTCAAGCGGAAAAGTTAAAGTAAATTTTAAAGAAAAGAGAAAAGGAGATATTATAGAAATGGTATCAAACACAAAAAAACTTAAGAGATTTATGAAATGGAAACCAAGATTTTTTAAACTTAGAAAAATGGTTAAAAGCTCGATTGATTGGGAAAAAAAATAAATATTACTTAATTTTAACCTTTTTTATTTCTTAATTTTATTAATCATTTTAATCAAGAGTTTTTTTTCTTGAATGGTCGAATATTTATTTGTTAATTTTTTTCTTGCAGATTTAAATTTTTTAGTTTCATTTTGATTATTTATAAATAAGTGAATTTCATTTATAAATTTAGACAAGTTTCCATGTGGGATTTCTGTGAATATAGGTTTACGCCAATATTCTTTCCCCCCTTGCCCTGGGTAACCAATAACTTTATTTCCTGCTATCGCAGCTTCAATCGGCGGCATACCCAATCCTTCCATATTTGAAAATGATAAAAATATTTTTGATTTTAATAAACTATTATAAACCTCTTTCTCACTAAGATTATGCAGAGGTTTTAACTTCCAAGATTTTGGAAGATTGTTCCTTAAGAAAAAAATTAAATTATCTGAATGCGAAGGTAATTTTCTTGGCATATAAGTAATAGTGTTTGTTTTTTTTAACCTAAAGTTAAATTTATTAATATCGATCGATATGTTTGTTTTCAAAATTTTTTTTTTACAATTTTTAAAAGCCATGTTGATGCATTCGGTTATATCTTTTGAATAAGATAATATAAATTTTGCTTTTTTATATACCGTTTCAAGAGTTTTGAGATCGCCAGTTGAATTCAGACAGTATCCATTTTGAACAAAGATTGCATAAGGAATTTTTTTTTTAATACAAAGATTTTTTGCAAAGTGTGCAAAAATTTCAGGAATGATAACAAAGTCCTTTTTTTTATTGAATATAAAATTGTCTTTTATTTTTGTATTATTAGTAAGCCATTTTGATTTAAAATTTTTTATTAGAGTAATATCTTTTGTGCTCCAACCATAATAATCATTTGATGAAATGTTAAAAATTTTTTTAAATGAGGTTCTCCATTTGCTGAGCTTTCTTTTTTTTATATATATAATTTCCGAGGTAACATTCTCTAGATTTAACTTATTAATTAGATTTGAATGATAATAAATTGTTTTTCTGCCGCCCGAAGCCCCCTTTTCAGCGCTGTTTATATATATTATATTTGATATTTGATTAACATGACTCATATTTTTTAATTACTATCATAAATTATTTGTTTATGAAAAAATTTTTAGCTGTATTATTTTGGTTTTTCTCCCTGATAATTGCCATTATCTATACTTATGAAAATCCAGAAAAATTTGATGTTATAAAGAACCATTTTAAAAAGTATACCACCTCTAAAATTAAAGTAGAAAAAGGACCTACGCAAATTGTTAAATCAAACTCATTTTATGTTAAATTTTCTAAAATAATCTCATTAAATGCTAAAACAGCATTCATTGTTCATGAAGCAAAAAATTCTACCTTTAACGAGAATAATTTAGTTATATATACACAAAATGGTTATGTAATAAAAAACTCCAAATCTGAAAAGTTAAATCTACCAGATTTTTTTACAATTGAAAAAAATGGAGGAATTAAAACCATCTTTATACATGAAGAAAACGAGTTTGCGTTGATTTCATCTCTTAAAGAAAAATGCTTTTATGCATCAATCATCTTATTAAATAATTCAAAGGAAGTATTTAAAACGAAGTGTTTGCCAGATGAAAAAATAGATTATAATGGACTTGGAAGCAGCAACATTCATTATAATAATAAAATAATTATGAGTATTGGAGCTCCAGAACAAATTTCTCACAAGATAGCGCAACTAGCTCAAAAAGATAAATCGTTTTTTGGGAAAATAATTGAGATAGAAAAAGATGATTTAAATAAGGTTTTATTAAATGAAAAGAATAGTCTTACTCCAAAAATATTTACCAAAGGAAACAGAAACCCACAAGGTTTAACAAAAATTGATGACTCGATTTTTAGCGTGGAACACGGACCTCGAGGAGGGGATGAGTTAAATATAATATTAAAAAATAAAAATTATGGTTGGCCTATTGCTTCCTATGGAGCGAAATATTCCTTTGATAAAAGCAATCATTCATATGAAGTAAGCCATGAGAATAATGACTTTGAGGAACCCCTGTTCGCTTTAGTTCCTTCAGTAGGAATATCGGCTGTAAGCAAATGCCCAGCAAAATTAAATAAATATTATAAAAAACCATGCTTATTAGCTTTGTCTTTATATGGAAATGAATTAAGACCAGGAAGATCTATAATTATTTATTTGTTAAATAAAGAAAAAAATAAAATTCATTCTATAGAAAAAATTTTCTTGAGAGATGATTTAAAACTTCGACATTTTGTAACAAATTCAAGAAATGAGCTTTATGAAGATAAAAATGGCAGTATTTATATTTCCGCCGACATGAAAGGAATTTATAGATTAAGTTTTATAAACTTTATAAATTGAAGTAATTAATGAAAAATACTTTGTTAATAAATGAAATATTGAGCAGAATTGAATTTAAAATTAAGCCAGATCAAAATATTCGCAAGGAATATATTTATAGAATTAAAAAGAGAATTTATAAATTATTAAATATGGAAAAGAAATTTATAAATTCTAATACGAGTTTTAAATATATTGATAGAGATGAGAAAAAAGCGATTAACAAGTTATTATTAATAGATACAATGTGCAAAATTTCTATTGGATTTATAATTAATCAAATTTGTAAAAACCTGGGTAGCAAGGGGATATATCTAAACGTAGGCGTATGGAAAGGTTTTAGTATGTTTGCTGGAATGCTAAATACTAATTGTGAAGTTTATGGTGTAGACAATTTTTCATTTGATTATGAAGATGGAGATTCCTCGTTAGTTAATCAAATAGAAGAGTCTAATGCTAGAAAATATTTTTATGAACATTTGAATCTTTTTCAAGACAAAAGAAAACATTTCTTTTTTGATATAGAATACAAAAAGTTTTTTGAATTATGGGAAAAGAAAAAGAAGGCTATAGATTTTTATTTTTATGATGGGGATCATTCTTACCAAAATCAATATGATAATTTGGTAATAGCTAATAATTTTCTTAGAAAAGGAAGTATAATTTTAGTAGATGATTACAACGAAAATCCAGTTGAAAAAGCAACGTTAGATTTTGTAGCAAGATTTGATTCTAATTTTAAAATTTTAAGAGAATTTAAAACTGCAAATAAGTATATTCACCCAACCTATGCTAATGGTATAATCTTAATTGAAAAAACTAATTAAAAAAAAATTTGATTTTTGTTAAGTAAGAAAGTATTGATGGTATAAAAAACGGAAGCCCTCGTGGTGAAATTGGTAGACACAAAGGACTTAAAATCCTTGCCCATTTGGGAGTGCCAGTTCGAGTCTGGCCGAGGGCACCAAATTTATTTATTTCTTCTTTGTTTTATAGACATTCGAAAATGAATTCTGGTCAGCTCTCATCTTGATGAACTTAATTACCTTTTTATTGCTAATTTGATTTCTTTCAGGTGCGTATAAAGCTTTTTTTCTTTTGTTTACTTTTTTTTTTGGATTAACCAAATAATATACAGCAATACTTTTTCTTATTTTGTAAGTTTTAATTGAAGAAACAGCGTGCCAGCTATTTTTAGATGTATCAAAAATTATAGCCCGGTTAAATTTTGGGTAGATTTTTGTTATTAGATTACCTGGAATATTTTTATTTCTTAAATTTTTTTCATAAAAGCAAGTTTCTCCACCCCAGCTTCTTTTCCAATCAGGAGATAAAAATATTATTAAATTAAACTTTCTTTGACCTAAAATTTTTGGATGTAAAGAATAATCAAGATGTGGGTTCAGTCTGCCTCTTGTGTTCATCAAATGCCAGCCTCCACCATTAAGTCCGTAATCTGAAAAGATCTTATTAATTTTTAATTTTTTACTTAGAACCTTTGTAATTATATTTGAATTTAGAAGCGAAAAAATTCTATAGGTAAGAGATGGAAAAAGATTCCAGTTATTAGAACTTTTTTTTACCTCACAATAGTTATTGTATTCGTGCAAGTTCTTATCGTTATATTTTGGAAATTCTCTGCTTAATTTTAATGCAATATTTTTTTTAAAAAAGTTATCCACAATTGCGTAAGGGAAAGGTTTTTTTGAATTAAAACTACTTAACGACTTATTAAGATTATTTATATTAATATATTTGATCATTATTCAATATAATTTAGGTTTCTTGGTCTTTATAACCTAAAATTGATAAAAATAAATATTTTTATTAAACTGAATTATTATGAAAATTTTTGATTGCACTACGTTTTTCAATGAAAATTTAATGCTAGAGATTAGATTTAATATACTAAATCAATATGTTGATAAATTTGTTATCACAGAAGCCAAGTATTCCCATAGTGGAGAAAAGAAAAGATTAAATTTTAATTATAATAGATTTAAGGAATTTAAGAAAAAAATTAATTACATTGTTGTGGAAAATGAACCAAGAGATTTAGTTTATGAAAACAAAAATGATTCTAAGAGTGAATCAGAAAAAAACATTCGACCCAACGCCATAAAGCGTATCGCTCACCAAAGAAACAATTTATTCAATGGATTAGAGGAAGCTAGCGATGAGGATTATATATTTTATAGCGACAATGATGAAATCCCAGATTTTACAAACTTTGATATAGAAAATAACAAAAATAAAATTATTATATTTAAGCAGAAAT
>MDTE01047536.1_pt1 | contig 15504 bp, 18 predicted proteins | sample 811231 | NCBI WGS metagenome assembly MDTE01 (sample SAMN05326651, study PRJNA326480) | marine metagenome | isolation source: seawater | place: Indian Ocean: Red Sea | collected 2010 | reverse complement strand
GAAAACCAATATCCATTATAAATTAATTCTGCATATCTTGGCATAACCTCATCTTTTTTATGCATAGTCTTTTTATCAAGAGTGACGGACTCTATTGCTCTATGGGCGTGAAGTAATAATGTTCCACCAGGAGTTTCATAAACACCTCTAGACTTTATTCCTATAAATCTATTTTCAACTAGATCAACTCTTCCAATTCCATTTTTACCAGCTAACTGATTAAGTTTTTCTAAAAGTTTAGCAGGAGAAGTTTTTTTTCCATTAATTCCATAAGGATCTCCATTTTTAAAATTGATGGTCACAAAGCTTGACTTATTTGGAGCTTTCTCTGGAGATATTGTTCTTTGAAATATAAACTCCGGGGCAAAGTTTTTTGGATCTTCCAATGCTTTCCCTTCTGTAGAAGTATGAAATAAATTGTCGTCAACTGAAAAAGGTGGAGCACCTTTCTTATCTTTGGGAACAGGTATTTTATTTTTTTTTGCGTATTTAATTAAATCAGATCGTGAATTCATTTTCCAAATACGCCATGGAGCAATGACCTTTATTTTAGGGCCAAAGTAGTGGTAACCCAGTTCAAATCTCACCTGATCATTTCCTTTGCCAGTTGAACCGTGAGATACAGCAAAAGCTTTGAATTTTTTTGCAACTCTTATTTGATCTTTAGCAATAAGAGGTCTTGCGATCGATGTACCAAGTAAATAAGTACCTTCATATACAGCATGACCTCTTATCATAGGAAAAACGTAATCTTTTACAAAAATATCTTTGAGATCTTTGATAATTATTTTCTTAACACCTAATTTTTTTGCATTATTTATAACTTTTTTTTTATCCATTTCTTGTCCAATATCTGCAGTATAGGCAATTACTTCGGCATCATAATTTTCCTGAAGCCACTTTAAGATAATTGAGGTATCTAAACCGCCAGAATAGGCTAAGACAATTTTTTTCTTTGATTTCATTTAAAAACTATGTGCAACTTTTTTTTGCGGCACCATAAGCTTTAGTAAAGCCCATCAAAGAATAATGGTCTATAGTTTGAGAACCTTCTTTGTTGTAACCAGTTACCATAATCCTTGATGCTTTTTTCATGGTTTTTATAATTCTTTTTTCAATTTTATTATCAGCAATCCAAGCAAAACTCTCTTTTTTAATATCAAATTTATAATTAGATTTTCCAGACTTTGCTGAAACGGTGTTTTGTGAATTATAGTCGTACCCAGATGTTGTACTTACTTCATCAACAATTTTATCATTAGGCCTAAAGCTTACGAAAAGTCTTGCTTCTCTTTCAATCTTTTTTGGTGATTGTAAAACGGGTTTTGATTGCGCAAAACAAACTTTGTCAGTTCCATTTGAATAAACGACTGTTTCCCAGTCTTTAAATTTTCCTATTTTCTTTACTTCCTCAGTATTTCCTAAACTGTACATTGTGAAAAAGAAAAAAATTATGCTAATAATTAATTTTTTAGTTATGGGCATGGATTTGGATACTTTCTTTGAATAGCATTAATTTCATTTATAACGTCTTTATCTAATTTTACTTTTACACTTTCTATATTTGTTTTCAACTGCTCCATTGTAGTTGCACCAATTATAACACTTGTCATAAAATCTTGGATTTCGCAAAACTTTATAGACATTTGACTCATATCTAAATTATATTTTTTGCTTATTTGATAATATTCTTCAACAGCTTTATCAGACTGTGGTTTTCTATATCTGCCCCAAAATTCGTAATCTCTTTCGATCCTTGATCCTTTGGGCATTGCACCATTTCTGTATTTTCCACTCAAGTACCCACTCGCAAGAGGAGAATAAGATAAGCATCCAATTTGTTCTCTTATTGAAACTTCAGCCAGACCAACTTCATATGATCTATTAAGTAAACTATAAGGATTTTGAATAGACATCATACGAGGTAAGTTTTTATCTTTAGATAACTGAATGTAATTCATTACACCCCAAGGCGTTTCATTGGATAAACCGACATATCTGATTTTTCCTTGATCAATGTACTTTTGCAAGTGAGTAAGTACATCTTCAAATTGATTCCATTCACTTTCTTTATGTATATACCCAAGTTTTCCAAAATTATTTACATTTCTCTCAGGCCAATGTAATTGATATAAATCTATATAGTCTGTTTTTAATCTTTTAAGACTATTATTAAGGGCATTTTCCAAATTTTTTCCAACAAAACTATTTTCACCATTCCTCAGATAATCCCTTGAGGGTCCTGCAACTTTTGAGGCTAGTACGACTTCATTTCTTTTTTTTGATTTGACAAACCAATTTCCGATAATTTCCTCAGTTAAACCATACGTGTCCTTTTTGGGAGGCACGGAATAAAGTTCGGCTGTATCCCAAAAATTTACACCGTTTTCCAAGGCATAATTCATTTGTTTAAAAGCCTCATCTTGGTTATTTTGTTCACCCCATGTCATCGTACCGAGACAAATTGTGCTAACATTTATGTCAGAATTTCCTAATTTTTTATAATTCATAATTCTAAATCAATATTTGTTAATGTTTTGAACGCTTGAAAATATAATAAAATATTACTATATATCTATTATGGATTTTAACAGAGATAATATATTAAATAAAACAACAACTTCTCAAAAAGCTGTTGTTATGGACGAAGGTTTAAGAGCATATATGCTTAAAGTCTATAACTACATGTCAACAGGAGTTCTGTTAACAGGAATAGTAGCACTTATAACTTTTAAAATGTCTGTTGTCACAAGTACTGATGGGTCGATAGTTGCTCTCACAGAAATTGGTAACGCAATTTATCTATCCGGTCTTAAATGGATAATTATGTTAGCACCCTTAGGAATTGTTTTATATATGAGTTTTGGAATGAATAAAATGAGTGCATCAAAAGCTCAGACCACATTTTGGATATTTGCTGGTCTAATGGGTTTATCTTTATCTTCAATATTATTAGTTTACACTGGCTTAAGTGTGACGAGAGTATTTTTTATTACCTCTGCTACTTTTGGAGCAATGAGTATTTATGGTTATACAACTAAAAGAGATCTAACAAAATTCGGCTCATTTTTAATGATGGGATTGATAGGTATTATAATCGCTTCTTTAGTAAATATATTTCTAAAATCTTCAATGATGTATTTTGTAATCTCAATATTAGGTGTTTTAATTTTTGTAGGTTTAACTGCTTATGATACCCAAAAGATTAAAAACATGTACGCGGCGTCAGATAGTGGTGAACTAATGGGTAAGAAAGCAATTATGGGCGCGTTAACATTGTACTTAGATTTTATAAACTTATTTATAATGTTATTAAGATTGTTTGGTCAACGAAGATAACTATTTCTGAAGTTTCTTCCAATTCGTATTATTTAACAAATTTTCAAGATTATCAGAATTTTTATAAATAACACCTTTTGAGTCTGTAACCACATACTTAAAATATTTATTATTTGGCTTAAAATTTTTGCAGATCTTATACATGGCATTATCTGCTGAATTTTTAAAAACACTAAATCCAACCTGTTTAGCTGATATATTTAATCCATAATCTTTCCAAGTGCCTTCAGAAACCATTTTTGCATAAAGGTTTAATATTGTTTTTAATTCATTTTTTTCAAAAAAATTTTCATTTTTATTAAAATCAAAATTATTATTTACAATTAGTTTTAGGTTATTTTTCATCAATCTTATATTTATTTATCAAGCTTATTTGAAATGCTGTAAAAATAAAAGTTATAGGTAATAATCCCCAAACTTTGAAATTTACCCAAAATTCCTCTGACTGGGTTCTCCACACAGCCTCGTTCAATAATGCTAATCCAAAAAAGAAATAAATCCATCTATTAGTAAGTATTTTCCAACCCTCATCTTTAAGCGGCAGAGATTTTCCTAAAAATTTTTTTAATAGAGGTTCTGATGAAAAATATTTCCCAAAAATTAAAACAAATCCAAATAAAATATTCACAACAGTAGGTTTTATATAAATAAATATTGGGTTATCAAAATAAATTGTTAATGCTCCAAAAAAAGTTATCAGCACTCCTCCGACTAAAGGGATCATTGGAATTTTTTTTTCAAGAAACCAAACAACTATAAGAGCAATTAATGTTGCAACTATAAATGGAGGAATTGCGATTTTTAAATCTTTATCATTATTATAATAAAAACTAAAAAAGACTAATAGAGGCCCAAAGTCTGTGACAAATTTGATTAAAGATTTATTCACAACACATATTAACAGATTAATAAAACAATTAAATTTTTTTTATTGATTTTTTTTTTTAAATACCCATACTAAGTATAGTGACTGTTCAAAAAGCAAAATTTTCAATTGGAGACGTAGTAAAACACAGGCATTTCGATTTTAGAGGTGTAATTTACGATGTAGATTTTGAATTCAATAATTCAGAAGAATGGTATCAGTCAATTCCGAAGAATGTTAGACCTAGAAAAGATCAACCATTTTATCACTTATTAGCAGAAAACGACGAAATTACTTATGAGGCATATGTTTCTGAGCAAAATCTTTTAGTGGACGACTCGAACGAGCCAATAAAACATCCATTAATTAACGAAATATTTTCAGGAAAAAAGGGATCTGGATACTTTAAACCCTCAAATTAGTCTAAGCCAATTTTTAAACACATTTAACTCAAAACTTAGACATATCTGACAATTAAATTTATCTTAATCTGACCAGGGACACAAACTTTCTTCCTTATTTATCTCCCTCTGTGTTCTTGGTCAGAGATATCTCTGGAAAATCTGATATTAATGATTATGTAAGCTTTTTATGAAATCGCTTTTCAAAATTAATAAAATTAGTCTTAAAGCTCAAAAATATATATTTGTATTATTTGTAATAGTTTTTTGTATTGGTATTCTAGAAGCTCTTATTTTATCGCCCGCAGATTATAAACAAGATGAGAGTGTTAGGATAATGTATGTTCATGTTCCATCTGCTTGGACATCTATTGGAATATTTTCTGTGATTGCAATATTGTCTTTAGGTAATTTAGTATTTAAAAATAAATACTTTTTAACAATTGCAAAAAGCTTAGCACCTTCAGGTTTAATTTTTAATATAATTGCACTTGTCACAGGTGCTATCTGGGGGATGCCCACTTGGGGAACTTGGTGGGTTTGGGATGCAAGAATTACCTCAATGTTAGTGCTGTGTATATTTTATATTCTTTATATTTTAAGTTGGAAAGTTTTCGAGAACAAAATTAGTGTAAACAAAATAACAGCAATTATATCATTACTAGGATTGATAAACTTACCTATTATAAAATTTTCTGTTGAGTGGTGGGCTACTTTGCATCAGCCGGCATCTATAAATTTATCGGGATCCTCTATTCATTCTTCAATGTTATTGCCATTATTTATTATGACTGCGGCATTTGTACTTTTTTCTATTTTAATATTTTTAATGAAATATAATACAGAATTGATTAAAATAAAAAACAAAGGTTTAGATAGAATATGATTTTAAATTATTTAAGTATGAATGGATATGGCGTTTATGTTTGGTCATCATTTATATTCACATTTATCTGTTTCATTGGTTTATATTTTATAATCAAATTACAACTAAAAAAAGAACAAGATAAATTTAAAGTTAAATATTTTGATCTAACAAAAGAGGAAGTCCAAACTGTAAAAAGTCAAGAAACCTATAAAGAGATATTAGCTTTTACAAATATATCTAAAATATAATTTTTAAATATTATGATTGGTAAAAAGGTAAAATTAAGAATTACTTTTTTATTACTTTCCTTTTTGGCTTTAATTTTAATAGTTTTTTTAATTTTAAAGTCCCTAGAGGATAACGTTGTTTACTTTAAATCTCCAACAGACATACAAAACTTATCTGAAATAACCAAAAAGAAAATAAGAATTGGTGGCATGGTTAAGAAAGACTCTGTAAAAATAAATTCAGATCAAATTAACTTTGTTATTACGGATTTTAAAAATGATATTGAAGTATCTTACTCTGGCATGATACCAAATCTTTTTGAGGAAGAGAAAGGTGTTGTTGCAGAGGGTTTTATCCAAGATAGAAAATTTTTTATTGCAAAAAAAATTCTAGCAAAACATGACGAAAATTATATGCCTCCAGAAGTAAAAGAAGCATTAGAAGATAAGTAATGATTAGCCAATTAGGTTTTTATTCATTAAATATAAATTTAATTTTCACAATATTTATAATACTCAAATCAATTAGAGATATTCAAAATAAAGAAGTTTATTTTTCAAAAATACTTTTTAATTCTATTTTTATTCAATTTTTTCTTGTTGTTTTTAGTTTTACTTGTCTAGTTATAACATTTGTCACCTCTGATTTTAGTAATGTTACAGTTTTTAATAATTCACACACTACAAAGCCTTTATTCTATAAATTATCAGGTGTTTGGGGCAATCATGAGGGTAGCCTACTATTATGGTTATTTGTATTAGTGTTATTTTTGTTCTTATTTATTTCAGATTCAAAAATTATAGATAGTAAATACAAAATTTTAACTGTAATATTTCAAGAAATAATAATATTAGGTTTTTTATTATTTATAATTATTACATCCAATCCCTTCGAAATTTTATTCCCAATACCAATTGAAGGTCTTGGATTAAATCCAATATTACAAGATCCAGCACTAGCAATACATCCACCAATTCTATATCTGGGGTACGTAGGAACGTCGCTTATTTTTTCGTCATCTCTTGCGTCAATTATAAACCAAAGTGTAAATTCTGAATGGGCAAAAAATATCAAAAAATGGGTAATTGCCTCCTGGATATTTCTAACCATGGGCATAATGCTAGGTTCTATTTGGGCATATTACGAATTGGGCTGGGGTGGTTTTTGGTTCTGGGATCCTGTGGAGAACGTATCTTTAATGCCTTGGTTCTGCCTTACCGCATTACTGCATTCAATATTAGTTTTAGAAAAAAGAGGTCAATTAAAACAATGGATTATCGTTTTATCTATAGCAACTTTTGCCTTAAGCATGAGTGGAACATTTTTGGTACGATCAGGAATTTTAAATTCAATACATACATTTGCAAATGATCCCTCTAGAGGTCTTTTTATTTTAATTTTTTTATTTATTTTAATAATCACAGCAGTATCTATTGTTTTTTTGCATCCCGATAATAGTAAATCTTCAAATAACTTTTATCTTTATAGCAAAGAAACAGCAGTTTTAATAAATAACTGGTTTATGATGTACTTTTTGTCAGTTGTTTTAATTGGAACGATTTATCCAATATTTTTAGAAGTGTTAACAAATGAAATGATTTCTGTTGGACCACCGTTTTATCAAAAATTGATGATACCATTTTTAATACCTTTTTTTATATTTATGTCATTTGGACCTAGGTTGAGATGGATAAAAGATAGTTTTAAAAAAAATTATTTAAAAGTTATCTCATTTACATTAACCACCATTATTGCATATTTGATTATCCAATATTCAAACGTAAAGTATTTATTTTCCACTGTATTGCTGTCAGCATCATTATTTTTATTTTATAACAGTTTAAAAGACTTGTTCGTAAGATCTATACAATTTGCTCAAAAAATCTCACATTTGTCATTTAGTATTCTCATATTAAGCATACTTATAAATGGTATATTTTCAAATGAGATAAGCTCAAATATGAAGGTTGGCGACGAACTTATTTTTAAAGATAAAATAATAAAATTTAAAAGCATTAAATTAGAGGAGAAAGATAATTATAAACTATTGAGGGGAAATTTTGAAATTACGGAAAATGGAAAAAAAAAATTAATATTTAATCCAGAAATTAGAGTATACAACCAGCCAGAAGTTCTTACTAGTGAAGCTGATATTAAAACAACCTTAGTTAATGATAATTTCATTGTGATGAGTTTATTTAACGATAGTGATATTTTTAATGTTCGATATCAAAATAAACCCCTTATGATTTGGATATGGATTTCTTTAATATTTTTAGTTTTCGGGGGGGCTTTAGCCGTATTTAAGAAATGATAAAAAAAAAATTAAATTTTTTAATTATTTTATCGTTAATTTTGTTTGTTTTCTTTTCACTACTCTTGGGTCTAAATAAAAATAATTACTACTCAACTGAAAAGATTATGAATTCGAAACTAGAAAATTTTCAAGGAGTAGACTTATATTCCAACAAAAATATAAACTTTTCTGAAGTATCAAGATCTGAAAATTTTACACTAATAAATATTTGGGCCTCTTGGTGTCTACCATGTAAAAAAGAACATGCCTTTCTTCTTGATTTAAATAAAAACTATAATTTGGTTATGATTGGGATTAATTATAAAGACAATATTGAAAACGCTAAATCTTTTATACTTAATCTGGGAAATCCATATGACTTTATAATAAAAGATTATAAAGGTTTTATTGCTATAGAATTAGGTGCTTATGGAGTTCCGGAAACTTATTTAATTAGAAATTCAAATAATGAAATTTTAAAAAAATATATAGGACCAATAAATGAAAAAAAACTTAAAGAAATTAAATCGATTATTAAAAAATGAAAAAAATAATAATTTTAACTAATATAATTTATATAATACTATCTATTGCAAATCCTATATTTGCGGAAGAAAATTATCTAAGAGTAGATAAAGTATCAAAAAATTTGAGATGCTTAATATGCCAGGGCCAATCAATTTACGACTCACAGTCTGATTTTGCTTTAAGCGTAAAAGATTTAATTAAAGAGAAAATAGATGAAGGACAAAATGACGATGAGATTTATAATTATTTAAAAATAAAATATGGGGACTGGATACTATATGAGCCCCGACTTGACAAAAAAACTGTTTTACTTTGGTTATTACCATTGATTTTATTTGTGTTTGGAGGTCTATTAATATTTAGAAAAGTATTTATAAAGTTAGATAAAATAAATAATGATAAAACGCTTTAAAATTTTAATAATATTTTTAACTTTTTTTGCACCGATCAAAGCAGAAGAAAGTTTAGTTCTTGAAAAAGAACACCAATGGAATTTTTATTCTGGCACATTTGATTATAGTGATGACGGAGCAAGATCAACTTTATTTGGAGTGCAACATCAAAATGAAAATTTATATAGAGAAAGTTTTTTAGGAACTTTGTCACCTGTCACTGGATTTATGTTTACAGCAGATAATGCGAAATATGTTTATACTGGAGTCCAAGCAGAATATAAATTAGGAGGACTAAATTTTACACCTAGTTTTTCGCCTGGTTTATATGGAGAGGGTGATGGTAAAGACCTAGGACATATAATTGAGTTTAAGAGCGAAGTTCAATTATCAGTAAACTTATTTAAAGATACTGAGATGGGCTTTTCATATAACCATATATCTAACGCTAGTATTGGGGATAAAAACCCTGGGGCAAATAGTTATATGTTTAATTTTTTAAAAAGGTTTTAATTCATGCTAATGAATTTAAAAGATTGTCATAATTTCGGAGATTTTAGAAAATTAGCTAAAAGAAGATTACCTTCCCCAATATTTCATTATATAGATGGAGCAGCAGATGATGAAGTAACATACAACAGAAATACCTCAGCTTTTAATGATGTTGATTTAGTTCCAAATGTTTTAAGAGGTGTGGAGAGTGTTGATTTGTCCACTACGATTTTTGGGAAGAAACTAGATCTTCCATTTTATTGCTCACCCACAGCATTGCAAAGATTGTTTCACTATGACGGAGAGAGAGCAGTAGGTAAAGCAGCACAAAAGTTTAATACCATGTTTGGTGTTTCAGCTTTAGCAACAGTGAGTGTTGAGGAAATATCCTCATTAATTGATACACCAAAAATGTTTCAATTTTATTTTCATAAAGATAGAGGTTTAAACGATTCATGTTTAGAAAGAGCAAAAGCAGCCAAATTCGATGTGATGGCATTGACAGTTGATACAATAACAGGTGGAAATAGAGAAAGGGATTTAAGAACTGGTTTTACCTCTCCACCAAAACTTACTCTTTCTAGTTTATTTAGTTTTGCAACAAAACCGATGTGGGGGATAAATTATTTAACAAAAGGAAAATTTGAACTACCTCATATCCAAGACTATCTTGATGAAGGAACCAATACAAATACATCAATTGGAAATTATTTTTCCACAATGTTAGATCAGTCAATGAATTGGAAAGATGCAGAGAAATTGTGTTCACAATGGGGAGGTCATTTCGCTTTAAAGGGAGTAATGAGTGTAGAGGATGCCAAAAGAGCAGTTGATATAGGTTGCACTGGCATAATGGTTTCTAATCACGGAGGAAGACAATTAGACGGATCAAGATCACCATTTGATCAGATAGCAGAAATAGTTGATGCTGTAGGTGACAAACTAGATGTAATTTGTGAAGGAGGTTTTCAAAGAGGAACTCATATGCTTAAAGCACTATCATTAGGAGCTAAAGCATGTGCTGGTGGTAGATTATATTTATATGCACTTGCTGCAGCAGGACAGGCTGGTGTTGAAAGAGCCTTGAGTCAGTATAAAACCGAGTTAGAAAGGGATATGAAGTTAATGGGTTGCACAAAAATTAGTGACCTGAGTAGGAAAAATTTAAGATTTAGATAATCGTGAATATTAAAGACTGTCTAAATTATGATGACTTTAGAAAATTAGCAAAAAAAAAATTACCTTCTCCGATTTTTCATTATATTGATGGAGGATCTGATGATGAAGAAACTCTAAGAAGAAACACTGATGCTTTCAATGATTGCGATTTAATTCCTAGAGTTTTATCAAATGTTGGTAAACCAGACTTAACAACCAGTGTTTTTGGAAGAAAGATAAGTATACCAATTTTTTTATCTCCTACAGCAATGCAAAGATTATATCACCCAGAGGGTGACAAAGCCTCTGCTAGAGCTGCTGAAAAATTTGGCACTTTTTATAGCATGTCTACAATGGCAAATACCTCAATTGAAGAAATATCAAATATATCCAGTGGTCCTAAACTTTTTCAACTTTACATTCATAAAGATCAATCAATCACAGATGATTTAGTCGATAGATGCAAAAGAGCAAACTTCGATGGTCTTTGTTTAACAGTTGACACTATTGTAGCTGGAAATCGAGAGAGAGATCAACGAACTGGCTTCACAACACCGCCAAAACTTACCTTAAAAAGCCTAATGAGTTTTGCGACTAAACCCAAATGGGTTTATGACTATATTACAAACAAAAAATTTGAATTATCCAATGTTAAAAACAAAACAGAAAAAGGAACAAATATAACCAAATCTGTAATTGAATATATTAATGAACAATACGACCCGGGAATGAATTGGAAAGATGCTGAATATGTAATTAAAAGATGGGGCAAACCATTTGCTATAAAAGGTATAATGAGTGTTGAAGATGCTAAAAGGGCTGTAGATATTGGATGCACTGCAATAATGGTCTCAAATCATGGCGGGAGACAGTTAAATGGATCTAGATCCCCATTTGATCAAATTAAATTAATCTCAGATGCAGTAGGAGATAAACTTGACATAATTTTAGATTGTGGTGTAAGAAGAGGATCACATGTTTTAAAAGCTTTAGCAGCAGGGGCAAAAGCTTGTAGTTTTGGGAAAGCTTTTTTATTTAGCTTGAGTGCCGGGGGCCAAAAAGGTGTTGAAAAACTGCTACAAAATATGCATGATGAAATAGAGAGAAATATGATATTGATGGGTTGCAAAAAATTAAAAGATTTAGATTATTCAAGATTAATATTTAGGAGGTAATAAGTGAGTATAGAATTAGCAAGTGCGTTAAATAGATTAGGAACAGAGAGTGCTTTTACAGTTTTAGCAGAGGCAAAAAGTTAGAAGCTCAAGGTAAACCAATGATCCATTTAGGTTTAGGTCAACCTGATTTTAAAACACCTAAACATGTAGTTGAGGCAGCTAAAAAAGCTTTGGATGATGGGCATCATGGTTATGTCATGTCAAACGGTATTCCAGAATGCAGAGAAGCTGTTTCAAGAAAATTAAAACAACTCTATAACGCAGATGTTGATGCTAACAGAATATTAATTATGCCAGGCGGAAAGCCAACAATGTATTATGCAATAATGTGCTTTGGTGAACCTGGAGCTGAAATTATTCATCCTACCCCAGCTTTTCCAATTTATGAGTCCATGATAAATTATTCAGGAGCTACTGCAGTTCCTTACGACCTTACAGAGGATAAAGATCTTAAGTTTAGTGCTGATAAAATATTATCTTTAATAACTGATAAAACTAGATTACTAATTTTAATTAATCCAAACAACCCAACTGGTAGTTTTGTTGAAAAGCAAGAAATAGATAAGCTTGCGGAAGGATTAAAAAAACATCCAAAGGTAACTATACTAAGTGATGAAATTTATAGTAGACAGATTTTTGATAATAAAGAAATGCCTACATTCTTTAATTACCCTGAATTAAGGGATAGATTAATCGTGCTTGAAGGCTGGAGCAAAGCTTACTCGATGACTGGATGGAGATTAGGATGGAGTTTTTGGCCTGAACATTTAGTTGAGCATGTTAATAAATTATTAATTAATAGCGTATCTTGCGTTAACGCGGCAGCGCAATATGCTGGTATTGCGGCCCTAGATGGTCCAGATGATTCAATTCATGCAATGATGGAAAAATTTACTCAGAGAAGAAAGTTAATTCATGAGGGTTTAAATAGTTTGCCGGGTGTAGAGTGTAGTTTGCCAGGTGGTGCTTTTTATGCATTTCCTAAAGTTATTGATACTGGAATGAATGGTTCTGAGTTTTGTAAAAGAGCAATGCATGAAGCTGGAGTTGCAATTGTTCCTGGTACAGCATTTGGAAAAACTTGCAATGATTACGTCAGATTTAGCTTTGCAGCTTCGAGAGATGATATATCTCAAGCTTTAGATAACATCAAAAAAATGTTGGGTTAGTTAAATTTTTCTTATAAGTTAAGTTCTTTAAAATTTATGAGTATTGCATCTATAGAAACAGAACTTAAAAGTATATTTAAAGATAGATTTTCTACCTCGACTTCTACAAGATTTAATTATTCTCGTGGTGAAGATACTTATGATCCAGTTCCCTCTCAAGCAGTAATTTTTCCTGAAACCAATGAAGAAGTTTCAACCATTTTAAAATTGTGTAATGAAAGAAAGATTCCTTTAGTACCTTTTGGAACTGGTACATCTTTAGAAGGCAACGTTGTTGGAATTGCGGAAGGTATAACCATATCCCTAGAAAAAATGAACAAAATATTAAGTGTGAATGTCGAAGATTTTGATTGCAGAGTACAAGCGAATGTTACCAGAGAACAATTAAATGAACATTTAAGAGAGGATGGAGTATTTTTCCCAATAGATCCAGGTGCTAATGCAGCAATTGGCGGTATGGCTGCAACTTCTGCATCGGGAACTATGGCAGTTAAATATGGCACAATGAGAACAGTAATTACTGGTCTAACTGTTGTTTTACCGAACGGAGATATTGTAAACACTGGTGGCAGGACAAAAAAAACATCAGCAGGTTATAATTTAACTAATTTATTTATTGGATCAGAAGGTACTTTAGGAGTTATAACAGAAGTACAATTAAGATTATCACCAATACCAGAGAGTATAATGAGTGCTGTTTGTCATTTTCCAACATTAGAAGATGCTGTCAAAACTGCACAAGAAACTATCCAATACGGTATTCCAATCGCAAGAATAGAAATGCTGAATAAAGATCAAATGGATATAAGTATTAACTATTCAAAATTAAAAGATGTAAACGTAGAACCAACTTTATTTTTTGAGTTTCATGGCTCAGAAATTTCTAATAAAGACTCTATAAAGGTTGTAGAAGAGCTTTCAAATAATAATAAAGGAAGTAAATTTAAGTGGGCTGCCGATTTAGAAGAGAGAAATAAATTATGGCAAGCTAGATGGGATGTGTATTATTCTGTTAAAGCTTTGGTAAATAATGGTAGAGTATATTCTACTGATGTATGTGTTCCAATTTCAAGTATAACAGAATGTGTAAAATTTGCCGAAGAGGAAGTAAATAAAATTGGGTTAAGAGCACCTATGGTTGGTCACTTGGGAGATGGAAACTTTCATGTATTATTTCCGTACGACCCCAATGACAAAGAAATTTATAAAAAAATCAGAGAATTTAGTAATAAACTAATTGATAAAACTTTGGAATTAAAAGGAACAATAACTGGTGAGCATGGGGTTGGTTTACATAAAAAAAGCTATCTTTTGAAAGAACATCCAGATAACATACCACTTATGAAAACGATAAAAAGAAGTATCGATCCTAACAATATAATGAATCCCGGTAAAATTTTTGATCTAAATTGATTATGAAAAAAATACTTGTTACTAGAAGGTTGTTAAGATCAAATGAGGATAAGCTTAAAAATTTATATGATGCAAATCTTAATTTAAATGACGAATTGTATTCCCAAGATAAACTAATCGAGCTTAGTCAAGGATGTGATGGAATTTTATCTGCGTTAACAGATAAATTAGATGAAGATACAATAAATAAATTACCAGATAGCATAAAAATTTTGTCTAATTTTGCAGTTGGTTTTGGAAATATTGATCTTGAAGCAGCAAAAAAAAGAAATATTGCAGTAACTAATACCCCAGAAGTCTTGACCGATGCAACTGCAGAAATCGGCATCTTATTAATCTTGGGTGCGTGTAGGAGAGCTTCTGAAGGTATTGAGGGTGCAAGAGAGTCTAACTGGAAATGGTCTGCTGATTATCTTATTGGCAAACAATTAACTGGAGCACGACTAGGTATATTAGGAATGGGTAGAATAGGTCAAAAAATCGCTCACATAGCTAGATCATTAGGTATGATTATACATTACCACAACAGATCCAGGCTTAGTGGTGACAAAGAGCATGGAGCAACTTATCATGAAACTCTAGACAGTTTATTGTCTGTATCAGACGTATTATCTGTGTGTTGTCCAGCTTCTAAAGAAACTGTTAATTTAATTAATAAAGATGCACTAGAAAAATTGCCTAAAGGAGCAGTAGTAACCAACGTAGCTAGAGGAGACATCGTAGATGATGAAGCTTTAATAGACGCATTAGACAGAAGAAAAGTATATGCAGTTGGTCTTGACGTATATAAAGGAGAACCAAACTTAAATCCTGGGTACATGAAGCATAAGAGTGCATTTATATTACCGCATTTAGGTAGTGCCACAAAAGAAACTAGGACTGCAATGGCTAATCTAGCCATTGATAATCTTACAGAATACTTTGAAACAGGCGGCTGTAAGAATAAAGTAAACTAAAGTTATACATTTATACCACCCAAGGTTGAAAATAAATTATAATAAGTCTATTTAGCATAAGACTCTTTAATCCTTTTATGCTTTAATTATTGATAGTTAATTAACTAAAGAGGAGAGAAGAATGATTAAATCTAAGAAACCTTTGAAGGGAAAAACTCCTTCAAGAAGAAAATTCTTCAAGACAGCAGCAGCAGCCGGAGTAGCAGCAGTTGCAATGCCTT
>MDTE01121109.1_pt1 | contig 15506 bp, 10 predicted proteins | sample 811231 | NCBI WGS metagenome assembly MDTE01 (sample SAMN05326651, study PRJNA326480) | marine metagenome | isolation source: seawater | place: Indian Ocean: Red Sea | collected 2010 | reverse complement strand
TTGAAGTAATCAGTCCAAAGTACCAATAATTCGTCCTTGCACTTTTGAGCTTCTTCTTCCTTGATTGTGGCATAGCGGCTCATTGTGTTGATATAGCTTGCAGTACCACATTCTGAGCCGTGATTTTCTGCAAGTGTGACCATCTTCTTAGTCATCGATTGAACAGCCTCAGCGGCTATTCTTGCACTTGCAGGGTCGTAGACTCCACAAGGGCCGTCGCAGTGGGCACTGGCTTCGATAGTTTGGATAAATTCGTTGTCATTCTCTGTCATTTGACTCACCTTCGAATAACCGCATTAGGTGTCGCATTATCAATGCGACTAATCTAACACTTCATGCAATTAATCGGAGGCTCACTGTTCGTAAGGTTCCCAAGCACCCGTCAAGACGTTGTGCTTGAGTAAACTTCCATCTGGGTTTTGTACCCAAACATCTCCATTGGCATCTCGCCAAACTTTCTGACCGTGTTCGTTGACTTGAGCATCTGGAGGCGCTTCGATTTTCGGAGCAGGCGGTGGTGTGGTTGCTAGAAGACTGTCAAGGTCTAATTCCTCAATTTCTTCAGTAGGTTGTGAGGCATCATGGGATTCCGTGAGCGCCTCCTCCTGTACCTCAGCCTCATGAGTTAGATCCATTCCAACTTGTTCAGAAATTGATTCATCCATTGATTCCGACACTGTCTGTTCTGCTGCTTGTAAGTCGAACATTGTAGCTGATGGAGTTTCGTCTGGTTGAGGCTCAGGCTCACTTTCCTCTTGTATTTCCGTATTTTCGTCAAACATTCGGTCCTCAGCCGAGACTCTGACTTCTACTCCGGCGATTTCACGAATCTCGTGAGTGCTATCATCGGCCTCGGCATTCTCCGAACGACCACCAATACCCATTCGTACACTAAATCCAATTACTCCAAGAATAATGAAACCGATTACCAGATGAACCGCTGCTTGCCCATAGGTTTGGTAAAACTTCACTGTAGGGAATTTGTCAGAATTATCACCCGTCCCATCACCATCAGTATCCTCCCATTCTGTTGGATCTTTGGGGAAAGCATCGACGCTGTCGTTGTAACCATCGCCATCATAATCAGCTACAAGCGGATTTAATCCTAGTTTAAGTTCTTCAACATCTGGAATACCATCGCCATCGTCATCGGTGTCTGCATTATCTCCTATTCCATCACCATCAGTGTCCAACCACTCTGTTGGATCCAAGGGGAGATGATCTTCTGCATCGGAAAATCCGTCATTATCGTCATCACTATCTTCTATATTATCCTCGCAGCCATCTTGATCCCAATCGTTGGATTTTATACTAATCCAATTCAGTAGACCATAGTCGCATTGATCTATGTGATCGATTATGCCATCATTGTCGTCGTCTTCATCAAGGAAATCAGGAGTTCTATCTCCCTCGTAATCTTGGCGACAGTCCTCAACATCATCAGATCCGTCAACCAAAGTAATTCGGCCTTCTGGACACGGCAACGGCTCAGTAGCGCCTTCGATGTCTATGTAGTAATCCTGAGGTGCTGCCGTCTGAGATATTGCTCCGGTGGTATTCACGAAGTAGCCCAAACTAGCTAATCTGCATTCGGTTTGTTTCCTTTGATTTTGGTAACTACCCTCCTCACAAGGTAATTGTGCGGGAGAGGCGGGATCCGGGACGTAGTTTCCTGGTTCCGAATCTGAGCAAGCGAACCCAGTAGTTGACCCTGAGTCGGAGTTGAATGTTCCTGCCTCACAGGGAATTTGAGCATCGGCGGCTTGCGTATCTACGTAATGACCTGGGTCGGCCATCAAACAGCTCGACGAGCCACTATTTGGTTGATAGTAGCCGTAATCACAGGCTTGCTGTGAGCCTGAGCCTATGTTTTCTACAAAGTATCCGGGGTTCGCATCCATGCAATCATTTGAGGAGGTAGAGCCAATAGAAGGGTTGTAAGTTCCCGCTAGACAGGCAGTTTGAGAAGAGGCAAAGTGCGAGTCGACATAGTACCCTGGATCTGCGGGGTTGCATAGTGTCCCTCCTCTCTGTCCCTGATAGGAACCCATGGAACAGCCAATTTGGCCTGTAGAACCTTCGTTTGGAACATGATAGCCAAAGTCCGAATCGATACAACTGGACTGACCTGGTGCCGGTTGATAGGCCCCTACTGGGCAAAGAAGTTGTTCGGCCGAGCCAGAATTTGCCACGTAACTTCCAGCATCAGCGGCAATGCAATCTGCAGAATTTACTGAACTGGCGTTTGGATTGTAGGTTCCCGCGAAGCATGCTGTCTGCATTGAAGCCGCTTCCGTATCAACGTAGTGTCCGGGATCGGCTGTATCACAGCCAGTTGAACCTTGAGAACCCTGCCAAGTTCCAAAAGAACACGGTAATTGTGCATCGGAAGCTGAATTCGGCACGTAATATCCCGGAGATGCGGCATCGCAGGCAATTTGTCCTGGAGTGGAGGCAAAACTACCAGGGTTGCATTCATCCTGAGCAATAGAACCTTCTAGAGCCACGAAATGGCCTGGGTCTGCAAGCATACAATCAGTTGCTTCATCTGCCTGATTGTAGGGGTTGTAAGAACCTGCTGGACAAGGAATTTGGGCAATTGCAGCAAGAGTGTCTACGTAGTTTCCAGGTTCGGCTTGGAAACACTCTGCTTGGCCAGAAAATGGTTGATAGTTCCCGGGAAGGCAGGGTTGTTGATTGATTGAACCGGATGAATTAGTATAATATCCAGCGGATGTTGTTAGGCAACTAGTCTGGCCACTAGCTGGTTGATATTCTCCCATTAAGCAAGGAGTTTGGGAACTCGAACCCACATCATCGACATAATGACCCGGGTCTGCATTTTGGCAGGACCATTGGCCGGAGAGTGGTTGATAGGTGCCAATAGAACATTGAGTTTGATTGGTTGCTCCTTGATTTGGGACAAAATGACCCGGGTCTGCGTTTATGCATTCTCTCTGGCCTGAGTTTGGTTGGTAGGTTCCTCCATTACAGATTGTCTGATTGGCTTGCCCTGCCACAGGAACATAATATCCTGGACTTGCTGCAAAACAGGTAGTCTGGGCTGAAGATGGTTGATAGGTTCCAATTGTACATTGAGTCTGAGATGTCGCCCCTGTTCCATTGACATAATGGCCAGGCCCTGCTGCTGTTTGTGAAGTTGAGGCAGGATATGCCACGAAGTAACCCGAAGATGCAATGATACAACCTGTTTGTCCGGAATTAGGTTGGTAATATCCCGGAGAACAGGCTGTTTGAGATGACGCACCTGTTCCGTAAACATAGTGACCAGGTGATGCCTGATTACAGGATGTTGAACCGGTCTGACTCTGCCAAGTTCCTGCAGAACACGATGTAGTTTCTATACCGTGTTCGGCATCGATATTTATCGTCGTAGATCCTACTTGTGTTGCAGACGAACTTGTTGACCTCAGGTTGATAACTAGATTATAGTCGTCTGAGTTATTGAATCCAGATGAATAGCTAATTCTGATGTAATACATTCCACTTGAATTATTTACAGGGGCTGTAGATACTTGATCCGAGCCGTTGGTAGAAGATGAATCGATTACTTGGAAGGTAGAATTTAATAATTCAATATCATAATTTTGCCCAGCAGGAGAAGTCAGGTTTGCCGTGAACCATGTGGTTCTAGATAGATTAAGAGAAAATACGTCTATACTATCTGAACCTCCTGAAATCGAAGCGGAATAATTCGCACTCATCGCCGATAGTTCAACGGCTGTTGTATTGCTTGAACCAGCGTCACCGCCTGCTGGATTAACGTAGGAACCCGCAGGAGCTGGAGAGCAAGATGATTGCCCGATTTGAGCATTTGAATAACCGATCGCACATTGTGTCTGTGACTGCGATGCCAAGGAATCTACATAATGACCGGCGGATGCATCAAGGCAGGAGGTTTGACCAGTGAATGGTTGGAATGTTCCCGGCTGGCACTCGGTCTGAACCAAAGTGTTGCCCGATGCTGAATTACCGGCTGATGCATCAATACAGGTCAATCGACCATATTGACCATCTTCACAATCTGCCCATCTTGCTGGGTTGTTTGGATAATCATCTTCTGAATCAACAGTCCCGTCACCATCGTTATCTCCAGTCTGATGTGTGTCGAAGAAATTACGGACCCCATCTCCGTCAAAGTCCTGCTCTGTATATGCGATGTTAGCACCATCAGAAAATGTCAATTGGTAAGGGTTGAGAATTGGGTCAGTTGTATTATCAAACTCGCCAGACTGAGCGCCCCAACAATGCAATGAGTCATCGGATAATAGGGCACAAGTAGAATCAGAACCCGTCGCTGCTGCGATTACCGTAAGTCCAGACGTTAGATTCACATGAACAGTTGAGTCTCCTTCACCTGGGAAAATATTCTCCGCAACACAATCGGAATTAACCGTCGAAGAACAGGTTCCGTCGCCCAACTGACCATGAGTATTGACCCCCCAACATTGCATAGAACCATTGTCGGTAACTGCACATGTATGAGAACCGATGCCATCGAGCATGATGGCGCCAACATTAGTACCTAAATCGATAAGATGGACATTTCCTGTAACAGCACCATTGTCGGAGAAAACTGTATACTTGTTACCCCAACAACCAACAGAGCCATTCTCAAAAATTACGCAAGAAGATAGGCCAGAAGTAACTAATGAAACCGCTCGTAAACCAGTAGAGTGGTTAACAGAGACAGGAATTAGAGAATCATTGGTTGTACCGTCACCGAGTTGTCCCCTAACGTTGTTGCCCCAGCACATGACATCGCCAAGGTGAGTTACGGCACATGTGTGATGCTCACCAGCTGATACAGCTACGGCATAAACACCGCTTCCTAGATCGATATTTACCGGCGAAATACGGTTTTCAGTGGAATTGTCACCAACCTGGCCAAAGTTATTGCGACCCCAACACCAAAGGCTGGCGTCTACTAAAATTGCACAGGTGTGATCTTTACCTTCATCGATTACCACTGGCTCAATGCTTAGAGTGACATAGCCTGAAGTTGAAACCGAGTTTCCGAGCCCGAGTTGACCATAGTCATTTGAACCGGAACAATACATTGAGTAATTGGATAGAATAGAACATCTTCCTGAAGTAGAGATTAGTGAATTTTCACTGTAAACAGGATTGCCTTGAGACCATTCAACAGATGTACCGTTCGCAAGTATAACCAGTGGACCATCTATGCCCATATCCAAAACAGAATGGGAGAATACCGTTCCCGCTTCGCTACCTTGGATATTCAATGTTGTACCACTTGAGTTTGTGAAGGAAATTTCATTTTCTCCCTCTAGGAAAGATTGCGATGCCTCACCACTAGATAAGTAACCTAGCATTGGAACCCCAAGGAATAAAACACATATTCCTAGAGCAACGATTCTCCTCATTTCCTTGTTCAACATGATTCTTGGCGTCCTTGCTGAGATTATCACTATTCCCTCTGCCTGAACGAGTTGCATCACGCCTTGAGTACCTTAAGAGCCAGTCCATAGGACTGGACGCCTGCCTCCTGAAGAGCCGCTTTTACGTCGGAGTAGGGGTTTTCAGAAGATTTCCTAGATGCCTTAGCTCGATTGGAAACTATGCGCCATGCCGCCTTACTACCAATTCCAGGTATGGCCTCAAGTTGAGATTGGCTTGCTGAGTTAATCGATAAGTTCGTTTCAACTCCACTTATACTTCGCATTCCATGACCGGTGACTATGATATTCGACTCGGTTTCGAGAGGAATCTTATACGGAGTTCCTACTAATATTGGATAGGCTCCAATTTGTCTTCCGAATGTTATACCCGCTCGACCATAAATAGAGGGTTCTCTGTAGATTTCCTGTAACACTTGTTCAGGTCTTCTAATTCGATCATCGTGTGCCTCCCACCACACTCCTTTGAGTTCTGTTCCAATTGGAAACATTTCCTCGAGGAGTGGTTTGTCTATCTCCTCTCTCACACTTCGCTTGAACGACTGGAAGGTGTCCTCCGGAATTTCTTGAAACCCTTGCCCTTCCACCTGTCTGATGTTTATTCTCCGCAACCATAGTCCCTCTGAACGTAGAGAATCTAGTAAGTCTCGATTAATTCGGTATGATTCGTCCGATTCACCATTTAATCCTGCGATAAAATTCAGACCAGGGAGCAACTTTGGTAAACCTCTTTCACCCTTCTCTCGACCAAATTGATTGATATGTCTTATAGCAATTTTGAGTTGTTCAGAATCACAATTTAGCCAATTTTCTTCGTGGACTTTGGGGTCTGCAGATTCAAGTCCAAAGGAAACTACTGCGCCGTCCGAAAGAGTCGAAACTAGGGATTTTGTAATCTCCGTTGCTGGCTCCAAATTCTCAGAAACAATAGAAGGATTTGCGTTGTCGACATGGAGAATCTGGAGTCTCTCATCTTGTCTTAAGCCATGCAGAACTTTGGCAATTGGTTCTGGGTCTGGAATAGGATATTCTAGTTCCACCACTCCTTCTGCTTTGTAGGTGTAAATGTCTGTAGCGCCACCTATACGAACGTGACGAACGCCATTGTCCAGAGCGGTGGTAATTTCGGCAATAACGTCCCCCTCGTCCCTCCATATCGGAACTCCTTTCTTTGGTTCAATACAAAACTTACAACCTCGTTTGTAACGCACGCATCCCTGATACAATTCCACTTCGTAGGTCAATGGTCCCGAACGACCATCTTGAGTAAAGAGATCGGGATGATTTGTGACGCATTTTCCAGCCGCACCTTTCTTTGCCCAATTGTCCCACTGCTCACTAGTTCTACGTTTGTGAGACCAATCACCCGTTCCGAGAAAGTAATCCAATGTAGCGTCAGTATCCTGCACTGCACAGAATAAATTTGCCCGTAGTGGCATCCATCCATCATAGCGCCAATGGCGGATAGCCCAGCCACCTGCAAGGACTGGCTGTTCACTAGGAAAAATCGCAAGAAAATCATCCAATTCTCTGCGTGATATTGGAGTACCTCTAACATACTTCCCGGGGACTACTGCTCCCGCGAGAACAACCGCTCCATCTAGTTCGGAAAGCTCTCGCTTGAGTTCTTGTCTTTGAGTGGAATTTGCAAGTTTCTGCTTGTGGAATAATCTCCACTCATCGATGGTCATGTATGTGTATGGAATTGATTTAGATTCTAGAACGCCACAAATATATCGGATATGAAAACCAAGATAATTTGGGACACCAAAGGCAGCTGGTTCATCCTCATATCCGTCGAGGACTAACCAACCTTCCATTCTACCCCTCAACCCGTCGAATTACTGTTCAGTCTTCACGACTTCGCTATTGATGGCTGATAGGAGCAGAAAATTTCCAATCAGCGGCGATTATGGCGTTTGTTTCCTTTACCGCGCCCACCTCGGCGGCCTCCGCCGTCATTGGATTCCTGGACACTGATTTTTCTACCTTGTATTTCACTTCCATCCAATTCCTTAATCGCCTTCTCCCCGGCTTTTCGGCTGGCGAACTTCACAAACGCAAATCCGCGAGACTTACCTGTGTCTCTATCTTTGGCAATGCTACACTCTGTAATCTCTCCATGAGTCGAGAAATGAGTTCTCAATTCATCCTCATTAACATCAAACGATAATCGTGCTACGAAGAGTTTTATCCCGGCTACTTCGGAGGCTTCAGAGCGTGCTTTAGTCAATATGTTACGTTCAGCAGCGAGTTCTTCCTTAGTAGCCTTACCATCTTTGACCTTATCCATGCAGTCCTTACAACGGATTGGTTTTCCAGGTGTTGGTTGGAATGGTACGGTTGTATCGGTACCGCATAATGTACACTTACACTCATGCTGAACTCGCTGTCTTCCAGCTCCTCCGCCGCCTTTTCCTGTAATTGCGGATCGCATTCTCATCGCTGCCGGAGATGCTTGATGACTAATCCCACGACGATGGTCGGCCATTGGCGAAAGGTATGGCCTAGCTCCTTCGTGACCGAGGTTGCTCTCGGCTTCAGGAGACCACCTTTCCCCCGCTCTGTTCAACTCCTGTATATCTTCGCCAAGATTGTGGCCATGGCCAAAACCGTTGGACAATGCGCGATAACCGGAATAATCACATCGATTACAATCGACATTGAAATCCTGCTTGTCATCAGAAGTAATCAACTCATTTCCGCATGCAGGGCAAATCGCCCACAGCACTCCCAATTCGGGAGAACCCCGAGTACTGGCCTTGAGATTTGGTTCAAGTTGAGTAATTCGAGCACGTATCAAATCTCTACTTCTCATAGCATCGCCGGGTGAAGGAAGAAATCTATCAACGATTTCAGTCACGAAAATATCGGCAAACAAATTCTCGGCGGAAAGGTCTCTATGTCCGCCATCCTTTTCGATGTGAAGGATACGAATCATGGCTACCTTTGGCATTAGTTTGACAACTTCCGCAATAACGTCATCACCTATCTGCGGTGAATTTGTCTCTAGACTTTTAGCATCAACCGAGAGTATATCGCCGTCAGAAATGAGTGTACCGCTGACTAGAGCTATTGCACCTGATTCAGTCTCCGAGAGGCCCGAACCAAGGCTAGCACCAGGCGGTACTTCGACCTGATTACCTGGCGTGACAAAGTCGCCAGTGGTAGAACTCATCGAGGCGGGCGACCGGCCAGCCCCCTATGAACGGTCCGGCCGTGCGTAGCACGGCAAAAGTGAGAAATTGAGATTATACTGGCGGTAATAAACGCCAGAATCCTACTCTGGTCTTTCCTTGACGGCTGTAGTGGTGTGAATAGGAAGCGGGTAACGCGAAATCTGTTTCCCAATATCTCTCAACTTCCCATCCAGCCGACTTGAAGATCGTCTCGATATGTGTTGCTTCAGCGCTATGCATCAGATGGGCGATGGCATTTGAGCGAATTATTGCATCAAGAAAAGGTCGGTCCGATTTCGGATTTTGGGTTCCCCAAGGTGGATTGGAAATTATCAAATCTGCACCACTTAAATCCAATGAATCATCCACCCTTTTGCAGAATATTTCCACATAATCTGATACACCGGCCTGCTCAATTGATTGGAATGCAACTGAGCAGGCTTGTTCATCCACTTCTACCAAAACTACCTGAGACACACCCATCAATGCCGCACCAATCCCTAAAATCCCTTTTCCTGCACCTAAATCAGCAATCGATGAATCCGTTGATAGGTCGCCGAATGCAGCAATTTGTGCCAACCATGAGGCTGCAATATCACCCGAGGTAGTATATTGCTCCAATTCGATATCTCCACACGGATGTGGTGGTAAAGAGGAAAGGAGCATGGCAAGTTGGCGCTGACGCACAACGCGGGAAGGTAGTCGCTCTATTGGCGTGTGCGGTCAAATCTCTTGGGCAAGTATGGTGTTGTTATCATGCAGAAGCCCGTCGGCGAGTAATTGTTCAACGAGTAAAACTGAATATCCTGCTGCACCACGAATTGTATTGTCGGCCATTGTAGAAAATCTAAGTTTTGAGCCGTTTATCTCTACCTCTCCAACGGCCACCGACATCGCGGCTTTTAGGTCGAGACCTGGGTGTTTATGCTGTTCAAAACCAACCCAACGGTGGTTATCATCAAGTTCTCCATCTACGAAAATGATAGGCCTTTTTGTCGCTGAAGGAAGGTTTAGTTCTTGGCTGCGTGAATATGATTCTCGCCATGCACGAACAACTTGGTGAGCGCTAATCGGTTCCCCAAATTCCACTTCGATTCTCGCGTAATGACCATGATCTCGCATTACTCTCTCACAGGAGGCTTCAATATCGAAATCACAGGACAATATCTTAGCTAATTCAGTAATTATTGATTCGGCCTCTCCTGGTATTTCGCTGTTGATTTGGCGACCCGCTCTACCTTCAGCTAGAAGGATTCTACCTCCACCAGAAAGAGCTTGCTGAGTGGCTATTTTTACCGAAGTAATGTCGGCTATTTGCATTAATGGATAAAGGGTAATCGCAATCGGTGAAACCGTGCAATTGGAACAAGAAATTAGGCGGCCTTCAGAACTTTCAGATTGTTTCTTCAGAATACTCAAATCTTGGATATTGACTTCAGGAACGATTAGTGGAACATCTGTTTCTAGACGATGGACTTGAGCATGGGAAACTACAAGGAATCCTGCCGCCGCTAAATTTCGTTCCACCCTTGCGGCTGGTTCGTCGGGAAGTGCTGAGAAAATAATCCTAACACCTAAGCTGTGGAATTCATCAATTAACGATGGAATATTCTCCAATCCTCCAATTGTCAATTCAGAAGGAGGAGGCCTTTCCTCATCTAAACTCCAAAGGCATTCATCATGTGAATTTCCAGCGGTCTCCGGAGAGCCGATTATTGCTACTGGTTCGAGCCATGGGTGGAACTGAAGGCGCTGGAAGAAGCGCTGAGCAACAAGTCCGGTAGCGCCGAGAATGGCGCATCTGACCCTTCCATAGGCGTCCATTGTTTGTACTCATCATTACACCCTTCGTAAAGAGTACTGTTTGGAGTTCTTGTTACAATTGTAGCGGTTTTAGTTCTGAGAAGGTTAAATACCCTCGATTTTCTCTTTGTTTACTGAGTGAAATGGAAATCGTGTTCGTCGTCGTTGGAATTCTTGTTGGTGCGGTAATTGGATGGCTGCTATCGAAGCAAAAAATGGACTCTGGGCCGAGCGATGCAGAAACTGAATTAGTCAAGGTGAGAGCCCAATTAGAAGCTCGCGAAGAAGCCTTTCAAACCACTCAAAATCAGATGCTTGATACGTACAAGCTGGCGGCCACACAAGCCTTCTCAGACGCGGTAGAAGCGGCTGATAAGGAGAAGGAAGGGAGTTTTACAAAGGCGACTGAAGACCTTTCGAAATCTCTCGACGACTACTTCGAAACTGTGGAGCGAGTCGAGAGAGAGAGAATTCAACGAGAGGCCACTCTAGAAACTAAGATAGGCGCGGTAGAGACTGCTGGCCTTCAACTTTCAAGCGATACTCAGGCCTTGACAAATGCACTGAAGGGAGACTCTAGCACCCAAGGTGCATGGGGCGAGGTAGTGGTCGAGAATCTGCTTCAGAGCATGGGCTTCGTCGAAGGACGTGACTATGTCACACAACTCTCCGAGACCGCTGCAGATAAGAGTCGAAAAAGGACAGATTTCGTAGTCAACCTCCCAGGTGACAGACAAGTCGTTCTCGACTCAAAAGTCTCACTGACAGCCTACACACAGTTTGTCAATGCAGCAGATGAGGATGAAGCTGAGGCTGCGATGAAGGCTCACTGCGATTCAATCAACTCACATGTGAAGAAACTCGCCTCAGCCAATTACAGCCACATGAAGAGCATCAATACTCTCGATTTCGTGCTCATGGTTGTGCCTCTAGAGAGCGCCTACATCGATGCCATGCGGTACAGCCCTGACCTTTACGCAGGACTTGTCGCTGACCAACGAGTCAAGATTGTCAGTGGAACGAGCATCATGGTCATTCTGATGATGATTCAGGACCTGTGGAAGAAGGAGAAGCAATCGAAGAATCAACTTGAACTGATTGAGCGCGCTGGAAAGCTCTACGACAAGGTCGTGCTTTTCCTTGAGTCGTTCACAGAAATTGGCTTCGAGTTGGGGCAGGCTCAGAAGGCCTTCGACAAGGCCAAGAATCAACTTACTGATGGGACTGGAAACGTCATTCGGCAGACTGAGATGTTGAAGGAACTCGGCGCCAAGACCTCAAAGGAGCTTCGAGAGAAAAGCGGAGTGAGGAATCTCGCCGAAGAAGCGGAAGGGGAGGAGTGATGGTCTCGACCCGCTTCGGCGGGTCATGATCGATTGGAATTCGCACGAGTTCCATCCAGTCGTCAATCTCCCTGATGAGTACGAAGTACGCGATTTTACTACCGGTAATTACTCACCCTCAAAATTTGACTATGATATCGGAAGATACGATGAACTGCGGCCTGGTATGTACAATACAGATCTCTTCGATGGTGCGCGCTTCCTCCACATTGGTATCGATATCGGAGCGCCCGTCGGAACTCCTTGCATGGCCTTTGCCGACGGTGAGATCTCACACTTTGGTTACAATCCAGCCGACGGCGATTATGGCTACGTCGTGATTACCAAGCATATCCTCGACGGCACCACTATCTGGGCACTCTACGGACATCTTGATTCTGCTTCAATAGAAGGTAAGTCAGTCGGTCAGAAGATAAATGCTGGTGATGTAATATGTTGGATGGGCGACCGTCATGAGAATGGAGGTTGGGAACCACACCTGCACTTCCAACTCTCATACGAAGAACCCGAGACTCACGATATGCCAGGAGTCGTCGCGCCGGCTGACCGCGAGAAATCTCTAGCAATTTATCCGGACCCGCGTTTGGTCCTTGGACCAATCTACTGAATAGTCGCGAGATGCGCCTTCAGCCCCTCAATCGAAGCCATCTCTGATGGATCTACACCATTCGTGACAGCCAGTGCGATACTCACCCAATCGGTGATGTGCGCAGCGATGAGAAGGCTCTCAAGGAGGCTCTCACCCTCACAATCGAGTAACCAAGAATCACCCGCTTCAAGATTTTTCATCATCCAACTGATTCGCGCGCGCACGCGAGGGTGGGTATGTGGACTTGCAATGTATAGCAATGCTTGAGACGATGAGTTCCTATCCCAGGCAACAATCTCATTGTGGTTCATTTCTGGTAATTGGACGGGGCGGGAAAATCTCTCAGAGTTCTCGTTTAATTGGTTAGTGAATCTAACACCAACCGATGCCATTTCACTAGCAGAAACAATCGCGATTTCTCGCTCAGACATTCCATTGGCCATTGCGGCTACTTTACCGTCCCCTCCGACTATATCCACTAACTTAGAGCAAGAGCGTAATCGACCTAACATCTGAGTGATTTCTTCCTCTGATGGTCGTGGTAGAACCCCTAGGGCCCAGCAAAGGGATAATTGACTCCCGAATAAATGACCGAATGCAGAGCGAGGCATTTGTCCAGAAGGAACTGAAATACATAATGACTCATCACTTTGTGAGAGTAAATTCTCCAATTCTCCACCCGAACAGATACCGACTACAACACCTCCTTCTTCCAATGCTTGTCTTACACCATCTAGAGTCTCCTCAGTATTTCCCGAATAGGAGGTCGCTAACACTAGCCAATCTGGCCCCCACCATGATGGTAAGCCGTAGTTATTCCATACCACAAATGGTAGACCTCCTGAATCATCCGCTAGGGCTGAAAGGAACATACCTCCGGCGCCAGAGCCACCCATCCCTAAACAGACAACTCCGCTCCAATCCATATCCGCTTCGATTTCTATTTCTGCAGACATGGCAGCCTCTAGGTCATCCACAAAATTTCTGGTGAATCGAGCCATGTCTGATTTGTCATATTTATCGAGAAGTGATTGAAAATCTATCTCAGACATATTCACTCCTCTCCCGTGTGCCCTGGTAGTGCCATCCATAAGTCGTCTATGAAGGCGATGCGTAAGTTTGTCGCCGAACCATCATCATCGTAGGGGAGAGCGACGGTAACCACACGATAATCAGTAGGATCCATTACCTCAGCACCGGAAGTATCACGATTCAATACATCGACTATGATTTGGTCCACAAAACTACTCACAACAGTAGCCTTTTCCATATCTCTCCAAGTCGCACCTATCCGCTCATTTCGGTCTAAACTCCTTAGGGTTGGACCATCCTTCTGCCAAGCCGATACAAGCCACTTTTCTTTTTTGAGGCGAATGACATCACCAAGCCCATAGGCTGGTTTACGATAAGACAAGGTTAGTCTAGTGACTTCTGACCCTTCTCTCATGCCAACCAGCGTCGATGTTTCTTTTGTTGTTCCACCAAATCTTCGAACAAGTTTTCTGGCCCAGGTTCTTGCTAATGCCTTTGAACCAAGTTGTAAATCCCAACCGCCAGTTACAGGCCCTTCTTTAGTGATGAAAAACATCGGATCCGATTCTAATTCATTGAGCAATTCATCTAAAGTTCCTCTAAGACTCTTGAGTTCCTCGTCAGACAATCTACGTCCAGCACTCCTAAGCTGCATAGTCGCCTCAAAATATGCCCCTGCTTTTCTAGTGCAGGTAGGACAAACAGCATTACTAGTCTGCAATAGAACTTCATGCTGATCAGAGAATTTGTGACCTTCCAATTGCCCTTCCACATTGACGTGAAGACGAGCAGTTCTCTCATCAATTGGCTGATAGGCCATATCTACTGCAACATCACTCGCTCCATCTGTAACACCGAGATTTTCTCTAAGTCTTAACTCTCCCAATTCCTCGTCTTCAATGTTAACCCAGCGCTTCTCTACCTCATGCATTCCGCACTTTGCACAGCGATGTTGTTGAATGCGCTCAGGAACTACGGAAAATACAGTTCTAGTTCTCAAACAGTCCTCGCAAAGACGTTCTGATGTAAGTGGAGGGGGAGACCCACAGGCGATACAAAACGCTGCGCCATCCATACTGCTCCCCCGCCAAGCGGCAAGCCCACTCCGTTTGAAGGGTTGGTGAGCCGGTCGAAGGCTAATTCGGCCCCCTCTGGGGCCGAAATTACAACAAAATGAAATTATTCGTCTTCAGTAAACATTGGTTGTTCGTCTGAAATAGATTCTAATTCCATCTCTAAGAATGAAATTGAAGTCATCACATCTCGACTGAACCAGATTACCAAACCAAGCATGATTGCGTAGGCTATGTACGCTTCCGCAATACCGCTCAAGATACCGCCTCCTGATCTAGCTCATTCTTTCTACCAGATACCTTTGCAGCAAGGCGATATCTCTTGTTTGAGAGTAGTAGTAAACCGGTGAATAAAATGCACATTAGTCCAAAACTGATTAACAGGAATGAGCGTATGTCTGGACTCATCCCTAGTGTTTCGCTTGACTCTACAATCAAAACCTCTGGATGGGTAGTTTCCCACCAAGTGGTCGCACCAGCAGTAATCGGAACTAAGGCGAATCCGAATAAACCGACTGCTGATAGAGTGTCTCGATTTTGTTGTGTGTCGGGTTGAGATTGACGAGAATAGACGAGAAATAGAGCAACTGCAGTGAGTAAGGCGAAGGAATTGAGCCTAATATCACCCCAATCCCAAGGACGACCCCATTCTGCAGATGCCCAAATTGGACCGGAAGTAATTACTCCTAATCCAAAAATTACACCAAGATCGGACCCACTCTGGAAATAAACCCAAGCGTCTTCACTACGCTTGAGGTACCACATCAATGAGCCATAAAATAGGACGCTAAAGGATAAAAATGAACACCAAGCAAATGGGACATGGAGATAGAGGATTCTGTAGGCTTCCGGAGCCCCCCAACAGCCCCCTCCAGTGCATGGTTTCAACCCGGGAGCATACTCCAAACCAAGAATTGTAACAAATACGATACCTGCAAGTCCAAGATATGTCAGATAATAGCCTGAATCACGAAAAATCATTTTCTCACCATTCAATCCTCAGGGATGATGACTGCCATTGCCCACAATAATACCACTGTCAACCA
>MDTE01081248.1_pt1 | contig 15506 bp, 9 predicted proteins | sample 811231 | NCBI WGS metagenome assembly MDTE01 (sample SAMN05326651, study PRJNA326480) | marine metagenome | isolation source: seawater | place: Indian Ocean: Red Sea | collected 2010 | reverse complement strand
TGATGTTCGAGCTGTTTCGCTTGAGTTGGATAAATGGTCGGGAGCCTACGTGAAGAAAGCCTACATGCCTCACTATGAGCAGATTGTGCTTCGGATCAATCCAAAGGAAGCTGAGCAATTTGATTTGGTTATTGTTCGAGGTCAGCGAGTTTATACCTCGAAGCGTGACCGTCCTATGCCGATGACTCCGCCATCATTTGCCATGGTCCTGAGAAAGCATCTCAAGAATGCTCGATTGACCAAGGTCGAACAACTTGGCTTTGACCGAGTTCTCATGTTCCGCTTTGATACAAAAAATGGTCAACGCTCGCTGAGCGTTGAGTTGTTTCGAAATGGGAACGTCATTTTGATGGATGAAGACGGCGTAATTATTCAACCCTTGACCCATGCTAGTTATTCTGGCCGAACCATCAAAAAAGGGGAGACGTACATTCCTCCCCCAGCTGCAATTGATCCACATAGCTTAACACTTGATTCACTGAACGAAGCCTTTGCTGAGTCCGACCGAGACCTTGTTTCAACGCTTGGAGGAAAAATCAATCTTGGCGGAATCTATGCAAATGCCGTTTGTGAACATACGGGACTTGAGCCCAACAGTTCCACGGCCGATGTTGATGCATCTATTGTTCTCGATTCACTCAAACACTTCCTTGAACAACTCAATGCAAGCCAATCTGGTCATCTTATTCTCAAACCGACCAAAGAATATGATGAAAACACGCTTGATTCGCTCTTAGCGATGGAATCACTTGATGCGAAAGCGACCACAACACTTCGTGAGACTGCTGTAGAAGCAACACCATTGTTGCTACCTTCGCATTCTGGGGTTCATTCGTATGAATGCACAAGTCTTTGCTCAGCGATTGATGCATGGAAAGGTCATCATGATGCGAACGCACTCGCTCGAAGAGAACAAGAAAAGTTGGATGCCGCTGCACCCGGACGTGGCCATTCCACTGAAGTGGAAAAACTCGAACGACGATTAAAGCAACAAGAGCAAGCATTGTCTGGTTTTGCAAGGAAAATCGAAAAACAACAAGCCATTGGTCATGCAATCCAACAACATTGGACGCATGTTGAAACGATTTTGCAACAGGCACGAGAAGCTGTTGAAAAGCAAGGTTGGAAATCTGTTCTGAAGGGGTTGAAAGAGAATCCTTGGGTTGATTCAGGGAATGCTGCTGAACGTACTATGATGGTTCGACTTCCTGATGATGAGGGGCAACCCGGTCAAGCCTTTACATTGCATCTTGATGATTCAGTGCATCAGAATGCACAACGTTATTTTGAGGCTGCTCGCAAGCAAAAAGACAAGACTTCGGGGGCAACTGCAGCCTTAGAAGATACGAAAGTTGCGTACAAACGAGCGCAGAAAAAAGAAGCCAAACAAAAGGCAAGTGGTCGAATGCAAACTGTTCGTCGATCCAAACGATTGTGGTTTGAACAACATCGTTGGAGTATTATTTCTGGCGGTCACCTTCTGGTTGGAGGACGTGATGCGAAAGGAAATGATTCGATTGTCAAGAAGCATCTATCTGGAGGGGACATGTATCTTCACGCTGACATTCATGGCGCTCCAAGTTGCAGTCTTCGAGCATCACAAGGCTTTGCCATCGTCGAGGAACCCTACGGCCAACTTCCTCCAGGAGTTCCTTCCTTCAAACTCGTCGACAAACTTGGTGATGAGCGAATAACCGATGCAAAACTGGAAGAGGCCGCAACACTCGCACTCTGCTGGAGTCGTGCGTGGAACGGTGGAGGAGCTCACGGAACAGTGTTCGCGGTCAAACCAGCCCAAGTATCGAAATCCGCACAAACTGGAGAATATGTCGGCAAAGGGGCATTTATCGTTCGCGGTCAGCGTCAGTGGTTCAAAGATTTGGATGTACAGATGGGCATCGGACTTGTTGCCATCAATGGTGTTCCATTGCTCATGGGAGGTACAGTTTCCTCCATAAAAGAGCGATGTCAACGCTATGCAGTTCTCTGTCCAGGACAGACAAAGAAAGACCAACTTGCAAATCGAATTTACAAATCAACAGGGTTGAGAACTGATGATGTCCTTTCAGTTTTGCCTGGAGCCTCTGATATCATTGAAGATGTAGGCGTCTTTTCACCATACAAATCGCAAGAGGAAGAGTGAATTTCCTTTTAGCGAGTTACATACATTGCAACAGCGTTACCGCCACCAAGACATAAGGTAACGATTCCAGACTTGGCATCGATTCGACGCATAACTCCGAGCATTGTAATCAAACAACGAGTTCCGCTTGAGCCAAGAGGATGACCAATACTGACAGCCCCTCCATGGAGGTTGAATCGATCATGTGGAATTCCAACCTCTTGAGCAACGGCACACGAGGCAGACGCAAATGCTTCATTGTGCTCGTAGACATCCACATCAAGAACTTGGAGATTATTGCGCTCAAGGAGATTTTTAACTGCGGGAATTGGAGCACTCATAACCCGTTCAGGCTCAACTCCTGCAGCGCAATAATCTTCAATGGTTGCAAGAATTTCCCAGCCTTGTTCAACAGCAAATTCTTCACTCGTTACCAGAACAGCGCTCGCCCCATCATTGAGCGTGCTTGCATTCCCTGCGGTCACAATTCCATCCTTATCGAAAACAGTACGAAGATTGGAGAGACCTTCTGCTGTCGTTCCAGAGCGAACTCCTTCATCTCGTTCAAGAACAATTGGGTCACCTCGCCTTTGAGGTATTGAAATTGGGAATGTTTCCCAATCGAACCAGCCCTCATCCCATGCTTTGGATGCTTTTTGATGACTCTGTGCCGCAAATTCATCGGCTTGTTGTCGATCAATCGAGCACTCCTTAGCAACGACTTCTCCAGTATTTCCCATGTGCATGTTGTTGTAGACGTCCCATAGCCCATCATGAATCATTGAATCGATGAGTTTTGAGTCACCCATTTTCTTTCCATTGCGTTGCCCCATCAAGAGTTGGGGTGCATTCGACATGCTCTCCATTCCTCCTGCAATGACGACATTGTGCTCACCCAATCGAACACTTGTAGCTGCCTGCATGGCCGCCCGAAGCGATGAGCCACAAACCATGTTGATGGTTACACAAGAAGTTGTCACTGGTAGACCAGCTCCAAGCGCCACCTGTCGAGCAGGTGCCTGTCCTACACCGGCCTGCAAAACTTGGCCCATGAGAACCTCATCCACAATCCCAGATGATGGGTCAAGACCAACACGCTGGCACAATTCTTTCACTGCCGCAACTCCAAGATCGACGGCAGATAGCGATGAAAGAGAACCCATGAATCGGCCAATCGGTGTTCGCGCAACGCCGCAGATAACAGCCGTGTGTTTTGACATGTTGGTTGCATTATCAATGGCCTCTTGAACATACGCATGGCTTCGTTTCATCAAAACAAAAGAGTTGATGAACCCAAACTCTTGGGAAGACCATGGGCAAATTCAAGACTGAGCTGACACTATCCCGGAATCCTGATGAAATGAGAGCGGTTGAAGTCGAAATTGATTTCACCAGCAATGCACTTGCTTCCATTCTCTACCGACAAGGTGAAACTGTTGTCCTCGCTTGTTGTACCAAAGAAGCACGCCTGCCCGGTTGGTTCCCACGTGATTCAACCAAAGGTTGGGTTCATGCGGAATATTCGTTGCTTCCAGGTTCGACAGATTCTCGATTCCGCAGAGAACGCCGAGGTGCAAAGGGTCGTACACAAGAGATTGAGCGTCTTGTTGCTCGCTCACTTCGTGCTGCTGTTGATCTCGAGGAGCTTGGGCCAATCGCACTCAACGTCGACTGTGATATTCTAAATGCTGACGGGGGGACTCGCTGTGCATCGATTACCGCCGCGAATCTTGCTCTACGCCTCGGTGTCCGTCGACTCATCTCTAGCGGTGTTTGTCTGCCGAAGGAAATGCGACCAACTGAAGAACAACGACGCTCCGGATGGAGTGCTCCTGTTCTTTCTGAGGAAGAGCAAATGGCTCACGAGATGCGGGTTATGGCTCACGATGTTGCTGCGATTTCTGTGGGATTAATCGATGGCAAATCCTATCTCGATCTCGACTACATTCTCGATTCAAATGCAGACGTTGACATGAACGTTGTCAAGGTAAGTAGCGGCGCTTTTGTCGAAGTCCAAGGTACCGGTGAAGAATCTACATACCAACGTGAAGAACTTGATGCGTTACTTGACATGGCAGATATTGGATTCGCATCTCTCTTTGAGATGCAGAAAACTATTCTTCACGGTCAGGAATAATCAACGAAGGCTTGAAATCTTGAGCGTCGTCGCAGGGACGCAAGGGTTGGTAGCTTAGTTGGGAGAGCGCGGCACTGAAGATGCCGAGGTCGCCGGTTCAAGTCCGGCCTAACCCACCTCGCAAATCAATGGGTTCATTTGCTACCGTATGCGTAGACCGGTCATGGGCGAGGCTGCTGTTGATGGAGAGATGCCCAAAGTACTCACAGAATCCGAAACGAAAGGCGACCCATTGCTGAAGGAATTGAACGAAATTCGTAGGAGACGAACTGATGGTGATAGCCGTAGTATGTTCGCAAAAAAGGAAAATCCAGTTCTTTTGGTCGGCATTGGTTACGGTATTCTCTATGGTGCACTTATCCTCTCTATGTCATCAGGGCTCCTCGGCCAATCAACGTCGCTTGATCATTCCGCATCAACAACATTTCTTGACATTGGAGATGAGTGCGTTGAAATTGATGACGAACCTTGGATTCTGATTTTCCCAAATGAAGATGAAGAACGATTTTCCCTCAATGCGTATAATCTACCTGCCGGAATAGCCGTCTTAGAATACAATATTGTATCTGATAATGCCGACGAAAATTCGCCATCAACACGAATTGAGCGGGTGCTGGATGATGAGGTGAACCGAGTCCACGCAAAAGAAGATTACAGTACACTGAGCGAAGGAGATTATGAAGTCATACTTTCAGTATCTCTCTACAATAATACTGACGATGCATCAAGTGGAGCCAATGTTACTGAATTCTTATCCAAATCACTGGAGTTCGAACTTGAAATCGGAACGAAGGGTGGAATTCTTCCATTCATAGGTGGAGAGGAACATCGAGAGGTGCGAATCACAGATTCCGGAGCAAGGTCGTGTTGGTCTCTTCAAGAATTGGGCAACTGGGGTTACATTCTCGTTGTAGCAGAACTCGGTGGTGGACGAGAAACTGCTATGCTTGCAGGTGGTGCGGCAGGTATTCCCGCTTGGTGGATGGCATTCAACTCACTCTCATTGTCAATCTTCTCTTTGCTGATAGCTTATCCGCTCATGTACAAAGTCTACCATCAAGAAGCAGACGACATCCTGTCTCGAAATCATATCATTCGATTGGTTGACGATATTATTTCCCGGTGTGAACGTAGACTCGGGATAGAAGTCGACCATGATTTAGCGAAAGTGGAGCCAAGAGAGTTATCCATTGATATCATGGTTCCTTACAAAAATACGGAAAATACACTTTCCGACAGCAAAAGCATTCGTGATGAAATTCTGAAGGACGTCCTCGAAGAGTTTGCTCTGTTCCGAGTTTTCAAACCAGTCCAATTGACGGTTCGATCGATAGGATCTGGCCAAGCCATTGACTTTGACTCTGGCGTTGGAGTTGGTGTCGGAGACCGTGACGATGATGCACCTCCTGAGAATTATGCATCGTTCTTTGAAGAGCTCCATTCTCTTTCAAGGATTGAGGATGAAGTTCGGGACTCTCTGGATCTCTACTTTGTTCGTGACAAAACACTTGAATTGCAAAATGCTGTTATCACAAGCGATGATAGGATTGTGTTTGTATCGGTTATTTTCAAGCCCACAACACGTTTTGCTTTCTTCAGGTTTAAGCGCCAAGCCTCTGAAGTTGAGGACGAATTGCGAAATTATATCTCTGAACGAAATCAAGACATACTTACCTCTCAAGAATTGGTCGTTAAAGCACGAAACCAAGTCTCCACCCTTGCAGATCGTTCCGGAGCCGGTCGTGTTGAACGTAAAGGCGACAAAGATGAACGCATTGCTGCCGTTGCTCGACAAGACGGTTTTGGAGGTCGAATGCTTCAAACAAAGCTCCTTGGAGACATTTTGTCGACTGTTGAATACACTGCGAATGAGAAACGCGAGATGATTAACAAATGGGGTTTCTGGGGACTGATTGTTTTCGTTTGGATTCCATTCATGGCCTCTGGTGTTCTCGTAGGAGCTATGCTCGGCCTCCTCTCGCGCATGAAGTTCATGCGTGTTCTTGTAGCGACGATGATCGGTGGATTTATTGCATCAATAACATGGGCATATACCGCTGAGGGCATCATCAAAATCATGCACCAATACAAGCTGGAAGCTGTTATTCCAATCATGATTATCGTGTTTATTCTGATGGCAATCCTACACATTCGTTCAACAAAGATTCGACGTCAGACAGAACTGTTTGAAGACACCCTTTTGGATAATTTCCACAACGATATCAAAGAAAAATATGGTTCATGAGGCTTCATCATGGATGCTATTTCCTACTTTGAAGGCCACCCTGAGACTGTTGGAGAGAAATCGAAGATTGGTATTCTTGTTGCTTCCGATCGAGCATCTTCAAAAGAATACGTGGACCAAGGAGGTCCGGCAATTCTTGAATTTTTAATCGAAGCAACTTTATCGCCTTTCGAAGTACATTATCGCTGCATTCCAGACAAGCAGTCCTTAATCGAATCAACGATGATTGAATTGGCTGACGAAATTGGATGTCATGTGATTGTAACAACGGGCGGAACAGGGCCAGCAGAACGTGATGTTACCCCTGAAGCAACCGAACAGGTTGTTGAGCGAATCATGCCAGGATTTGGTGAACAGATGCGGGCAATTTCGCTTCAATACACACCGACAGCTATTCTTTCAAGACAAACAGCAGGAATTCGAGGCTCAACTCTCATCTTCAATCTCCCTGGTCGGCCGAAATCAATCCGAGAAACGATTGATGAAATCTGGAAGGCCGTCCCATATTGCGTTGATTTGCTTGGAGGCCCATACCTCGATTGCAACGAAGAAGTTTGCAATGCATTTCGTCCAAAAAACGCCCGACGGCGATAAGAGCATTCATTGACTTGGTGCCATAGGCCAATCTGATGAAGATGTCTGATTTACTCATTCAAAATGCGACGATGGTTTTACCCCATACAACATTACTTGGCGACTTGCTCATTGAGAATGGTCAAATTACGAAAATTCAACCAGGAGGGGGTATTGAAACATCAGAAGGTATCCACACGGTAGATGCAACCGGTTTGCATCTTCTTCCGGGTATAATTGATCCACAGGTTCATTTTCGCGATCCTGGCCAGCCTGAAAAAGAGGATTTGTACACGGGTTCTTGTGCTGCCGCCAGTGGAGGTGTCACCTCATTCTTAGATATGCCAAACAATGTTCCAAGTCAAACAACACTCCAATCAATGCACGAAAAAATTGCAACTGGGAATCGACGCTGTGTTACCAATTTTGGATTTTTTATCGGTGCCACGGAATCAAACGTGGAAGAGTTGCAAAAGGCCGTAGGAACTCCCGATGCACCAATTGCGATTCCTGGGATTTGTGGAATTAAGATCTTCATGGGTTCATCAACAGGTGACCTTCTTGTCAATGATGGTGATGCCCTTGAGGAAATTTTCGCGAACACTGCGGGTTTGATTGCAGTTCATGCAGAAGATGAGACACGTATGATTGAACGAAAAAAGATGATTGAAGGACGGACAGATATGGCCGCTCATGCTGAATGGCGTGATGATGAAACCGCATTAATCGCAACAAAGCGTGCTGTTGCCTATGCCCAAGCAACCGGCCATCGCCTTCACGTACTCCATCTCACATCGGGAATTGAAGCAGATTGGTTGAATGGAATCACTTCAATGCATGGAAAACAAGGTGAAGCCCACATTACTACAGAAGCATTGCCACAACATCTGACCTATGATGAGCGAGACGTTGAAAGACTTGGCACACGATTGAAAATGAATCCTCCTATTCGATATCAGAAAGACAAGCAGACCTTATGGAATCGGCTTCATGATGGAACCATTACTTGCATTGCAACTGATCATGCACCCCATACCCTCGAAACGAAAGCGAAAGGATTCCCCTCAGCTCCAAGCGGTATGCCAGGTGTTGAAACTTCTCTTCCAGTTATGCTCACACATGCTTCAAAAGGCGCATGCACGATTGAACAAGTTGTCAAGTGGATGTCCACAAATGTTGCAGAATGTTATGGAATGATAGGAAAAGGGCGCCTTGAGGAAGGATACGATGGTGACATCACCCTTGTGGATATGACAACTGAACGTATCGTTGATGATGCGAACACATGGACAACAGTTGGTTGGAGTCCTTTTCACGGAGAAAGACTCGTCGGATGGCCAACACTTACAGTTGTTGGAGGCGTTCCTATCTTCGAACGAACAGATGAAACTGGCGATAAAGGTTCGATTCTTGTTGAAGAAGGGCAAACTGGTTCGCCTCTACTCATGTCCCCATGGAACTAAGCAGTAAGTACCATTTCGTCCATACATACTTATGTAGGTGATGAAGAATTTTCGACCGGGAAACATGAGCAATATGGAAGAACAGTTAGGACAAGGGTACAAACAAATGATGATCGGTTTGATCATCTTTATTTCTGGAGCAATTTGGGGCGGAATGGTCGCTACAGAAGGAATGGTTCCTGAAGACATCTATTGGCCTGCAGTAATGATGCTTTCTGGAGCCATGATCACGTTACTTGGTACAACCTTTGGTACCGATCATGAAGATGATCGTAGCAACGACCTAAACGATGCAATCATGGAATTGACTGAGCGTATTAACCGTCTCGTCGGCTCATCGGGTCAAGACGATTCTAACGACGAATCAGAGTGAATAAATCGCTCCATACTTTTCTTCAACATATCGAAGGAAAGGTTCGCTTGAAGGTGGAGAGCCAGTGGCTTCTTCGATGAGATCAGCAGGTAACAAGGCACTTCCTCGGGCATGAATGCGCTCACGCAACCAATTCAACATCGAGGACCAATCACCAGAAGAAATTGAGTCCTGAATCGAACCAAGGTCTTCAGACATTGCCTCAAGCAACTGTGCAGCGTACAAATTTCCGAGAGTGTATGTGGGGAAATAGCCGAAAGCTGCCATAGACCAGTGGATGTCTTGCAAACATCCAAGATCATCAGAAGGTACAGTCAAGCCAAACCATTCAGAAATCATTGAGTTCCACAACTCTGGTAATTTTTCCAACGGATAATCTTCGTTGAAAATCTTCTTTTCAATTTCGTAACGAAGCATAACATGAAGATTGTAAGTCACCTCATCAGCTTCTACCCGAATGAAGCCTGGTTCAACAGAATTAGCAATCCGATTTAGTGTTGAGGAATCCCAAGCGGGTGCTTCTGGAAATGCTTCTTTGAATTCATCCATAACCACATTCCAGAATTCAGGCGTCCGACCAATTTGATTTTCCCAAAGTCGGGATTGTGATTCATGAACGCCAAGTGATACTGCATCGCCTCTCGGCGTGTATCGATGATTCTCATCAAGACCCTGCTCGTAAAGAGCATGTCCTGTCTCATGCATGACTGCGTAAAGACAGGAAAACGGGTCAAGTTCATCATAACGAGTTGTAAATCGTGTATCACCTGGCCAAATACCTGCAGAAAAGGGGTGGGTTGATGCATCCATTCTACCTGCAGCAAAATCAAAACCCATACGCTGACTTACCTTTGTGCAAAATTCTTCTTGCTTTTCGACAGGGAAGGTCAATCCCTCTGGCAACGTTGGGTCAGGATTGGTCATTTTAGCCTTCAAAATCTTCTGTAACAAAGGAACAAGTCGCTCCCTTAAACCCTCAAACAATGGGTCGTAATCATCGACAGTCATACCTGCTTCATACTCATCGAGTAATGCATCATAAGGGGTCTTTTCATATCCATATGCGTCTATTTTCGTTCGGGTTAAGTCAACAAGATTTTGCAAATGTGGCAAGAATGCAGAGAAATCTGCGTCCTTTCGTGCTTTTTGCCATGCCACCAATGCTTCACTGCGTGCCTGTGCAAAAGATGAGACGAAATCGCTGGATAATTTCGTGGCTTTGTCGTATCGATTACGAAATTCTCTAACATTCGCTTGTTCTGCTTCATCGAGATCATTTCTTTCTTCAAGGCGCTGTAGTAATTCGCCCATTTCAGGGTCCACAACCTTCTCGTGAGATAGTGCTGCCAACCAGGCCATAATTTCTCCGCGAGATTTTGCCCCTTTTTCTGGCATGAGTGTTTCCTGATCCCAACCCAAATGTCCTTGGATGCTACCGATTCGGTGAATGTCTTGTACACGATTTAGAAAAGATGCCTTATCGCTCATAATAGGTGCTCACCATGGGTTCTTCATCAAGACTCGTATCGTGTTCTCTGCTTGAAAGAATCCACACATTGAAGATGGATGAGTGTATGGATTCACATGGTCAATCCTTTTCGTCGAAACGACAAGGATGATGTGAAAATTATGAAGGATGTCGACGAAGACATCGACGCTGTTCTCGATTTCGATTCCCAAGAGAACCCAATCGCAAAGGCTGATCTACCTGAACCAACCACAAGTGAGGAACGTTTGCACGCCATTTCAGACATGGTGATTCAGACCTGCATGGATATTCGACGTGGAGAAAATGTCCTCATTGTTTGTGACCCAACGACTGCAGAAATTGGACAATCACTCCATATTGCCACACAAAAGCGATCTGAGAGAGTTCTTCTGATTGTTATGCCCAAATCTCGCCATCATGGCGAGGAGCCTCCAACACCCGTTGCTGCACTGATGCGGCAACAACAAGTCGTCATTGCCGCAACAAAGTATTCACTCACGCACACGAGAGCCGTTCGACAAGCATTGAAAGACGGTGCACGTGTTGCAACAATGCCTGGTATGACCCTCGAGTTGTATACCGAAGGAGGCATGACTGCTGATTTCCAAGACGTGAAGCGGCGCATATCAAACATTGCGAACTTTTTGAGGCGACGAAGAATCATCAATGTAAAATCTGAATCTGGAACGGATGTAACATTCGAAGTTAACTGGCGTGAATGGAAACTTGACGATAATGGTATTTGCAATCGCCCAAGAATGCTAACCAACCTCCCTGCTGGAAAAGTGTTCATTTTACCGAAAGAAGGAACGATGAACGGTACAATTGTTATCGATGGTTCGTGGGATTCAACGCTTATCGAGGAGCCAGTTGAATTTATTGTTGAAGATGGGACTGTTATCGATGTGAAAGGAGGAAGCCTCGCTGCCAGCATTCGTCAATCCTACGGAGAAGTTGCCAAGAAATTGAAAACAAAAGATCGTGAAAGCGTATGGACTGTCGCAGAGTTTGGATTTGGAATGAATCCAACAGCTCGTCTCGTTGGCAACGTTCTCGAAGATGAGAAGCATTTGGGAAGTTGCTATTTTTCAATCGGAGACAATTCAAGGCTTGGAGGAAGCTCCAACGCTGGAATACATGTATCAGGAGTGCTTTCAGAACCAACAGTTTGGTTGGACGACTCTTGTCTAACCGAATCAGGCGTATTCATGGCAAGTGAAGATTAGCGATGTGCACTCATGTTCATGTTTCCACACACGGGACAATAACGCCAATTTGGATCAAGACCAATACCGCAACCGCGACAATGAATACCTGAACGAATCGTTGGCTGAATGTTCATCGTTGGTTGTTGTGGCATCAAGGGTTGCTGCTGCATGGGTTGTTGAGCAGGTTGCTGCCAACCCATTTGAGGTGCTGCAACTCCTGGTGAAACAGGTTGTTGACGTACGGGTTGTTGCTGTTGAGGAGGTTGTTTGGGTTGAATCGGTTTTCGGATTGGCGCTACAGGTCGTGGTAACGATGACATTTTTTCTGCAGCCTCTGATGACACAAATTCAGAGAGAGACACTTCACCATCCCCATCTGTATCTGCAGCACTATGAAGTTCTTCGGCTTCTTGAATTGATACATTTGCAGCGACAGCTAACTCTTCAACAGAAAGGCTGCCGGATTCATCACTATCTGCTGCAATGAATCGCTCAGCATCACTCACCCATTCCTCTTCAACAACTTCTTCAGCGACCGGTAGAAGTTCCTGAACCGTACCTTTGTCGAGTGGCTCAGCAGCCATATTTGATTCAATGTCTGGTTCTGAATTTGTTTCTTCAACAACATCCGATGGTTCAACTGTGGGTTTTGGTTCTGGAACCAGTTGCGAACCAAAAGCCCCGGCAAAGGCGTCTTGAGCAGCATAATCAACTTCTACTTCATTTTTGAATCCAGTATCCTCATTATGGCCCTCAAGCTCAGGCAAAGGTACTGATTCTGATGTTGGAAGTGGTACGGATGAATCTGGCAATGGTACAGATTCTGTTGGTAATGGTACGGAATCAACGACAGGCTTTGGTTCAGGAGTTTCAACAACAGGCTCGGGTTCTTGCTCCGCTTCTGGCTGAGGAAGCGAGGTTGCTTTGACTTCTTCCCGCTCAATAACTGAGCCAAGTTCTATTTCAGCAGGTTGTGCTTGCTCACTCGCAAAAATAGGCATTGGTAGTGCATGTCCGGCAACATCGAGCGAACTATTCAATTCCTCTGCCATCGTTTTCATTTCTTCAACATTTTTTGAAGGAGAAGCCATTATTTTCTCTATCCCTTTGTGATATCTGTCCACTTCATCATGGCCACCTGTAATGTAAGCAATTGCAAGGATTTTCAAGAATTGCATAGGATCAAACAAAGGCATCAATGCTTCGATGACATCGGCAGTTGCAAGAGGATGTGGAGTTTCTGTTGCACCACTCGAATCCGGTTGACCAGCAAATTGCAACAATGGGTCTGGAAGAGCCATAAGATTGAGATGTCCAAAAATCAAGAAGTAAATCTCACCACCTTCACATTGCAAACGCTCACTAGCAGCCTCAAAATCGAATTCACCTGGTCGTAATACGATGTCTGCCAAGTGTTCAAGCGCTTTTGATAGTGCTTGTTTTGATTCCATCGACATCATTTGTTGGAGTACATCAGAAGATTCGGTGACACCAAAATATGCAGCAGCATCATCCACTTCTATACCCTCTGGAAGCGTTGCTCCTTCAGGTACACCATCCGACATATTTCTCCCTCCTAATTTCGCCAATTGTGTGTTATTTTTGAGGTTGCTGCTGTTCCTCTTTATTGTTGGTTGCGAGCCATATCGTAAATTGCTCGTGATTGTTGAGCAGACCAACCGGTTCCCTGCAATTGCATAAGCAACGTACGCTCTTGTTCACCTGCAGACAGTTCATCAAGCACCCAAGAAACTGCGGCATCACGATCGTCGACTTGCCAATCTTCAAACAAAGACATGTCAACCTCAATCCTTGCTTTTCGGACCTTCTTTTGTGGTGTTGCAGAATCTGTATCCTCGATTCCGACCGATTTTTGAACTGGCGTTCTCTTTGCTACTGGAGTAGATTGTGGTGGCTTTGCCCCTCCGGGAGGTCCTCGGGGAGACGGGCCTCGGCCAGGTGGACCAGTACTCGGACCACCAGGCTTTCCAGTTGGACCTGTCCTCATAGGAGGTGAGTCTCGAGATGGTCCTGTTCGGCCAGGAGGTCCACCTGAAGGACCTGCCGCAGGTTTTGGAGTGGAACGTGCGGGCATTGGGTTTGTTTGGAAAGAGGAAAAGAAATCGCCATCATCGTCTTCGTCGTCATCAAAGAAGTCTTCATCATCGTCATCATCCTCATCAAAATCATAGCCTCTGTTGCGAATTCGGGAAATGATAACAATCAACAAGAGGAGTGAGACAATTCCGGCAGCAAGTAGGCCCCCAAAGACTGGTATTGTCATACCAAGAATCTTAGTTTCTTTGTCCTCATTCTCCGCCTTTGGTAATGGACAACCGTCTTCGAATCCATCCGGACCCTTTGGTTGTTCTGGACAGTTATCGAGCAAATCGTTCACACCATCTTGATCGGTATCTCGTTCACTCTTTGAGCAACCTTCTTGATTTACATTTGTTGATGGAGAATTTGGACATTTATCAGCTAATTCTGCACCCTCGATGTATTCTCCAGGCCAATCCGATTCTCTGCTTTGATTCCAATCGGGATTACCCCAATTGTCACCATAACCATCCCCATCAGCATCAAACCATTGTGTTGAATTATTAGGGAAGACATCGATAAGGGTGTCTGCCCAACCATCTTCATCGAGATCTGGACAGCCAAGATAGATTGTACCTTTGTTGGAAGTTCCAGCCTCTGTTGGGCAGAAGTCAGCATTATCACCATCACTGTTGTCTCCAAATCCATCTCCGTCTTGATCAAACCATTGTGAACCATCAAGTGGGAACGCATCCCCTGCTTGGTTGATTCTTAAGCCCGTTTCAGAATCGTTTTCATAGGTGTATTCTCCAGAATACCCATCATTATCGAGATCTTGTTGAAGTGCATCTTCATCAACACATCCAGTTGCATCGACAGGCAAACCCGGTAATGTATCCGGACATTCATCAGGAGCACCATCAACAACGCCGTCCCCATCGGAATCTCGCTGATTTTCATCGCAACCATTTTCATCGACAGCGGAGGGATCTGAAACTGAATCGGGACATTGATCATTGACATCAGGAACATCATCACCATCACTATCCGCAATAAGTTGTGCACCACTGCAACCATCAGAGTTCACATCTGCATTTGCTTCTGTGGCGGGACAAATATCATCGAGATTCGTAACTCCATCATCATCATCATCGAGTTGGCTGTCTGAACACCCGGTTGCATCAGCCGTTTCAAGAACCGGAGTATCCGGGCATGCATCGAGGTCATCAAACACACCGTCTCCATCCTTGTCATCCTCACTGACAATGGGACAACCATTTCCACCAGTTCCGCCTTCAACACCGGTCTGGAAAGGACATTGATCCGGATTGTTGCCTGATGGATTATCTCCATATCCGTCTCCATCAGTATCAAGGTGCTGGGTGGGGTCGGTTGGGAAATCATCTCCTGAATTCGACCATCCATCCTCATCACTATCTGGACAACCAGGAGTAGGATTCGTGGATGTTCCATATGCAAACGGGCATCCATCAAGAACCAAATCTCCGTTGTAAGCCACTGGGTTGTCACTCGATTGGTTTCGTAACGAAACATTCGTATTGCAACCAAACATATCAATCGAGTCCGAGAGATTGCTATCTCCGCAATAATCCTCCGTGTTAATAACGCCATCACCGTCATCATCACCGGTCCGATTTGCCTCATTCCAGAGGTCTGTCCATCGGTCCGGATGGCCATCAGAGTCGTTGTCTTCAGCAGCAGCGTAGTTGTTCGGGAACGAATCAGGATTTGTCGCATCAATTGATCCATTGTCGCCGTATCCGTCTCCATCCGAATCAGCCCACTGAGTAGGATCGTTTGGCCACTTGTCTGCACCCTGTAGAACACCCCAATTG
>MDTE01065625.1_pt1 | contig 15507 bp, 13 predicted proteins | sample 811231 | NCBI WGS metagenome assembly MDTE01 (sample SAMN05326651, study PRJNA326480) | marine metagenome | isolation source: seawater | place: Indian Ocean: Red Sea | collected 2010 | reverse complement strand
TTAAATATTCTCAAAAATTAATTCATGAAAATTATATGTATTCAATACCCGCATGGAGAGCTAACATTAAAATTCAAAGTCATTCAACTGCCTGTTCTTACCAGGGAGAAATACCAAGCTCTTTAACTGAAAAAAACCTCTCATTGGTAAGTTGTTCACCCATGATCCAATCTAATTTAAAAATATCATCTTATTTTTATTTAGTAAATTTAAATGTAAATCCTCATAAATTTAAATTTAAAATAAATATATTGAATAAAAATAAAGAAAATATTTATTCTGAATATTTTTTTACCAACACAATTAATATGCTTGATTTAAACCATCTAAATATAAATTTTAATGATAAAATGTATATTTTTACTTCAGAAGTTAGAGGTGGAATCCCAATTTATTTTTCAAAAAGCCATGACAACAAATCACTTTCTTTAGAACACACGCATCCTCCAACTGAATATACAGTTCATGGAAATAGAATTTTTTTTCAAAAAGAAAAAAAGAATTTTTGGTTTTCATAATGAATATTCCTTTAATTAAAAATAAATTGTTCAGGAACAAATTTTCTTTATTAATTAGAAATTCATTTAATATAAAACCCGTTGATACATACTATCCTGATTATGATAAAGCATATGTTAGTGATTTTTTTTATTGGGTGTCCAATAATAATTTTGATACAAAATTCATGCTTACAAATATATCTTCACATATAATGCCATCAATACCACAAGAAGATAATGTTAAGTTTATTTTATATGATAATAATGGTAAAATTATTAAAGAATTTAAGATTTCATTAATGCCATATGAGACTAAGGAAGTTGTATTTTCAGATTTAGATATAAAAGGTTATGGATCTTTCTTCGTTTTTCACGAATTTTCTGATCTAAATAATTTATCTAATTACGGTTCTTTTGTTGCTGAAAGAGGATACGTTGGCTATAAAAAAAATGATGGTGTTTGGAATTTTATGCATGGCAATTATAATGCTTGCTATTTAGATAGTAATAATAAAATTAAATCTATAATCTCCAAATCTTTTTTTAATCAATTTTATTATCCACAAGTTACTTTTAATGATACAGATAAATTTAGTATAATTATTAATAATCCTACTGAAACTCAAACACAATTTGATATTGAATGTTATGATAATCAAAAAAAATCTATTGATTACAAAAGTGCTTTTATAAAGTCATTTAATACTTATAATTTTAAATTTAATAAAATTAACATTAATTATATTGTAATAAAATCCAAAATTCTTTTTTGCAGACCTTTGATTTTTAAAGAATATAAAACTTATTTTGATATTTTTCACGGTTAATCATAATCCTTATTTATTTGTTGGAGCTTCTTTCTAATTCTGTTAAAAGTATTATAACAAATGAATGAGCAGTATATTAATAATCATTTCTCTTTAAAAAATAAATCAGCAGCTATTATTGGAGCCGGAGGCTTTTTATGTAGTGAAATGGCCAAGGGCCTAGCATATTCAGGATGTTCAATTGCTTTATTAGATTTAAGAATTAATAAAATCAAAAAAGTTGAAAAAGATTTAAACGCAAAAGGATACAAAAAAATTATTACTCAAGAAATAAATGCAGAAAAAAAAGATGATCATAAAAAAGCATTAAAAAAGATAATAAAAAAATTTAAAAAAGTTGATATTCTTATTAATGGGGCTGGAATTAATAGTCCCTCTAAATTTTTTGATATACATTTAGATGAATGGAATGCCGTTATATCTTCTCAATTAACCGCAACATTTTTAGGGTGCCAAGTTTTTGGAAAACATATGGTTAAAAATAAAAGCGGTTCAATAATAAATATTTCTTCAGCATCTGCTGGCCCACCTTTATCTAAAGCTTTTGCCTATTCTGCATCAAAAGCAGGAATTAAAAACTTAACTCAAAATTTAGGAAGAGAATGGGGGAAAAGCGGGGTTCGCGTTAATGCAATAAGACCTGGTTTTTTTCCAACTAAATGGAATAAAAAAAATTTCATCACCCCTGAAAGAAAAAAATCAATTTTAAATCATACACCTATGAATCGTTATGGTGTACCAAGTGAACTTTTAGGAGCTGTTTTTTGGCTTGCATCTGACTCTTCAAAGTTTGTAACGGGTTCAGAAATTGCTATTGATGGCGGCTTTTCTTCGATGTCAATTTGATTGGTTTTAATATGAAAATAAAAAAAACAGTTATTATAACAGGTGGAAATAAAGGAATAGGTTTTTCCATAACAAAAAGTTTTGCTGATTCTGGTTATTTTGTAATAGTCGGAGCAAGAAATAAGGTTTCTTTTCCAAAAAAACATAAAAATAATATATTATTTGTTAAAGTAGATATAAAAAAAGAATCTTCTCATAAAACATTAGTTAAAAAAGCAATTCAATTAACAGGTAGACTAGATGTATATGTTAATAATGCGGGAATCTCAGAATGGAGTTCCATAGATAAGGTTAATCAAAATTTAATAAATAAATTAATAAATACAAATTTGGTAGGAACTTTATGGGGTTGTAAAATAGCTTCAAAAGTAATGAAAAGTGGTAGTTCCATAATAAATATTTCAAGTATTGCTGGAAAAAGAGGAACAGCAAATAACTCGGTATATTGTGCTTCTAAATTTGGAGTAAATGGCATAACTCAATCTTTAGCTAAAGAATTAGGACCCAGAGGAATCAGGGTTAATTCTGTTTGCCCAGTTCTTATAAAAACTGAAGGATTAATGAAGGCCCTAAAGAAACCAAATTCTCCTTCTAAAAACAAACCAAATGACTTTATTAAAAACTTTGGAAAAAATAATGCAGCGCTCAAGAGATTACCATCTTCATCAGAAGTAGCAGAAGTTTGCATTTTCCTATCATCTAATTCAGCTTCAGCAATTACTGGTCAAAATATTAATGTAGACTGTGGAGTATTTCCTCAATAGCTAAAAAAAGTAAAAATTGAAAATAATAGCAATAATTCCAGCTCACTTAAAATCTATTAGATTTCCAAAAAAAATTATTTTTCCTATTTTAGGTTTGCCTATGATCGAACATGTCAGAAGAAGAGCATTAATTTCAAATGTTTTTTCTGAAGTTTATGTAGCAACATGTGATAAAAAAATAGCAAACCTAATTATTAATAATAATGGAAAAGTTATTTTAACATCAAAAAAGCATAAAAATGGAACAAGTCGTGTAGCAGAAGCAATAAAGAATATTGACTGCACTCATGTAGTATTAATACAAGGTGATGAACCCTTAATTTTGCCAAATCAAATAAAATTATTGAATAAAAAAATAAAATTATTTCCACATGTGGATTCATGGAATGCTGTAGGCACATTAGAAAAAAAGAAAGAATTAAATAAACATTCTTTTGTAAAATGTATTATTAATAAAAATAATTCAATAATTAAATGTTTTAGGTTTTTTTTTAAACTATCAGAAAATGAAAAAAAAGAAAAAAATATAAAAAAAATATTAGGATTAATTGCTTTTAGAAAAAAATTTTTATTAAAGATATCGAAAAAACCCTTATCAATAAATGAAAAAAAAGATTTAATTGAACAAATGAGGATTATTGATAATGGACATAAAATTAAATCTATTTTAATAAAACCTACTTTGCCTTCAGTAAATGAACCTGATGATTTAAAAATTATCCACAATTACATTAAAAAGAATAATAATCAAAAATTGATAATAAAAAAAATATTAGATTGGAAAATTTGAAGAAAAAAATTATAAATGTAAGAGAATATAAATTATTATGCAAACTTTGTGATGATATTCTTTTAAAAAGAAGCTCATCCGAAGAAACATATGCAATTCCTTTTTTACATGTAATAAGAGAACACCCATTCATTTTAAAAAGATATAATGATTTATTCAATAAAAAAAATTTAATATTCGTTATTTTAAATAGATTAAAGAACTTACTTATAATTTTTATAATTTTAATTTCATCCTTTTTTAAATATAATAGATTTTATAACAATAAAAATATAACAAATCATAATATTGATATATTATTTGTATCTCATTTGTTAAATAAATTTCAAGTAGGAGAAAAAAAAGATTTTTATTTTGGAAATATTTCTAATGATTTAAATAAATTTGGATATAAATCGATTATAGCCTTAATAAATCATTCAGGTAATGAAGCTGATTTTTTATCTAAAAAATGGAACAAAAAAAACGTTACACCTAGAGTAATCTTATCAAAAACTTTAAATTTTATTGATGAATTAAAAATTTTATTTAATGTTTTTAAAGAATCATACAGATTATTTTTATACTCAAAAAAAAGAAATTCAAATTTAATAAAAAATTTATTTTCTAAATCCTCTTTAGAATGCCTATCTCATAGATCATTAATTAATCTCAGAATTTCTTTACAAATAAAGAAAATTATTTTTAATTATAATCCTAAATTCCTAATTATTACTCACGAGGGACATTCATATGAAAGACTTATTTTTTTTGAAGCTAAAAAATTTAATAAAAATATTATTTGCATTGGTTATCAACACGCTATTATTTTTAAATTCCAACATGCAATTTGTAGAAATTTAAAAAATAAATTTAATCCAGATATAATTTTGACATCAGGAAAAAATGGATTTAATAAATTAAAAAAATCAAAGAAATTATCAAATATTAGTATAAAATTACTAGGATCTAATAAAAAAATAAAAAAAATAAAAAAAAATACTATTAGTAACAAATGTTTGATTATACCAGAAGGCATATTAGAGGAATGTTTTTTATTATTTGAATTTTCTATAAAATGTGCTCTTAAATGTCCTGAAGTTAAATTCATTTGGAGATTACATCCGGGAATAAAATTTTCCTATTTAAGAAAAAAAATAAATTTTAATAAATTGCCTAAAAATATTATTATTTCAAATAATGAATTATCTTATGATTTAAAAAAATGTACATGGGCATTATACAGAGGTACAACCACTATAATTGAAGGTATATATAATAATTTAAGACCTATATATCTTGAAATGCCAAATGAAATCAATATTGATCCACTTAATGATTTAAATGTTTGGCACGAAAAAATAACAAACACAGATAAATTTAGCGCTATAATTAAAAATAAAAATTCTAATAAATGGTCTCAAAAAAATTGGATAAAGGCATTGAAATATTGTAATAATTTTTTTAATCCATTAAATATTGATGTTTTACTTAAAACTTTAAAATAGAATAATATGAATTTAAATGAATTATCAATAGTGATACCAACATTGGGCGAAGAGTCTCTTTATAAAGTTATTGATAGAATCAATGATAGTCGAGATAAGCCTGATGAAATATTAATTTGCATTCCTAAAAACAATATTGAAAAATTGAGAATAGATCATGATAATCTAAAAATTATCAGCACTTCTAAAGGTCAAGTCCAACAAAGAATTGAAGGTTTTAAAAAAGCTAAAAATAGATTTGTTCTCCAACTTGATGATGATTGCAAAATTTCAAATGATGATATTAAAAAGATGTTAATCGAATTAGAAAATTTAGGTGAAGGAAACGCACTTGCTCCAATTTATTATGATGAAAAAACAAATGAATGTTCCCATCCTTACATCAGAGGTTTAAAGGGTCTTATAAAAAATTTAATAGCCACTATTATTTGTGGAGCCCCATGGGGATTAAATAGAATGGGATGCATATCAAAGATTGGTACAAATTACGGGGTAGACGTGAAATATATGAAAGCCAATTTAAAAGAAACAGAGTGGGTGCCAGGTGGGTGTGTTATGCATTACAGTAATTCAACTATTAAAGAAAATTATTTTCCATTTTATGGCAAAGCTTTTTGTGAAGATTTAATGCATTCATATTTATTAAGAAAAAATTCAATTAAATTGTGGGTATATAAAAATGCATCTTGCAAAACAGAACATGCTTATTTCCCTAGTCAAAAACAAGAAATTATTCAATATTTAGAAGCTTTTAAACATTTGCAAAAAATTAGAAATAAAAAGATAGCAAGATTTTGGGTTTGGTATTTTTTAAACTTATTAAGAATTTGGATAAAATTTAATGTAAAAAATAATTATAGTGATTACATTAATATTGGAATTAAAATCAATAAAATTTCTTACACTCCAGAAGCTTATGCATATTCAAATTATTTAGCAAATAAAGGTTTTAAAATTGACTTAAACTATAAAGAAAAATTAAAACATAATAATGATATAGTAATTAATTTTATGGGCTTTAGACCATTTTGGGTTAATTTTTTTAATAAAAATACATTAGAGATTCATGAGTACACTAGTCTATCGACTAAACCACTTCCTAGATTAAAAGATAAGATAAAATATTTTTTTAATTCAAAACCTGCGGGTAGAATTTTTATGAGCCCCTACATTAAAGAAAGTTTTAATTTTAGAGATAATGTGCCTTTTATTTACAGAGAGATGGGCGCCGACCCTGAAATGTTCATAAAAAAAGATAATAAAAAAGAATATGATATTGTTTATTGCGGATCTGTTTTATTTAGAGAAGGATTAATTGATATGATTGAAAAACTAGCAAATTTAGATTTGAAAATCCTAATTATTGGATTTTATGATAAAATAACATTAGCAAGATTTAAGCATTACAAAAATATAGAAATGGTTGGAAGGATTGAAAGGAGTAAAATACCAGAATACTATTCTAAATGCAAAGCTGGCTTAAATTACACGCCTAATATACACCCACTAAATTTACAGAGTAGTACAAAAACTATTGAATATTGTGCCGCAGGCTTAGGTGTGATTTCATCAAAATATAAATGGATAAATGATTTTGCCAAAGAGAGAAAAGCAAATTTTTTATGGATAAATGATATTAATAATAAAGTTGATTTTGAAAATTTTAATTTTATTACTCCAAATGTTGATGATTTATCATGGCCAAATATTTTAGATAATTGCAATTTTGATAAATTTATTCTCAAAGTTTTAAACAGGAATTCGTAAAATACTATGTGTGGATATATTGGTACCATTGGGTCAGATGTAATTAATCATCAATTAATTAATGAAATGGCCAGTTCTATTGAAAAGAGAGGTCCTGATGATAAAGGAATATTTATAGATAATAATTATAAATTAGCTATTGCACATCAAAGATTATCAATTCTTGATTTATCATATGCAGGACACCAACCAATGACAAGTAATAATAAAAGATTTGTAATAGCTTATAATGGGGAAATATATAATCATTTAGAAATAAGAAAGTATTTAGACGATAAAAAAATTTCAAATCAAATAAATTGGCAAGGTCATTCTGATACAGAAACCCTTTTGGAATCTATTGCAGCAATTGGATTAGAAAAAACACTCGCAAAAATAGAAGGGATGTTTTCATTTGCACTTTGGGATAAAAAACTAAAAAAATTATATCTTGTTAAAGATAGATTGGGAGAAAAACCATTGTATTACGGTTTTAATAAAGGAGTTTTTTATTTTGGATCAGATTTAAAGAGTTTTAAAAAGTCGCCAATTTTTGAACCAGAAATTGATAATAATTCTCTAGCATTGCTTATTAAATATAATTTTATCCCTGCTCCATCATCGATATATAAAAATATTTATAAACTTGAACCCGGGAAATATCTAACTTTCTCAACAGAAAAAAATGATTATATTTTAAAAACTTATTGGAATGTTTTTGACAATATTAATCAAAATAATCCTGTGAATAATAAAAGTGATTCAGATTATATTGAAGAATTAGATGAATTACTTAATCAAAAAGTTTCTGATCAAATGAATTCTGATGTTCCAATTGGATCCTTTTTGTCCGGTGGAATAGATTCCTCCCTAATTTCTTCTTTAATGCAAAAAAATTCTTTAAATAAAATTGAAACTTTTAGTATAGGTTTTGATGATTCAGATTATGATGAGGCAAGATATGCAAAAAGAATAGCTAATCATTTAGGAACAAATCATAATGAATATTACTTATCATCTAAAAAATCTCTTGAAATTATTCCTAATTTATCTTCTATTTATAGCGAACCATTTGCTGATAGTAGTCAGATTCCTACTTTTTTAGTCTGTAATATTGCTAAAACTAAAGTGAAGGTGGTTCTCGGAGGGGATGGTGGCGATGAATTATTTGGAGGATATAATAGATATGTTTTAGGTAGAAGAATGTGGTCAAGAATTTCACATCTTCCTCTAAATTTAAGGCAAAATTTATCTAGCCTTATTGGATCCATATCTCCTGAAAAATATAACTTTTTTTTTAATACAATTTTTGGATTTTTACCTTTAAAATCAACTTATAGTAACATAGGTGACAAGCTTCATAAAGGTGCAAGGGTTATGATAGCAAATAATGAAGAGGAACTCTACAATTTATTTATTAGCCATTGGATAAATCCAAATGAAATAGTTAATTTAAGTAAAGAAGGGTTAAAAAACAAGATACGTTTTCCAGATAATAAGTTGATACAAGACCCAATATTTAAAATGATGATTTCAGATCTAATTTATTATCTTCCTGATGATATATTATGCAAAGTTGATAGAGCTGCAATGGATAATAGTTTAGAAACAAGATTGCCAATTTTAAATCATGAAGTTGTAAAATTTGCTTTAAACCTGCCACACAAGTTGAAATTTAGAAAAAATGTAGGAAAATGGATTTTAAGGGAAGTTTTATCAAAATATTTGCCAAGAAAATTAATTGAAAGACCCAAAATGGGATTTGGTATTCCTATAGGTAGCTGGTTAAGGGGGCCTCTAAATATGTGGGCTGAAGATTTGTTAAATGAAAAATTAATAAAAGAACAAGGATTTTTTAACTATGAAAATATTAATCATTGTTGGAAAATGCATAAAAGTGGAAAAAAAAATATGGCTACTTCTTTATGGAGTATATTAATGTTTCAAGAATGGTTAGCTAAACAATGACAATTTATTTATCTTTATTTTTAATTCCTATACTTCTAAATTCTCTACCAATTAAATTTAATGAGTATTCTAATAGAGCTTTATTGATAAGCTTCGCAATTCTTTGTGCAATATTAATTGGTTTTAAATACCAAGTAGGTGGAGATTGGGGAGTATATGAAAAATATATTATTGGTGCAAATGCAGTAAATTTTAAAGCAATGCTTTCAACTAAAGATCCTGGTTTTATGTCTTTACTATGGATATCTTCTTATTTAGGTTTAGGACAAACAGGTATTAATTTATTTTGCTCTTCAATATTTATGCTTGGTCTTTATAGAGTTTGTAAAAATCAACCTTATCCATGGCTTGCTTTCATAGTAGCATTTCCCTATTTAATTACAGTTGTAGGTTTTGGTTACACAAGACAATCAATGGTTATAGGTATTTTTTTTCTTGCATACACTTATTGGCAAGAAGACAAAAAATTTTCAAGCATCAAAATACTTTCCCTAATAGCTTTTGGTTTTTTATTTCATAAATCAATATTGATATTTTCACCATTAATATTTATTCAAAAAAATGGCTTCATAGTTAATAAAAAATTATTGATAATTTCTTTGCCTATTTTGTTAGTTTTAACATTGTATTATTATTCCTATTTACAATTAATATGGAAATTTTATGTTGTTCAATCACAACTTCATTCAACTATTTCTGAATCTAGTCAAGCTTCTGTAGCTTATGGTTCTGCAATTAGATCATATATGAATATACCAGCTTTTATATTATTTTATTTTTTTTACAAAAAATTTGAAATTTTTAATGATAGAAGACTCCTATTAATTGCTTCAATAGTTAGTATAATTTTAATTGTATTTACTCCTTATGCATCAACATTGTTAGATAGACTCGGCTTATATTTTATCCTCTTTCAAATTTTAATATATTCTAGAATTCCTTTATTCTTTAAGGACATACATTTAAAAAATTTATATGTTTACGGTGTTACAATTTTTTATCTAATAGTATTTATAGTCTGGTTCAATTACTCTAATTCAAGTGTTGCCTGGAAACCTTATAAAATTACATTATTTAAACCTACGTATTATATAAATAGTTGGATTTTGAGCGATGAATTAGTGAATTTTAATGTTACTAAATCAATTGAACAATTAGAAGAATATAATCAAATAATTGAAAAATATGGTCAAGAGGGTCTTGAAACTAAGAATGTTAATGAACTTTTAAAGAAAGATAGAACATTTAAATACTAAGATGAAAGTTATAATTTTTTCCAAATCAAATTGGAATATTGTTAATTTTAGAAAAGGATTAATTAGTAAGTTAATAAGTAATGGTTATAAAGTTTATGTTTTATCAAATGAAGACTCCTATAAGAAAGAACTTATCAAATTAGGTTGTATCATTTATCCTATTAAAATTCATAACAAAAAAATTAATCCATTATTTGATATAATTTTATTATTTAAAATTTACAATTATTACAAAAAAATTAAACCAAATATTATTTTGCATTTCAACATAAAACCTGTGATATACGGAAGTTTTGTATCAAGTCTACTAAACATTAAACACATAAATATGATAACAGGCTTAGGAACTGCATTTATATCAAAAAGTATAATAAAAACGATTGTTAAGTTTTTATACTACATATCAATGAAAAAAACAGATATGGTTTTTTTCCAAAATAAAGATGATAGAAATTTATTTATAAAAAATCATTTAATCAAAAAAAAATTTACTCATTTAATACCAGGTTCGGGAATCAATTTGAAACATTATAGTTTTAAACCATATCCAAATAATAAAAATTTTATTTTTCTTCTAATTTCAAGAATATTATGGGATAAAGGTATTTACGAATTTGTAATGGCAGCAAAATTATTACATTCTAAATATAAAAATTTAACTTTTCAATTGTTAGGGCCAATAGAAAAAGAAATTTCTTCTGAAATTTCATTAAAACAGTTAAAATTGTGGGAAAAAGATAAAATTATTTCATATTTGGGTTTTGTGAACGATGTCAGGCCGTATATTAAAAAATCTCATTGCTTAGTTTTACCTTCTTATAGAGAAGGTACCCCGAAAAGTCTTTTAGAGGGAGCTGCAATGGGAAGACCAATAATTGCAACAAATACAACAGGATGTAAAGAAGTAATAGATCATGGATTAAATGGTTATTTATGCAAAAATAAAGATTATATTAGTTTAGCTAATTCAATGGAAAAAATTATTAAACTTTCTCCAAAAAAAAGGATTGCTATGGGTAAAAAAGGACGCATCAAAGTTGAGAAAGAATTTGACGAAAAAAAAGTTATAAAATTGTATTTAGAACATATAAAAAAGATTGCAAAATAAAATGAAAAAAATAATTTCAAAAAAATCAAACTTAAGAATATCTATAATTGGTTTGGGTTATGTTGGATTGCCTTTAGCTATAGAGTTTTCTAAAAAATTTAATGTTATTGGTTATGATATTGATTCTCAAAGAATTAATCAACTAAATAAAGGGTTTGATAGAACAAAAGAAATTAAATTGAATTTAAAAAAAAATAAAATTAAATTTACTTCTAATGCATCACATTTAAAAAACATTGATATTTTTATTGTTACAGTTCCAACTCCAGTTTATAGTAACAATAAACCAAATTTGACTTTTTTAAAAAAAGCAACAACATTAATAGGCAGATATATAAAAGATCAAAGCATTATAATTTATGAATCGACAGTTTATCCAGGGACAACTGAAGAAATTTGCGTGCCAATTTTAGAAAAAATTTCAGGGTTAAAATATATTAATACAAATAAAAGAAAAAAAGGGTTTTATTGTGGCTATAGTCCTGAAAGAATTAATCCTGGTGATTCAAAAAATAATATTAAAAATATTTGTAAAGTTACTTCCGGATCTACAAATGAAATAGCTAATTTTATTAATAATTTATATAAGTCAATAATTAAGGCGGGAACTTATAAAGCTGAAAGTATAAAAGTAGCTGAGGCAGCAAAAATTATAGAAAATACTCAAAGGGATATAAATATTGCTTTGGTGAATGAACTTTCTATTATTTTTAAAAAAATGAAAATTAATACTTATAGTGTTTTAAAAGCTGCAAAAACAAAATGGAATTTTATACCATTTTCTCCCGGTTTAGTAGGTGGCCACTGCATTGGTGTTGATCCGTATTACTTAACATATAAATCAATGAAACTTGGTTATAAACCTAGGGTGCTTTTATCAGGGAGAAAAATTAATGATCAAATGAGTAAATATGTCGTTAAATATTTAATAAATCAAATGAATCATAATAATATGTATATTAAAAATTCTAAAATTTTAATCATGGGTTTAGCATTTAAAGAAAATTGTGCCGATATAAGAAATACAAAAGTAATAAATATATATAATGAACTAAAAAAATATAAGGCAAAAATTGCAATTTATGATCCAATAGTTGATAAAAAACAAGCTTTGAAAGAATATAATATAAAAATTATTAAAAAATTATATTTAAATTATTATGATTCAGTAATAATTGCAGTTGCGCATAATTTTTTTAAAAAAATGGGTATTAAAAAAATTGAAAGAATTTGTAAAAAAAACCATATTATTTTTGATGTTAAAAATATTTTTCCTAAAAATAATAATAATTTAAAATTATAATTTATAAATTATAATTTAAAAAATAGTGTATATAAATGGTGCAAATACAGAACCTTCCGCGATTATTAATAGAGAACCAAAAATAAGAATTATTATAACAATGGGTATAAGTATAAATTTCTTTCTTGAAATTAAAAATATCATCAATTCTTTTAAGAATTCCATTCTATTTAATATTGATTTTTAAATGAATTTTTATCATATTTTATTTTTTCTTTATCTGTCCAATAGCTTTTAACATTATTTTTTCTTAATTTTAAAATATCTCTTCCAAATAATTTTGCTATTATTCCGATTGGAGTAATTATTAAATAAAAAATTATTCCTAAAACAATCGGATTGACAATCTTACTTAACAAAATACTGAATCTGTTCCAAATATTATTAAAAGGACTCAATATTTTTGGCACAAAAATAGCTATTAAAAAAATAATTAAAGATATAATTAAAAAAAAATTAAAATAAGATGAATTATTGAATATGTATAAATATATACTTAGAATAAAAAATAATATTGAAAATATAAAGCCAAATGATCTATTTGATGGTATTTTTTTCATTTTTAAATATTTATTCTTATTATAACCTACTATTATACTGGTCAAGTATACTAAATTACATGTTTTTGTATATTATTTCACTTATTACCCTGTAACCCTCTGGGCTTAAATGTGGACCCTGTATCGAATAGCCCTTCCTTCCTAATTTTGAAATTTCACTTGTTAAATCAATAAAAATTATATTCTCATTAAGTGTTTCAATATATTTATTAATATTTGATAAATATTTATTTGCTCTAGAATCAGGTCGCCAAAAATCAGAAGTAGGAATGTATACTACTATAGGTTTGCACAAATTAGCTTTACATTCTGACACCACTGTATCAATCATCAATTTTGAAGAGTAGGGGATTGCCAATTCCATTTGAACGAAACCTTTTATTATTTTTATTGTATTTGGTAAGAATAAATATTTATAAGCTCTCTTAAAAATATTACCTTCGAAAAGTCCTTTTTGCTCAACTTCTTTAGTTAAAATTTCTATATAAGGAAGCGCCTCAGAATATAATAGATTTAGATCTGATGATATTTTTTTTGGTTTAATTTTCTTATTGTAATTCTCAAAGTATTTCATAGGTTTTTGAGGAAAATACTTATTATAAATATTATTTTTTTCATTTAAATTATCATTTGGGCCAATTATTAAAATAACGTTTTTTGGTTTTAAAGGTTCAATAAAATTTGACGCTATGTTTGCATAATGTATTGGCCCATTTCCCCATGTACCTAAATTAATAACATTGAGATTTTTAGAAGATATTATTCCACTTATGGAATCTTTCTCTTCAACACACGCTCCATGAGTAAATGAATCACCAATCAATATTGCATCAATATTTTTTTCATCCCATTTCTCATCTTCATTTCTAAATCCAAATCTATCTGATAAATATGTAGCCATTCCGTAACCTTCATTACAAAGATAATATTTTGTATACGGTCTTGGACCTAGTGGTAATATTTTATATTTATCAATTAAATTTGTGATAGGAGGGGTTTCAAAAACTTCTGGGGTTAGAATGATACTATTAAATCCGTTATTTCTTGCTTCTTTAATCATTTTTACATCTTGATTTTCATATCTTTCTTTTTCAATTTTCAATGCCTCAGGATTAATTTCAGATAATAAAACATTTAAGTATCTTGATAAAAGAAAGTCACCAATAACTAAAAGAAAATAAACAAATAAAAATATTAATAAATATCCAATAATTGTTAAAAATCTTAATTTTTTTAAATTAATCAAGTTCATAAAGTTTTTTATAATTCGAATCTGCTTTTTTATTTTGATCAATTTTTTCCATATAACAATTGCCTACTACGAGTATATCTAACTCAGTTCCCATAAAACATTTGTAAGCATCTTCAGGCGTTAAAACTATTGGCTCACCTCTAATATTAAATGATGTGTTTACTAAAATTGGACACCCGGTTAACTCTTTGAATTTTTTGATTAATCTATAATATTTTGGATTTGTATCTTTGTGGACAGTTTGAATCCTTGCAGAATAATCGACATGTGTAACTGCTGGAATTTTTGATCTCGTAATATTTAATTTATCTATACCAAATAGTTTTTGTTGATTTTCATTCATTTTTAATTGTTTTTCTTTAGCTATTTTTGCAACCATTAGCATATATGGACTGTTGTGATTTAAATCAAACCACTCTTGTAAATCTTCCTCTAAAACACTTGGTGCAAAAGGTCTAAATGATTCTCTATATTTAATTTTTAAATTTAATATTTTTTGGATAGAAGGTGATCTTGGATCAGCAAGTATTGATCGCGCCCCCAGAGCTCTTGGTCCAAATTCCATTTTATCTTGATGCCATCCTATAGCTTTACCTTCAGATAATTTAATAGACACTTTTTCTAATAATTTTTCTTCTGTTAAAATCTTAAATTTGGCCCCTATTTTTTTTAATTGATCAGTAATTTCATCCTGATTAAAGTCAGGACCCAAATAACTACCTTTCATTAAATCTAACTTTTTAGGAAGTTTGCGTTTATTTTTGAGCATCAAATAATAAATATTTAAAGCAGCACCTAATGCACCGCCTGCGTCACCAGCAGCTGGCTGAATCCAAATATTTTCAAATATATTTTCCTTTGATAATTTTCCATTGGCTACACAATTCAATGCAACACCTCCAGCTAAACAAATATTCTTTTGCTTAGTATAGTTTGCAACAAATCTTGAAATTTTGATTACTATTTCTTCTGTAATTTCTTGAATAGACGCTGCTAAATCCATTTCACGTTGTGTAATCAATGTCTCAGATTTTCTAGGGGGTGATCCAAATAAATTTTCAAATTTTTTACTAGTCATTTTTAAGCCGTGACAATAATCA
>MDTE01045469.1_pt1 | contig 15507 bp, 20 predicted proteins | sample 811231 | NCBI WGS metagenome assembly MDTE01 (sample SAMN05326651, study PRJNA326480) | marine metagenome | isolation source: seawater | place: Indian Ocean: Red Sea | collected 2010 | reverse complement strand
AGTGGGCTCGGAGAGAATCGAACTCTCGATCTTTGCCATGTCAAGGCAACGTCATAAACCCCTAGACCACGAGCCCTAGGTGTTCTTGCCACCGTACATTTGTATTAAACCAATTCGGTAAGCATTCGTCGCGTCAACCAATGATCTTCGATATCTTTCCCGTGCAGCCAGGTTGTGAACAAAATCCTGCCATACGCGTCCGGCCGTTGGCCATCTTGATTTTCGTTCCATCTCGAATCGGCCCGTATGTTTTGCACTTCATGCAGAAACCCTCTACACCAGACATGTTGCTCATGACGGGCTGAAGGCGGTGGATTTTGAACACTTCCCTTGACTTTCTCCAAAACCAGCAAAAATCATGCTTCAAGGGGGGGCTTGGAGCGTGAAAAAGGAAAAAATCAGCTGCTTCTGGCGGTACTTCAATGCACAAACGCAAGACTGCAAGCCCTTTTCGCTGAGCATTGACTCATCTTTTCAACGTCAATTTTCATTCGTGTCGCATAACTCACATTATGCGACGATATGTTGCACGGAAAAATAGCGTTATTCTGGAAATTGGAGGTTCGACAGTTCAGAGGCTGGTATTTCGAAGATACCGACCAATGGTGGGCCCAACAACAATGACTCTACGCCACCATCTTCGGAGTCAAGTGTGTTTTTGATCTCATCAGAAATTCGTTTCCAATCCGATGCCGATTGATAGACGGATTGGACAAGCAGCATCAGGGAATCTTCAGCACCATTGCCAACCCATGCACCTACACAACCGGATTGTCGTCGTTTGAATTCTTGACGTGCTAACAACATTCTGCGCAATCTTGCATCGCTCCCTTTTTTTGCAGAACAGACAATTGTTTCAACCCAAAGCATGACTTTCACCTATGTGCTATTTGAATATCGAATGTTGCTATGTTGTATTCATTGAAGTTTAATTGATTTTCAATGTGTGATGAGTTGGCCATTTAGAATCGTCGCGGCAAACGGCGTACCGGTGGGAGAGAGTGTTGCCAATTCCCAGTGGGGTCCATCTACGATGTTCAAATTGGCAACGGCGCCTTCTTTGATCACGCCATGGGGCAGTCCACTGGGATGGGGTGTTGATTGAGCTGCTGTTGAGGTCACGGCGCGCAAGGCAGAAAGTGGAGACATGCCACAACGCTGAACCATCAGTGAACACATGAACGGGAGACTCAATGTTCGACAATTCGGATTGAAATCCGTTGCGAGTGTGAACGGTATATCGTGTTCTTGAATCAAATCCATGTCAGGCCAGGAATCGCCCATAGCGTAGGGTGTACCCGGTAAGAATCCCGTGATAACCCCTTTCTCTTTCATGTGAAGGCGAGCATCGAGTTGCGTGTGGTACGCATGATCCGCGGTCACCGCGCCAAGTGAGGCAGCGAGTTCTCCTCCGCCTCCGTCGACAAACTCATCGATGTGCATGCGCAGGGAGAGGCCGTGGTGCTTTGAGGCGGAGAGGATGTCTTCACTTTGCTCAACGCTGAACCACCCTGGTTCACAAAAAACATCCGCAGAGCGGGCTATGCCCTGTTCAATCACTGCGGGCAATTGTTCTGCAATTACCGATTCAACATATGCCTCGGGAGTTGAGCCGTGAGGTACATCATGCGCTCCCATCCACGTCGCATCGATTGAGGGAGTATTCTCCATGCCACCAAGATGGTCTGCTATCTTCAGTAGACGAAGTTCTGAATCGGTGTTGAGTCCGTAGCCGCTTTTTGTTTCCAAATGCGTTGTCCCAGTTCGCAACGCCTCGCGAAGACGAACATAGCCGAGTTCAATGAGTTCCTCCTCGGTAGCCTGACGCGTTCGCTCAACGGTGTGACGGATACCACCTCCACGTGAAGCAATCTCCGCATAGGTCAACCCCTTTTGTCGCCAACCCACTTCTTGGCTGCGGTCACCAGCCCAAAGCAGATGCGTGTGTGCGTCAACAAATCCAGGAACCACGGCTTTTCCGCCCAGGTCAATAACATGCAGACCTCTTGGCGTTTGCCCAGGTGCCGTGGGTAATCCAAATTCATCCAAGGCATCTATTGAATCTTTAATTTCCTCAATAACGCCATCTTTTATAATAATTGCTTTTTCAACAGAAATTAACTCATTATCATTGTGTTTTGATGGAGCAAGATGCGCGAGAGGTCCCGCATTGAGAAGAACGGTTCGCACGATTCCACCATGTGTAAGAGGGTTGAAGAACAATCGCTTGCAGCGGACAACCATGTCAGGTTGGACTTTGGGTATCGAAACAACGGCGCACACGCTCTCGTTCGGTCTCGTCGATGCCAAAGGCATACCTCATCCAGCTGCCTCGGACACGCTCCGTCCAGACAAAGGAGGAATCCACCCCCGTGAAGCTGCAGACCATCACAAAGATGTCGCCGCCAACTTGTTCACAACTGCACTTGCCAACCACAACCTTCTCCCCGAAGATATCGGTGCTGTTGCATATTCTCAAGGCCCCGGACTTGGTCCATGTCTGCGCGTTGGTGCCGCCATCGCAAGGGGATTGGCGACTCGAATGGAAGTCCCGCTGATCGGCGTCAACCATTGTGTTGCACACATCGAAATTGGGCGCCAACAATGTGGATGTGACGACCCTGTTTTGCTCTATGTATCGGGTGGCAACACTCAGGTTATTGCACGCTTGAATGGTCGCTATCGCGTGCTCGGTGAAACCCTTGACATCGGCATCGGTAACATGCTTGACAAGTTCGCTCGCAACCAAGGCATCCCGTTTCCTGGCGGGCCCAAAATCGAGCAACTTGCTCAGCAGTATCTTGATGCCAATCCCAATCCGAGCATGGATGGGCTCCAACTGCCATATGCAGTCCGCGGCATGGACCTTGCCTTTTCTGGCCTTCTTACTGCAGCCCAACGGCTCGTCGACAATGGTGCGCCGCTGGATGCAGTTTGCTGGTCGCTGCAAGAACATGCGTTTGCATCATGTGTTGAAGTCGCAGAACGGGCCATGGCCCACACGGGGAAAACAGAACTCTTACTCGGCGGGGGCGTCGCCTGTAACCAACGCATGCGTACTATGTGTGAGGAAATGGCCTCCGACAGAGAGGGGGAATCATTTGCTCCTCCGCGAATGTACTGCATCGACAATGGGACGATGATCGCCCTGTTGGGATGGCTTGAATTGAAGAAACGAACAACGTCACTTGAGCAGAGTGCTATCGACCAATACCTCCGCACGGATCAGACACCAATTGTTTGGTCATGACTTCTCCACAGGCATACGGTTTTAATGGGTGGGCGTACCCCTTCTCTTGGGGGAATTACCAATCAACGGACGACGGCCACGCAAAGAGGAGTTCAATCCATTTGCAAAAGATGCCTCACAACAGCATCGTCGTCGCCGTGAAGACCGCGAACGTAAGGCCGCTCGCCGCCCTACCCCCGTCAATGAAACAACGCCATCTCAGCCTGCTGATATTCAAGCTGACTTGGAACGCAAACAACGGGAAGCCATGAAAAAACTTGAGCAGAAAGGTGATGTTTCAGCACAGCCCGTTGCTCCAGCCCCACTCCCAGCGGAAGTTCCTCGAGCAAAAGAACAATCCAAACCTGCTTCCGTTACCAGAGAAGATCGATTGGCAGAACTGCGGCGTAAATCCGAGGAACTCAAGGCCAATGCTCCAAGCACGGAAGCCCATGCCGAACCTTCGGTGCAACCGGAAACCGATGCTGTTGAAGGTGATGTTGAAGAGCTGGTCGTTGAATTTGACTCAGATGACGACACCGTAGCACTGCCTGAAAAGGCACAGAAACGCGTCAAAAATGTCTTCAAGCAAATCGAAACCAAAATTGCACCAAAGCAAGACAGGCGTCGCCGTCGCCGAATCGACAAAAAAGGGGGCGGACGGCAAAAGCAAGAAAAGAAACTCAACCGACAAAAATACCTCGAGTACAAGTATGCAGCCCGAGATATACTCGACAACCCCAATGTGCCCGAAGAACACCGTTCCAACATACTTGGCCAAGTTTGGGCAAAAGGAGAACGTCAAGGCATTGATGATTCTCTTGAATTCATTGAACAAAAGGAAGCAGAACTTGTCCTCCCTGCCGAGGTAGCCGAAGAATTACGCACACTCGTCAAGAGCATGACAACAAGGAGATGATAGAATGACCGAAACCGTAGCAGAAAACACCGTTGCTAGCGTCCACTATACCGGAACCCTTCCGGATTCAGGAGAAGTTTTTGACAGCAGTGAGGGCCGTGACCCCCTGACGTTTCTCGTGGGTCATCGCCAAATGATACCAGGGTTCGAAAGCAACTTGATGGGTGCCAAAGTTGGTGAGCGTCGAGAGTTTACACTCGAACCTGCAGATGCCTATGGGGAGCGTGACGATGAGGCCGTTCTACAACTTCCGCGAGAACAATTTGCGCAGTTGGAACAAGCAGAAGGCACCTCATTGGAAGTGGGCATGCAATTGGTTGCCCAAATGCCGCATGGCCCTGCCCCATTTTTGATCAAGGAAGTCACAGAAGAAACGGTTACTGCGGACTTTAACCATGCACTGGCGGGAAAATCGTTGACATTCTCAGTCGAAGTTGTTGAACTCCGTGCAGCCTCTGATGAGGAAATCGCTCATGGCCATGTTCATGGCCCTGGCGGTTATGACCACTGATTTCAAAGCGAGTCTTGATGAAGTGGCTCGCCTTGGTAAGGCCATGGTCTCGGACCGGAAAGAGGACTGGCGCACGCTCAGTGGCCTCCCAATTCCCCCGACATCACCACCAAACGATGCATCGTCTGACCTTCCAGCCCCTGGCCAACCACCGTACACGCGTGGCATTCACGAAAACATGTACAGGGCACGTTTGTGGACCATGCGTCAGTACGCCGGATTTTCAAGTGCGAAAGCGACCAACGAGCGATTCAAATTGCTCCTTGAACGCGGCCAAATGGGTCTGTCTGTTGCTTTTGATTTGCCCACGCAATTGGGCCTTGATGCTGATGATGAATTGTCCTATGGGGAGGTGGGTAAGGTGGGCGTATCCATTTCCTCCGTTGAAGACATGAAGTTGCTGTTTGACGGAATACCTCTGGACGAAGTCAGTACATCAATGACCATCAACGCTCCAGCGATGGTTCTCTTGGCGATGTACATCGTCGCCGCTGAAGAACAAGGCGCCAAGATGAAGGACCTCAAAGGTACCATTCAAAACGACATTCTGAAGGAATATATCGCCCGCGGCACGTATGTGTTCCCACCTGCTCAAAGCATGCGCTTGATCACCGATATCTTTGCGTTCTGTGCTGAGCATGTGCCCAAATGGAACACCATATCGATTTCAGGATACCATATCCGAGAGGCGGGTTCCACGGCCGTTCAGGAACTTGCATTCACCATTGCGAACGCACTTGCTTATGTTGAGGCCGCAGTGGAGAAAGGCATGGATATTGATGACTTTGCCCCTCGCTTGTCGTTCTTTTTCAACTGCCATAACGACTTCTTTGAGGAAATCGCCAAATTCAGGGCAGCACGTACGTTGTGGCATGATTTGATGGTCAAGCGTTATGCTCCAAAGAACCCAAAATCAACGATGCTGCGCTTCCACACGCAAGTTGCTGGTGTGAGTCTTACTGCTCAACAACCGATGAACAACGTCGCAAGAGTCACTATTCAAGCACTTGCAGCAGTTCTTGGAGGGACGCAAAGCCTGCACACCAATTCCTACGATGAAGCCCTCGGCCTTCCTACTGAATCCTCAGCAACGGTTGCACTTCGGACACAACAGATCATCGCAGAAGAGTCCGGAGTGGCAGATGCCGTTGACCCTATGGCTGGTTCTTGGCATGTGGAACGCATGACCAATGAAATCTACGAGAGAGCGAGTGAACTCGTGGCCATCATTGAGGAAAAAGGAGGGGCAATGGCGGCCATTGAAGAGGGTTGGCAACAGCAAGAAATCCACCTTTCTGCGTACGCCTACCTCAACGAAATTGAACAAAACAAGCGGAACATTGTGGGCGTCAATTATGGAGTCATGGACGAGCTTGAATCGATTCCGGTTCTCAAAACCGATGCATCACTCGGAGAATCACAAACTTCCAGACTTGCGCAACTGCGAAAGGATCGAGACCAGCAATCGGTTGATGTTGCACTCGCTGCCATTCGCGAGGCTGCAGCATCGCAAACGAACCTCTTCGAACCAGTCATCCAAGCCGTCCGTTGCCGTGCGACATTGGGCGAAATCATGGGTGAATTGAAACAAGAATTTGGAACATACATGGCCCCGAGTGGATTTTGAGGTGTACCTATGGATTTTGGACCAATTACCATCGACCATATTGGAATTGCAGCACATGACTTTGAGCAGGCCAGTGTATTTTGGAACCTCCTCGGCCTCACTCAGGGCGAGCACGATGAAACCGTTGCTGAACAGGGCGTAAAAACGAGGTTTTTCAGCACCTCCAAAGCGACAACTGGATCAAAGCCTGCCAAGGTAGAATTGCTCGTACCAACAGGTCCAGAAACACCAATAGGGCGATTTTTGGAGAAGCGTGGCCCAGGTATCCAACAACTTTGTTTCCGTGTTGGTGACCTCCAAGGTCTCCTCAACCACCTGAAAGAAAACGGTGTGCGCCTCATCGATGAAACACCACGAAAGGGTGCTGGAGGAATGATGATCGCCTTTGTCCACCCTTCCTCGACTGGTGGTGTGTTGGTCGAACTGGCGCAGCCTGCCTCAATTGAATGAATGCGAACACCTATAATCGTCCTGCGCCAATCTACATCCAATGAGGACCTGCATTGACCAATTACTCGCCCTCCCCCACATTGACGCACCTCGTCTCAAAGGAGAAGTGCATTATCTGGCAGGTAGGCTTGAAGAGTTACGCTCCCGTAGGACCATCACCAACGATGCATATCTTGACGCAGGTGCTATTCAAGGCGCCATTGAACTCGTTGCCAACATGATCGATATGGGCGTGCCACAATCTGAAATTCAGGATCACCTCCGATCAACATTGCAGCGGGCAAACAGGATCGAACTCAAGCACCCTGGACTCAACTGGGCTGTAGAATCGGGTCGCGCGAGTTGACGGTACCATGCGCCAACCGCTGCTCCATGTGAGCGATGTCAGTAAGCGATTTGGTGATGTTGTCGCCCTTGAACAGGTAAGCCTTGACATCTACGAAGGCGACATTATCGGACTTGTGGGTTCAAACGGAGCTGGAAAGACAACCCTTCTCCGCCTCCTTGCTGGCGTGTATCGGCCTTCGAGCGGGAGAGTTCATCTCGCCGATGATGCAGATGTTGAGCAAGCGAGAGCACGTCTCGGCGTGGTTCCTGAGAACACAGGCTTGTATGCACGATTAACCGCATGGGAAAACATTCGATACCATGCTCGTATTCACGGCGTTCCAGACGATTTGGCGTGGAAACGAACACGATATTTTGCACATCACCTGCAAATGGAAGATGCCTTGTCGCGCCATACAAAGGGATTTTCAAGAGGAATGAGGCAGAAAACTGCATTGCTTCGCGCACTTGTCCATGCACCAGAGGTCTTGCTTCTTGATGAGCCAACCGCAGGTTTGGATGTTACCAGTGCACGCACCGTCCGTGAATTGGTACGACAACTGGGTGAAGAAGGTGGCACGGTGATCTACTCCACCCACCAATTGGCTGAAGCACAGCGCGTGTGCAACCGAATTGTCATTATCCACAATGGTGATGTACGTGCAGACGGTACACCCGAAGAACTTCTTGAGCAAACTAACTCAACCAATCTCGAGGATGCCTATGTTGCCCTCACCCGTGATGCAGCGCGGCAACGTCATGAAGATTCCAAACCGCTTTCGAAGTGGGCACGATGGTGGCGTTCATTATTCACATCCACGACGCCCCAGGAGGTGATGGAGGATGAGTAGAGGCCGAGGGAGGGTGAGAACCATCGCCAAAAAGGAACTCATTGAGTTTGTGCGCGATTGGCGTACCATTGTTGCCATTCTCGTCATCCCCCTCTTGATGTTCCCGCTCCTCTTCATTCTCTTCCCGCTTTTGCTGGCGTCCGAAGCCGCTGAATTAGAAGCACTGCAAGTCGATGTGGTGGTTCAAACAAACGGGCTACCAGAAGAACTTGGCATGGTACTCAATGCCTCTGACTTGAACATCACCTATGAGCCACTGCCTGTGTTGGAACGTTTGTCATCGCCCTCTGGGGACGAGGCACGATTAAGGAACGGTTCAATCGATGTTCTTGTTCGAACACAAATGAACGGTACCATCGTCGAATATGCACTGCTTTACATTTCAACTTCTGAACAGAGTCTTGAGGCACGAAGTCGGATGTTCGACGTACTGAGCCAATGGGAGGACAACGAGACCGTTGCAAGAATTACCGATGCTGGCCTAGACCCAAACGAGACACTTGACCCATTGCGTTGGGATGGGGACGTGGCCGAGAGCGATGTAGCGACACAAGGAGAGCAAGCTGGAATGGCTTTGTCGCTGTTCATACCGTTGGTTTTGGCTGTGTGGACCTTTTCGTCCGCCATACAACCGTCCATCGACATGACGGCTGGAGAGCGAGAACGAGGCACGCTCGAAGCTTTGCTTGCCCTGCCATGCAGTCGCATGGAGTTGTTGTTCGGCAAGTGGTTGGCTGTTGCAACGATCACGGGCGTAGGTGTTCTCTTGCAAATCGCCGGCTTGCTGTTCGCGATTGGTTATTTGGCGACCTCGGATGTTATTTCAGCACCTTCTGTGTCATGGCAAGCCCTGTTCTTTTTGTGCATTGCAGTCCTCCTCTTTTCCATCATGGTCGTTGCGATAGAACTCGCTTTGGCAATGCGCTCTCACAGTGTAAAAGAAGCAGGTTCAATCCTCGGCCCAGCATTGTTGTTGATCCTCTTCCCTGCCTTGTTTACTCAGGTCATCAATCTGGATGGAATCGAAGCCTTCTGGTTTGCAATACCGGTCGTCAATGTGTTGTTAGCACTGCGCGAATTGCTCATGAACAGAATTGTCTATTCACACATCTTGATCTGGATGGTCACCTCGACCGTGTATGCATTTGGAGCTGCATTCTATGCCGCTCGTCAATTCAAAAGAGAAGACATCGTGACGAGTTTGTCTTAATGGCTGAACGCCACAATGGCTTCGCGAACGATGTTCACGATGAGGTCAATTTCAGCAGAAGTGATGTTGAAATGGGGTGTAAATCGGAGGGCGTTTACACCACCGTGAATGACGCCGAGGCCACGACGTCGACACCATGGTTCAACGGCATCGACACCAACAACGGGGTACTTCGTGGGCTCAAGTTCTGCACTGCACAACAACCCGGTTCCTTGGACTTTGGTGATGATGTCTGGGAATTCGGCTTGCAAAGCCGTGAACTTTTCAACAAATTCATCGCCGCGGTCGCGGATGTTCTGACGCAGCGACGGCGTAATCCCGTCCAAGACAGCCACAGCGGTTTCAAGGGCACGTGGATTGGTTGTCATGGTGTTGCCGTATATCCCGGTAACATAGAGGTCAGCAGCCCGAGCATTCATGCCAAGAACGGAGAGAGGGTATTGTCCTGCGTTCATGGCCTTTGACCATGTTTCGAGATCGGGTGCTTCACAATCTTGGAATCCCTCATAATCGACAACGGACAGTGTACCTTGGCCACGAATGCCTGCTTGAATCGAATCAACGAGGAGCATGCTGCCATGTTCAAGGGTCAAGTGGCGTGCTTCATCGTAGAACTCACGCGACACACATTGCCCAGGATTGCCCTCACCCTGAACAGGTTCAATCGCCAGCAATTCAATGAAGACGTTGTTTGATTCAGCATCTGAAAACGCCTTTCGCAGAGCGTCAACATCGTTTGCTGGCACCAGAATCAAGTTGTCACGGTTCTGGAAACTTGCAAGATGTTGGTCATACTTTCCTTTGCATGAATGCGACATTTGGGCAGGTCGGTCGGTACGCCCGTGGAATCCTTGCTCAATCGCCATCATTTTGATCGTTTTTCCTTCATGACGACCACCTTTTTCCGTCATGCGCTTTGCATTCACATCAGCAATACGGAGACTGACGGTGACCGACTCTGAGCCGCTGTTCATGCAGATGAACTTTTCAAACGGGCAAGAGCCTCTGCTGTGGCCCAATTCTTTGCGTAGGCGTTGTTCGAGACGTTTCTGCGAAAAAGAAGCCGTCATGACATTGGCCATCACCCAGTTGTCGGCCATGGAAGAAATGACTGCGGTTGGACCGTGCCCTGCGCCAAGCATACCATAGCCGCCATTATCGTGAACCACAGCGCCATGCGAGGTGATGATCCACGGACCTCTGGCGGCAATGGCAACGTAAGGATTCACGGTTGCTGGGTTGTAAAAATTGACGAAGCCTTCTTGCAATATGGTGATGAGTTCAACCTCATTGGAGTCCTTGTATTGGTCACCAAATTCGGCACACAGCGTCTCAAAACGTTGCTCGGCTTCCAGAATGGCCTCGCCCAGCGTTGGGTCACTCGAGAGGAAGGAGTTGATTTCGGCATCATGCAGCCCATGTGTGGAGATCTCACCCACATGGTCCCGCATTCGTCGCAGGATTGAAAGTGCACCCTCGTTCATTGCCGTCTCCATGGGAGAAAGGCCTCCGAGGTATCCTTTGAACATTGGCGTGCGGATGTACGAACACAACACGAAATCGTACCATATATTCGTTCAGTATTCGTAGACGAATACTCATATACATGATTCTTGAGGCCATGCCATGCCCAAGGTGTCGTTGGACATGCCAAGTGAGTTGGTTGAAGATCTCAAGATACATGTTGGAGATGCAAAGAAATTTGTGAGTTTGGCAGATGCCATTCGCACAGCGTGCAGGAAATTGCTTGACCAATTGGATGAAATCGACAACAGGCACGGCAGGGGGAATGCATGATGGTATCTGAACAACAAGCACACGAAGCAGTTGAGACATTGCTTGCCTATATTGAAGGCGAACATGCAGTAAACCGTGAAGGATTGCAAAAAACGCCGCAACGTGTGGTTGACTCCTGGAAGGAAATCTTTGCAGGATACGATATGGATGCCGCTGAAATACTTCAAGCAACCTTCAACGGTGAGGGGTATGACGGTATCGTTCTCTTGAGAAACATCGAGTTTACCTCAACCTGTGAACATCATCTCCAGCCGTTTCGTGGGAGAGGTCACATCGCATACATTCCCGTGGAGCGCATTGTGGGCATCAGTAAACTCGCCCGTATCTTGGAACTCCATGCCCGGCGACTCCAAAACCAAGAGCGCATCACCAAGGGCATTGCCGATGACTTGGAGCGGGAACTCAAGCCTTTGGGAGCTGCTGTCATCCTCGAAGCATCGCATGGTTGCATGCAGTGCAGAGGTGTTGCCAAACAACAAGCAGTCATGACGACCTCAGCCATGCGAGGTGTCTTCTTTGAAAAACCAGAGGCGCGCACGGAATTAATGCAACTGATCCAACAACCAAATTTGTGAGGTGGAAAGATGTCATTTGAGCCCTGCCAAATTGCTGGTGAAGAGGCAACCGACAATCCAACAGACCTCGTGGCAGAATACAACATCGTCGAAATCTTTCATTCGGTTCAGGGTGAAGGTTTTCGTAGCGGCATACCGCATGTCTTCATTCGATTGGGGAAATGCAATTTGCGTTGTGAATGGTGCGATACTAATTTTGACGAATACACGCCAATGAAGGCCATTGATATTCTTGGAGAGGTTCTCAATTACCCTTGCAAGAACATCGTGTTCACCGGAGGTGAACCCATGCTCAACGACTTGTGGCCGCTTTCGCGTCTGTTTCACCGACGGGGTTATCATTTGTCCATTGAATCAAACGGAACGGTTGAGATTCCCGATGGTTTGTTGGATTGGATCTGCATTTCTCCCAAGGACCAATTGTACCCCAACGTGCGCCTCAAGCAGCGCCACGGTGACGAATTGAAGTGCGTCTATGTTGGTCAGCCTTTGGACATGTATAGCGAACTTAAGGCTGGTTTTGACCACCACTATCTGCAGCCATGTTATGATGAGCAAGCATCGATCGAGGAAAACGGTCGATCATTTGCACTTACCGAGCAAGTCGTCAAAGAGAATCCGGGTTGGAGGTTGTCCCTTCAAACACACAAATGGATGGGTATCTTGTAGAGGTGTGTGTATGAAACCAGCGATCATGGCATTGAGCGGAGGAATGGATTCCTCATCCCTGTTGCTCAGATTGTTGAACGATGGTTACGACGTCACGGCTCTGTCATTTGATTACGGACAAAAACACAAGATTGAACTTCAACGTGCAAATGAACTCATCGCTTACCTCGGCGAACAGGGCCATATTGTACGACATCAAACAGTGGATTTGAGAACGGCAACCGCGTTGTTCGATAGTGATTTGCTTGAAAGTGGAAACGATGTCCCAGAGGGGCACTATGAAGAAGAAAACATGCGAGCAACCGTGGTACCAAATCGCAATGCAATGTTTGCATCGTTGCTTTATGGCACTGCACTGAGTCAGGCCAATCGGCATGATACCAATGCTGCGGTTGTCCTAGGCGTCCACAGCGGCGATCATGCCATCTACCCAGATTGTCGTCCAGAATTTTACCGTGCTCTTGAACACGCATTCTCAATTGGAAATTGGGGCAGCGAACGGGTGGTGTTTCTTCTCCCCTACCTCGAGATGAACAAAACCACGATTTTGCTTGATGCCCTCTCATCCTGTGAGCGATTGGGATTGGATTTCGATGAGATCATGTCCAGAACCATGACTTCGTATGCACCAGATTCTGATGGACGCAGTCATGGTAAAACCGGTTCTGATGTTGAACGCGTACTCGCGTTTCACGCCATTGGACGGGTTGACCCGATCGAATATCAATCACCTTGGGAAGACGTCCTTTCCTATGCGCTTGAAACGGAACGAGCATACAGGGATGCAGAATACAAAGAACGTCTCACAGAATTGCAGTATCATGTGACAAGAGAGTCGGGGACGGAACGCGCTTTTTCTGGAATCTATTGGGATGAACAACGAAAGGGAACCTACACCTGCATCTGCTGTTCTACGCTCTTGTTTACATCAAGCATGAAATTCGACTCTGGTTGCGGATGGCCTTCGTTCCATAGTGAACATGTTGAGGCCAACATCAAGCGCATACCTGACCATACACACGGCATGATGAGAACAGAACTTCGTTGCAACACATGCGACGCTCACCTGGGCCATGTCTTTGATGATGGGCCAAAGGCCTACGGTGGCGAACGGTACTGCATCAATTCAGCATCGTTGGATTTTCATGAACACGAGGAGGATGCACCATGACCACAACCATACGAAGATACGTTGAAACTGACACGGGTCACCGTGTACCGAATCACAAATCCAAATGCCGTCATCTCCACGGGCATCGTTATCGATTTGAAGCCGAAATTGAAGGTGATGTGGTCCAAGTCGCTGGCGTGTCCGATGAAGGGATGCTGATGGACTTTTCAGATATCAGCCAGGTCTTGATGGAGCATGTGCACGATGTCATCGACCATGCCTTCGTCGTCTACGAAGGGGATGAAGAAGGGCGCAGGGCATGTGAGGCGATGGGACCTTCGCACAGAACGGTCATTGTACCGTTTATTCCAACGGCGGAGAACCTTGCAAAATGGGCGTTTGAAGCCGTGGAACCTCATATTCAATCCGTTTATGGGAACCGATTGAAGTTGGTCGCGATGCATTGTCGTGAAACACCAAAGTCTGTGGCCACATGGCGACCTTGATCATTTCAATTTCCTACGATGTTCCTTTTTCCAAGCGTCATCGCCTTGGCTGAATTCAAGCGCTGAAGTCGCTTCAACAAAGGCCCCAATCAATCGTGTTGCTTCTTCGTTTGAAGGTGCCCCTTTGAGCAGTGTTCGTTTGAGTGTTTGCTCAACCGAGGACTGACGTTCGGGCTGGCCGGATACGCTACGAGAAAATTGTTGGATGGCTTTCACCAATGACTGACGAACAGCCGGCTTGAGGACGGTTTCAATGGGTACGATGTCGGGCATACCAGGGTCCTGACCTTGCCCTTGCAGGACACGCTCACGATGCACCTCGTACACCAACGCATTGACAGCATGGCTCAAATTGGCAATGGGGTAACCCTCCCAAGTTGGCAAGGTGACAAAATAATCGCAAGCAGCAAGGTCTTCTACCGAAAGACCCTTGCCTTCCTCTCCAAACACCAGAGCCACCTTCCCCCCCGCATCGCTGGCGTTGGTAACGAATTGCCACGGATAGACAAAATGCCTGAAGAGCGTCTTTTCACCTACCTCACGTTTTCCTGATGTCCCAACCAATACGTTGCAATCCTTTGTTGCGTCCTCAATGGAATCGTGAATGCTTGCTGTCTCGAGGAGGTGACGGGCATGTTTTGCTCGAGCACGTGTCTCGCCATCTTGGACATCGCATTTTGGACGAACGAGGCGAAGGTCATCAAAACCGTAATTCAACATGCTCCGACAAATAGCCCCGAGATTCCCTGGATGAGAAACACCGACCAGAACAATGGCAAGTTCGAATTCGCCTTGTGGAAGGGGCAGATTCAAGCGTTCCCCCACATCACTCACCTGCCTCGTGCTGCTCGATAAACGAAGCAATCCATCTCGGGTCGCATACTTGGTACAAGAAAAAAAGGAATCCACCCGTTTCTCGATCGGGCATGACAATGGACCGCTTTCGCAGATTATGCTGTTGCTTGAGGTACTGGATAAGCGACTCCAACACATCAGCGTCTTCTGCATGAACGCTTACGGGTTGACGGTCCCAGTCAACCCGAATGGACACCGAGAACACCATCAATCGGTTCGGCGTTGTCGGTAACGAGTGACGTATCCAGCAATCCAGTTGCGGAGTTTCTTGGATTCCACATCAGTGAGTTCCGAGACCATTTGTTTGTTGTGGTCAAAGTCGTTGGTGAATTTCTCACCGTGTTCTTCGCACAAACGAATTGCTCGAATTTTGATAAAACTTGGACGAATATTTCCCATTTTTCTCACTCCTTCATCAATTTGACTTCAACCGGGATGTCGGGTTCATCGTGACGGATCACGAGCAACCGTACCTTTCGAGGCGGATTTTCAATACCTCGCTTCCAAATGTATTCATTGACTTCCTCGTCGATGTAAAGCGTTTCATCCTCTCGAACCTTGAGATGACGAATGACTTGCTCTCGAATGATTTGCATCGCTCGAGGGGCTCGCTTGTAGCGGGTGATGTTCCATGCGTTTCGCAATGGGACAATGAGTTCGGATTCGTTTGCGCGTGCCATGCATCAACACCTCATCGTTGCAACTTACTTCGTCGCCATTGGTGACGCTTAGGATGCGACACCGTGTTTCGGTCGGTCTTGAGCATGACCCACACGGGGACACGCCGATTCTGCTTTCCTGCCTTCAAGAGGCGAATTTTCTTTGCTGCTGGCTTATTTTTTGACATTTCGAGCACCTTCTCAGATTCTT
>MDTE01027981.1_pt1 | contig 15507 bp, 15 predicted proteins | sample 811231 | NCBI WGS metagenome assembly MDTE01 (sample SAMN05326651, study PRJNA326480) | marine metagenome | isolation source: seawater | place: Indian Ocean: Red Sea | collected 2010 | reverse complement strand
GATAAAGTTAAACCTGGAGATATTATTGCTGAAATAGAAACTGATAAAGCAACAATGGAACTAGAGGCTGTTGATGAAGGAATAATTACACATATGATTGATCATAATTCTAACAAGGCTATACCTGTTAATAAAGTTATAGCAATAATTGGTGGAAGCAAGGATGACTCAATTGAAAGTAATGATATCAAACCTTTAAATCAAGAAATTATAAGCAAATCAGAAAGTAGTAAATTAAAATTTAATAAAGAAATTTCGATCAAAACTAATCACTTAGATGAAAAAACAACTTTAGCATCACATTTTGCAAAATATTACTCCAAAAAAAATAATATTAATATTTCTGAAATAAAAGGAACTGGCCCTAAAGGAAGAATTATTAAAAGAGATGTTATTAATTTAAAATCTAGAGAAGAACAAAATCAAATATTAAGAGATTATAAAATTATAGAACCTTCTAATATTAGAACTATTATTGCTAAAAGAACCACAGAAACAAAACAGACAATTCCCCATTACTATTTAACAATAGAATCAAATGTTGATAAATTAATACTTTTAAGAAATAAAATAAATAATGAAAATAATTTTAAAATTTCTTTTAATGATATTTTTGTCAAAGCATTAGCTTTAGCTTTAAAAAAAAATCCAAATACGAATGTTTCTTGGATCAATAACAAAATATATAAATACTCCACAGTTGATGTATCAATTGCAGTGGCGTTAAAAGAAGGTTTAATTACTCCAATTGTTAAAGATGCTGATAAGAAAAGTTTAAGTGAAATATCTTTAGAAATTAAAGAATTAGTAATCAAAGCAAAAGAAAATAAGCTTCAGCCTGAAGAATACATTGGAGGTTCAATTTCTATTTCTAATCTTGGAATGTATGGAGTTTCTGAATTTTCTGCTATTATTAATCCTCCACAATCATCTATTTTAGCAATAGGAAAAATTAAAAAAACTCCTATTGTTAATGATAAAAATATTGAAATAGGAAATCTTTTAAAATCTACTCTATCAGCTGATCATAGAGTATTAGATGGTGCAGTTGCGGGAAAACTTGTAAAAGATTTTAATGATATAATTCAAAATCCAATAGAAATTTGGATTGAAAGTAATGATTTAAATATAATATAGAGTATATGAGCTCAATTCGTCACCCAGAAAAAATAAATAGGATTTCCAATCCTATCCCAAAAAAACCTCATTGGATAAGAGTAAAAGCACCTACATCTGATTTTGTTAAATCTACAAAAAAAATTTTGGAAAATAATTCTTTAGTAACAGTATGCGTAGAGGCATCTTGCCCCAATATTTCTGAGTGTTGGGAAAAAAAACATGCAACATTTATGATATTGGGTGATACATGTACAAGAGCATGTGCTTTTTGTAATGTAAAAACAGGAAAACCTAGCAAAATTGATCCCTTCGAACCAATTAAAATTTCCAAATCCGTTAAACAATTAAATCTAAAACATGTAGTTATCACAAGTGTTGATAGAGATGATTTAGTTGATGGTGGAGCAAATCATTTTGTAGAAGTAATAAAAGAAATTAGAAACAATAATAAAGATAGTACAATAGAAATTTTAACACCAGATTTCTATAGAAAACCCAATGCATTAAAAATTTTGTCTAAATCATTGCCTGATGTTTTTAATCATAATCTTGAAACAGTTCCACGTTTATATCCAACTATCAGACCAGGTTCTAGATATTATGTAAGTTTAAATCTTTTAGATAATGTTAAAAAAATAAACCCAGAAATATTTACAAAATCAGGTTTAATGGTAGGTCTTGGAGAAAACAAAAGTGAAATATATCAAGTTATGGATGATTTAAGATCAGCTAATGTAGATTTTTTAACAATTGGTCAATATTTACCACCAACTGTCAAACATGCAAAATTACATAGGTATGTTACACCTGAAGAATTCAAAGAATATCAACAAACAGCTTATGCAAAAGGCTTTTTAATGGTCTCAGCATCACCCCTAACTAGATCAAGTTACCATGCCTCTGAAGATTTCAAATTAATGCAACAAAATAGAAAAAATCATTCTATTGATGTGAAATGAAGACTTCAAACAAAAAAATTACAATTAACCATAATGCAAAAAAATTATTTGAAATTGTTTTAGATTTAGAAAAATATCCTGAATTCATACCTTGGTGTACTTCTATGCAAATTAATTCAAAGAAAAAAAATGAAATTTTAGCTGATATGTACGTATTATATAGTTTTATTTTACCACAAAAATTTGGTTCACATGTAATATATGATAAGAAAAAATTAAATATACAAACTATATATATTGATGGACCTTTACGAGATTTAAAAACTGTTTGGAATTTTGAATCAGTAGATAATAAACGTACAATTATTAATTTTAAAGTAGAATTTGAATTTAAAAAATTTTTGCATCAGAAAATGGCTGAAACATTTTATCCTTTGATTGAAAATAAAATGATAGAATCATTCAAAAATAGGGCTAGTCAAATATTAGATTAAATTATTAATTTCTTTAAATATATAACTAATTACTTTTTTTTGAATTTGTACTCTAGTTCCTTTAAATTTTTTTTTAAAAATTTTTGTTTTATTTTTAAATTTTATTGCTATAAAAACTAATCCCACGGGTTTATTTTTAGTTCCTCCTGTAGGGCCAGCAATTCCAGTAGTTGTAATGCATAGATTACTTTTAGTAATTTTAAATAAATTTTCCACCATATTTTTTGCGATTACTGAACTTACAGCACCATTTTTTTTTAATTTACTTTTATTAATTTTTAAAAATTTAATTTTTGATTCATTCGAATAACAAATAAAGCCATTTTTAAAAATTTTTGATATGCCTTTATGTTTTATAAAATTATAACTCAGTAACCCACCTGTACAAGATTCAGCAGTAGAAATACTTATATTTTTTAATAATAAATTATTAATAGTTTTATTTAATAAACTCATTTAAAATTAATAATGTTAAGATTGTATAAACGGATGCTATCAAATCATCAATAATTACACCAAATGCATTAAGCATTTTTTTGTCAATTATGTTTGCAGGATAAATTTTTGTGATATCAAAAAATCTAAATAAAAGAAATATAAGAAATATAGTTATAAAATTGCTATAAATAAATATATAGTTATAAAAAAGAAAAATTAAATAAATTCCAAGAAATTCATCAATTACTATGAATTTTGAGTCATGAGTATTTGTTTCTTTAGAATAAGTATGAATTGCGTATAAAGAAAATAAAGTTAGAAATATAAAAATCGCCGTTAGAATTATCCAATTAAAATAATTTAACACAAATAAAGGGTATAAGATTATAATGGAGACTATTGATGCAATAGTTCCAGGAAATTTTCCTATAGATCCTACATATAAAATAGAAATAAAATATTTAGTAAAATTTTTCATCAGATATTTGTACTATTGATTCTGCCGCAATGCCTTTATTGTTACCTATAAAACCAATTTTTTCATTAGAAGTTGCTTTTATAGAAATAATATTTTTTGGTAATGCTAATAACTTAGATATATTATTTATCATCTTTTTTTTGTATTTAAATATTGGAGGTTTTTCACATATAAAATTTATGTCCAAATTAACAATATAATATCCTTTTTCTGATAATAATTTTTTACAATATAATAGAAATATTTCTGAATTAGCATTTTTCCATTTTAAATCAGAATTTTTAAAATAATGTCCAATATCATTTAGAGATAATGCTCCAAGAATACTATCACATATTGCATGTATACCTACATCGGCATCTGAATGGCCAATTAGTTTTGTGTAAGGAATCTTTATTCCACACAATTTAAGACCTAAATTATTTTTTGAATCAAATTGATGTATGTCATAACCTATACCGTGTTTAAAAATAATATTTTTAAATGAATTAAAAAAATCAATATCTTCTGAAAAGGTTATTTTTAAATTTGTTTTTTCCCCCTTAATGTATTTAATTTTGATTTTTAATTTTTCTATTAAAGAAGCATCATCTAAAAAATTATCTTTTTTATATTTTAAATGTGTTGAATAAATCAAATTAAAATTAAAGCCTTGAGGTGTTTGTATATTTTTTATATTTCTTTTAATTTCTATATTATTTAATGTCTTTCTATCACTGTAATTTACATAAGGAATTACAGCTTTATTATTTTTTAAATTAGATAAAATCTTAGAAATTAATTTATCTGAGCATAGTGGTCTAGCAGCATCATGTATCAAAACATTTTTTGGTTTATATTTCTTCAATTTTTTTAATGAGTTAAGAGAAGATTGTTGTCGATTTTGACCAGGTGCACAAAAGATGATTTTTTTGATTTTTTTTGAATTTTTTATGTTTTTTAAATATTTATCTACATATTTTTTTTTACAAGTAATAACTAGAATATCAAATTTATTAATTGAAATATTATTGAGTAAATATTCTATAAAATTGTATTTACCATTTTTTTTGAATTGTTTAGGTATGGTACCACCAATTCTTTTACCTTCACCTCCAGCTAGGATAACAAGTGCATTTTTCATTAAATTCATTTATATTATATAAGTAATTTAATGCATATTAATAATTAATTACAATTTTGATATCCAGTGTTTAATTTATCTAAAATATTAAAATCATTTCATTTTACAAGATTATCTTTTTATTTTTTAATATTTCTTATTTTACTAAGTTTTATTATTACTTTTTTACTGATGTTACCAAATAGTACATTGGTCAAAGATCCTAAAACTCTCCAAATCTTCTTATTGGCTGATGTTATATTTGTTATTTTGCTATTAAGCATAATCATAAGGCAAATTTTATTGATATTGATTTATAGAAAAAAAAATACTTATGAGTCACGTCTATATATAAAATTTGTAAATTTATTTACAGCAATGGCTTTAGGTCCAACAATAGGCTTAGTTGTAATTACTTCATTGTTTTTTAACTTAGAGCTAAGAACATGGTATGGTGGAGCAGTAAGAGAAGCAGTAGTTAATTCTAATATTGTAGCGCAAGATTATGAAAATGAAATTCAATCTGAAATAATATCAGATACACAATTAATTATGCGTGAAATAATTAAAGTTTCAAAAAATAATGAGGTTCAAATAGATTCTATCGAAAAAGCTCTTAGTGAATTTATTAACCTTAGAACAATTTCAAACATTTATATATTTGATGCTGATGGAAATGTTTTTTTAAGCTTTAAAGATATTGAAAAAAATAATTTTTTAACACCAACTGATAAAATTTTTAATATTTTAAATGAAAATCGTGTTTACATATTTCAATTAAATAAAAATTCAATAACCGCATACAAAAAAATTGTATTTCTAGATAATGTTTACATGCAGGTTAATAGAGAACTAAATACAAATATTTGGGAGCATATATCAGCAACTAAAGATGCTTATTCAATTTATATTTCAAAAGAAGATGAAAGTAAGGGAATTCAAATAACTTATTCAATGATATTTGTTCTTTTTTCAGTTTGTTTTATATTAATAGCAGTTTTAATTGGATTTAATTTAGCTAGTAGACTTTCTAATCCAATAACTAATTTAATTAAATCTGCGAATAAAATTTCTGAAGGAAATTTTGACGCTAAAGTAAATGAAGAAGAACAATTTGATGAAATTAAAGTTTTGTTATCATCATATAATAAGATGATTTATGAAATTGAAAATAAACAAAACCAGTTGATTTCAAAAAGTTTAGAAGATGAACAAAAAAGATTATTTATAGAAGCTATTTTAAGCTTATTAACAATAGGAGTAGTTTCATTAGATAAAGATTTTAATATTATATTAGCAAACAAAACATGTAATGTTTTATTTAAAAAAACAAAACAGATTAATGAAAAAAATAATTTTTTAATAATTTTTCCCGAATGGAAAAAAATATTTTTAAATTTTAAACAAAATAATAAATTATTAGAAAATTTTCAATATGAATATTCTTTTAATAATGATTCAAGAAATTTTAATATTAGAATAATCAAAGAATTAAAAGATAATGAAGTAGATGGTTATGTAGTTGCTATAGATGACACTACTTCTTTAATCCTTGCTGAAAAGCATGCTGCATGGTCAGATATTGCAAGAAAAATTGCACACGAAGTTAAGAATCCACTTACTCCAATTAAACTATCTGCAGAAAGGATTGAAAGAAAGTTTATGGATAAAAGTATTAGTAATAAGGATTTATCAGAACTTACTAAAACTATTTCAAGACAGGTTGACGATATAGGTAAGTTAGTTGATGAATTTTCATCATTTGCAAGAATGCCAGAAGCTGAAATCAAACTTGATAATCTTTCAAAATGTTTAGAAGAAAGCTTTATTTTGTTTTCAAATTCTCATTCAAATATTAAAATGAAATTGAATAAAACTGATGAAGATATTTATTTTCAATTTGATAAATTTCAAATTACACAATCATTTAATAATTTAATAAAAAATTGCATAGAAGCTGTAAATAAAATTCCTAATCCATCTATTGAAATTTCGATTAAACAAATTAATAAAAATATTGTAATAAGATTTATCGATAATGGAGTAGGAATTGATCAAAATAAAATTACAAAAATTTTTGAACCATATTATACCACTAAATCTAAAGGTACAGGATTGGGCTTATCTATAGTTAAAAGAATCATTCAGGATCACGGCGGTAAAATTAGTTTAGAAAAAAATAAAAATATGGCAGGAACAACTTCAACAATTACTTTTTTTGTTTAATATGAAAAAAATACTAATAATAGATGATGAAAAAGATATTTGTTTTTTAATATCAGAAATTTTAAAAGATGAAAATTACATTACTGAAAGTGCTCAAAACTCAGATGATGCTATAAAAAAATTTGAAAATTTAAATCCTGATTTAATTATTCTAGATGTTTGGCTATCAAGTAGCAAGTTAGATGGTATAGATTTATTAAAAAAATTTAAATCTCTTAAAAAAAATATACCAGTTATAATTATAAGCGGTCATGGAACAGTTGATTTAGCAGTTAGTGCAATTAAAAATGGCGCTTATGATTTCTTAGAAAAACCATTCAATAGTGATAAGTTAATCATTCTAGCTAAAAGAGCTATTGAAAATTCTATTTTGTCTTCAGAGAATACAGATTTAAAAACTATACTATATCCAAAAAAACCATTAGTTGGCAAATCATCATTTATTAATCAAATTTTAAAAAAAGTACCCAATATTGCAAATATTAATTCCAGATTATTAATATCTGGTGAATTTGGTACAGGAAAAAAATTATTATCTAAGATCGTTCATCAATCATCAAAATTTAAAAATAAATTACCAATTTCAATAGATTTTAAAAATTTATCTCATACAAACTTGGAAAATTTATTAAATGATAAAATATCTAGCTTAAGTGATAATTTATTTGTTAGAGCAAATAATAATACTTTAATTTTAGAAAATATAGATCAAATACCTTTAAATTTTCAAAAAAACTTTTTATTTTTTTTGGAAAATAATTCTTTTTTTGAAGAAGCTAAAATAAAATTAGATCAAAAAATTATCAGTATCACTGAAAAGAATTTAATTGAGGAAGTTGAAAAGGGTAATTTTTTAAAAAGATTACTAGACCGTATTAATGTTGAATCAATTTTTTGTCCTCCTTTATCCAAGAGAAGAGAGGATATTATTCCAATTGTTGATTATTATCTAATCAATTATAATAAAAATAATAAAACAAATATTTCTTTTTCTCCTTCAGCAATTTCAAAGTTAGAAATATTTGATTGGCCAGGAAACGTTTCTCAAGTAATTAATTACATTGAAAAAACAATAATATTAAATCAGGGCTCAAATAATGAAAATAAACTTGAATTGGATGATTTAGCATTGGAAATGGGAGATTATATTAGTGAAGTAAATGAAAAGAATAACCTTGATTTATCTCTTAAAGAAGCAAGAAATTTATTTGAAAAAGAATATTTATTATCGCAAATAAAGAGATTTAATGGTAATATGTCTAAAGTATCAGAATTTACTGGTATGGAAAGAACAGCCTTATACAGGAAAATCAAAACTCTAAATATTTCATTAAACTTGTAAATTTTTAAATTAATATGAAAACAATAATCTGTGGTGCAGGAGAAATTGGTTACAGTATTGCTGATAAACTATCAAATGAAAATTTTGAAGTAACTGTTATTGATGAATCTTTTGAAAGACTAAATAAAATATCTGAAAACTTAGATGTAAAAGTTATTAATGATGTACCAAGCTTACCTTCGGTTTTAACGAATGCAGGAGCCAATGATTGTGAAATTATTATTGCTGTAACAAAAAGTGATGAAATGAACATGATCACTTGTCAAATAGGTCATTCATTATTCAATATACCAAAAAAAATAGCAAGAATTAGACAGCAGGATTATTTAAAAGGTGAATGGCAGAATTTATATACAAAAAACAATTTACCTATTGATGCTATTATATCTCCTGAAAATGAGATTGCAAAAGCCATACACAGAAGAATAATTTCTCCGGGAACAATTGATATGGTTGAATTATCAGAGAAAAGATTAAAATTAATAGGATTTAAGTGTGAAAATAAATGTAATCATTTAGGATTAACAGTTAGAGAGTTATCTGAAAAATTTCCTGATTATTTAGCAAATATATTATTTATATTTAGAAAAGACAAAAAATTTGTTGTAAATTCTTCAACAATTATTGAATCTGAAGATTTGATATACATGGTTGTTGATCCAAATCATTTATCAGATGTTTTAAAAGAGTTTGGGCATGAGGAAATACAAGCAAAAAAAATTGTAATAATTGGTGGAGGAAATATTGGATTTTCATTAGCCCAATTAATTGAAAAAGGTAATGGAAATATTGTAACAGAATTGATTGAATCAAATAAATTGAGAGCTGAGTATTTAGCATCTAATCTCAATAAAGTTACTGTTACCCATGGTGATGGATTAGAAAATCAAATATTAGATGAAGTTAATATTGCAAATGCAGGTTTTTGTATTTCAATCACAGAAGATGATGAAGTGAATATATTATCTTCATTAATAGCTAAAAGAGCTGGGGCAAATCAATGTATTACTTTAATTAATAATAGTACATATTCTTCACTATTGACAAATATAGGAATTGATATGACTATTGATCCAAAAGATATTACAATATCAAAAATTTTAGAAAAAGTTAGAAGTGGAAGAATATTGAGTGACTACTCAATTGGAGAAGGTTTTGGAGAAGTCATTGAGGCTGAAATTTTATCTAATTCTACTTTGTGTAATAAAAATATGAAAGATATTGATTTACCAAAAGGAATAAGAATTGGTTCAATTTTTAGAAATGGTAAAATTATTATTCCAACTAGTTCAACTGTATTTAATGAAAATGATGATGTGGTATTTTTTTCAGAATCAAAATGTATTAAAAAGTTAGAAGAACTATTATCAATTAAACAATCATATGAATAGAATTGCTTTTGTTAATAATAAATTCGTAAACTTTAAAAATGCAAAAATTCACATAGAAGATAGAGGATTACAGTTTTCTGATAGTGTTTATGAAGTAATTCCTATAATTGATTCATCTTTAATAGATTTAAATTTTCATTTAAAAAGATTAAAATTTTCATTAAGTGAACTTTCTATTATTTTTAAAATAAATAAAAAAAAATTAATTAAAATTTTTTCAACATTACTAAAAAAAAATTCAATAAGAAATGGATTAATCTATTTACAAATTACTAGAGGTGTTCAAGGTCGTGAACATGCTTATAAAAAAAATTTGAAGGCAACAGTTATAGCATATACGCAGAAAAAAAAATTTAATTTACCTAATAAAAATTTTAAAGGTTTCAAAGCTGTGACATTTCCTGATATGCGTTGGTCAAGAAGAGATATTAAAACAACATCTTTACTTCCTAATGTTCTAGCTTCAAGTTATGCAAATAAAAAAAATGCATATGAAGCTATTCTTGTAAAAAATAATAAAGTCACAGAAGCATCGCATTCAAATGTTTGGATTATAAAAAAAAATAGAATTTATACTCATCCTTCAAATACTGACATATTAAAAGGTATTACCAGAACTGTTATTAAAAAAATTATCAAAGATGAAAATTTATTTTTATTTGAAAAATCATTTACATTAAATCAATTATTTAACGCCGATGAAGTATTTGTTACAAGTTCTGGGAGTTTAGTAACACCAATATTACAAATAGATAATAAAAAAATTAATTTTGGGAAAATAGGAAGATTGACAAAAAAACTTGCAAATCTTTATAGCTCACAATTCTAATGAATGGAAAGGTGAACAATGACGATATAAAGTCTTTATTATATGAAATAAGTAAAAGCAAAATTATTCCAAATTTTAGAAATTTAAAATCAGAACAAATTAGTTATAAAAATAATAGAGATATTGTAACTATAATTGATATTGAGGTTGAGGCTTTTTTAAAAAAACATTTATCTCAATTGATAAAAAATTCAAATTTTATTGGTGAAGAGACATATTCAAAAAAGCCTGAAATTTTAAATTATTATAATGAGGGTGTTTTTTGTTGGACAGTTGATCCAATAGATGGAACATTTAATTTTGTAAAAGGTAAAAAAGAATTCGTAGTTATGATAGCCCTGTCTTTTGCAAACAAAATATTGCAATCATGGATATATAAACCTTTAACTGAGGATATGATGTATGCTTCTTTAAATGAAGGAACTTTTTTAAATAATAACAAATGCATTATTGATAATTCAAATTTATTGAGTAATTCAATAGGCTCCATTAGTTCTAAATACTGGGATAAAGATAATGAAATTAAAATTAAAATTTTAAAAAAAAGTTTTAAGGAAGTAAATTCTTATGGATCTATTGGCTGTGAGTATTTTGATATAGTATTGGGTAAAAGAGATTTTACAATACTATCTAAATTGTCACCATGGGATCATTTACCAGGAGTCTTAATCGTTAGAGAAGCTGGAGGAAATGATCAACATTTTGATGGAACATCTTATCAATTTAATCAAAAATGTAATAATTTAATTGTAAGTAATTCTAAATATCTAAATATTGAAATAATTAATAAATTAAAGGAGTTAAGATCATGAAGGTAAAAAATGTTTCTTTTATAGGTTTAGGAGTGATGGGATATCCTATGGCGGGCCATTTAATTAAAAACAGATATAATGTTACAGTATTTAATAGAACTGTTGCAAAAGCTTTGAAATGGTTTGAGCAACACAATGGAAAAATTGCTAAAAACCCAGGTGAGGCTTGTTCAGATGCTGATATAGTATTTATGTGTGTTGGAAGGGATCAAGATATCATTGAGGTAATGGAAGGAGAGAATGGAATACTTGCCTCAGCTAAAGAGGGTTTAATTATAGTTGACCATACAACCGCTTCTGCTGAATTAGCTAGAAAATATTTTAGAGAATTAAGAGAAAAAAATATTCATTTTTTGGATGCACCAGTTTCTGGAGGACAGGCAGGTGCAGAAAATGGTGCATTGTCTATTATGGTTGGTGGAGAAAATAATGAATTTGAAATAATTAAACCTGTTTTAAAATCCTACGGTAAAGCTATTGAATTAATAGGACCTTCTGGATCAGGTCAAATAGCAAAAATGATTAATCAAATTTGTATCGCTGGATTAGTTCAGGGTTTATCAGAAGGTTTAGCTTTTGGAAAAAAAGCGAATGTAGATATGGAAAAAGTTTTAAGCGTAATTTCAAAAGGAGCAGCACAATCTTGGCAAATGGAAAATCGATATAAAACTATGATAGATGGAAAATTTGATTATGGTTTTGCAGTTGATTGGATGAGAAAAGATTTATCAATATGTTTCAAAGAAGCAAAAAAAAATGGATCACTACTTCCAATTACAGAAATTGTTGATAAATTTTACAAAAAAATTCAACAAAATGGTGGTAACCGATTAGATACTTCTTCACTTATGACACTAGTAGATAAATAACTGATGTCAAAAAATTTAATTTTTGCAATAGTTTTGCTTACTGCTTCTTCTTTTTTTTGGTCTGGAAATTTTTTTTCTGGAAAAGTTGCTCATTTATCTGATTTAACTCCTTTTAAACTTAGTTTTTTTCGATGGTTACTTGCTTTAATAATTTTACTTCCATTTACATTTTCCCAGATTTTGAAAGATATTCAATATTATAAAAAAAATATACTTTTAATGACTGTAATTGCAATTTTGGGAGTCACTATTTTTAACTCATTTACTTATATTTCTCTTCAAACTACTATGGTAATAAATTCTACTCTTATGGCTTCTGCAGCACCAGTAATGATGATTGGTTTTTCCTGGTTAATTTTTAAAACTAAAACTTCAAAATTACAATTTGCTGGAATTATTTTATCCTTATTAGGTGCTTTTTCTATAATATTAAAAGGCAATATTAGTAATTTGTTTGATTTAAATTTTACTTCTGGTGATATATGGATGTTGGCAGCTGTTATTTCTTGGTGTTTATATTCTGTTTTATTAAAAAAAATCGACAATTCTCTTTCCCAATTAGCAAATTTAGAAGTGTTGATTATAATTGGTTTAATATTTATTTTTCCTTTTTATATAATAGAATCTATAAACTATTCTTTTCTTCCGTCTGCAAAAATTGATTTTGTTATAATAAGTTATGTGGCAATTTTTGCCGGTGTTGCTGCATTTTTTTCTTGGAATAAAGGTGTATCAATAATTGGTCCTAATAGGGCTAGTCTTTTTTTACATTTAATTCCTATTTTTAGTTCAATATGGGCTATATCTTTTCTTAATGAAAAATTTACTTTTTTTCATTTAATAGGGGTACTTTTTATATTATCTGGCATTATATTATCTAATATAAAGATAAATAATGATTAAAATAAATAAAACTGATCAAGAATGGCAATTACTTCTTAGTAAAGATGAATACTATGTAACAAGACAAAAAGGTACTGAGCCTCCCTTTTCAGGAAAAAATTTTAAAATCATTAATGGTGGTATTTTTAAATGTAAATGTTGTAACAATGAGTTATTTAATAGTTCAACTAAATATGAATCAGGTTGTGGTTGGCCAAGTTTTTTTGATCAATTTTCAAAAGATGCAATTAAAACAGAAGTAGATAAATCGCATGGGATGGTCAGAATAGAGATAATGTGTGCAAAGTGTGATGCTCATCTTGGACATGTGTTTGATGATGGTCCTGAACCAACAGGAAAACGATACTGTGTTAACTCTTTATCTATAAATTACAAAGAGTTTGAATAATACTTCCTACACACTTTTATTTTCTTCAATAGGTCATGCTCTAATGCATATGTTTGCAGCATTTTATTTTGTGATTATTTTAACAATAGAAAAAGAATGGAATATTTCATATGATCAATTAATTCGCTTATGGTCACTTGGTGCTTTATTAATAGGCTTAGGTGCAATTCCTTTTGGATGGTTAAGTGATAGATGGTCTCGTTCAGGAACTATGACAATTATGTTTATTGGGATGGGGATTGCATCAATTCTATGTGGTTTAAGTGAATCGATTTCTTTTTTATTTTTTTCTTTGTCTCTACTTGGACTTTTTTGCTCTATTTATCACCCTGTTGGAATTCCGTGGGTTATAAATTCAGCAAATAAACAGGGAAGGGCACTTGGTATAAATGGTATATTTGGTGGTGTGGGAATTGGATCAGGAGCTTTTGTCGCTGGAACTTTAACCGAACTATTTAATTGGCATCTCGCATTTATTTTACCTGGTTTTATATCAATTTTCATAGGTATTATTCTTATTTATTTAATTTTCATTGATAAAATTTCCTATAAAAATTTTTTTATTAATAAAGATAAAGAAGATCATTCTCGAAATGAAATGATTTTAATTGCATTAATTATGCTTTTATCAATGTTTGCACTTGGGTTATCATTCCATAATACACAAACTTCTTTGCCTAAGGTTTTTGAGATAAGAATAGGGAATATCAACTCAATACAAATTGGATTTATGATAGCTGTTATCTATTTTATTTCTGGTGCTACAACATTTTTGGGAGGATTACTCGCTGATAAATTTAATTTAAAAGTCATCTACTTAATCGGGATATTTCTCCAGTTTCCATGCTACTTAAGTATAGCCTATATATCTGGTTACTCTCTTGTAGTTTTATGCATTCTAGCTGCTGTATTTAATGCAAGTGTTCTTCCAACAGAAAATCTTCTTCTTGGAAGATTTACACCCCAAAGATATCACGGTGTAGTTTACGGAATTAAGTTTATTTTAGCATTTGGATCAGGACCTATTTCAGTATTCTTAATTTCAGAAATATATTCAATAACTTTAGAGTTTACTTATTTATTTTTAATTAATGCAGTAATGATGGCTATAGTTTCAATCTTAATTATTTTCTTACCAATTCAAAGTAATCAAAGAATTTCTACTCAGGATTAGATTTAATCTCTTCAAGATAATTAATAACATCATTAAATTTTTCATCAGGTATATCTTTGTACATCATACCAAAATGGTTTTTTACCTCTAATGCCACATGTGCATAAGGATTTCTGCCCTTAGGATGATTAGGGTGATCTGGTAATTTTCCTTTCAAGAAGTCACCTGTTTCTTGAATCAATTTCCAAATTTTAGAAGCGTTTTCTTTATTCAATTTTAACTAGCTAAGGCGCCCATTGGATCCCATGGTGCTAGTGCTACAGGTTCCATATCTAAGTATTTTAAGAGTCTTTTATTTAGATATTTTTTATCAATAACAACTTCATATGTATATTCATCAAACCATTCATCGGTCATCATCATATATCCTTGATTACCACTCTTGGTTCCCCAGCTATTTTCAATTTTCCATTTAGTTGAATTCCTTTTTTTAATATCAACACCAGTTAAAAGCATAGCATGGGTCATTTCACTATCACCATACTCCAAACGTGTTTGTTTATTCATTTTAAAAGATGTTTGAAACACATTTTCATAGTCATAAATACCCATATCAAGAACACCCATGTCTCTACTAAAACGTTTACCAACATCACAACCAAACCATACAGCTTCATTGTTTTTTATTGAGTTCATAGCTGATTTCTTTAATTCTTTAATATCTACATTAAGATATTTAATGATTTGACCTTCAACGACATTACCGAGATACTCAACCGTATACATTGTATTAAATTTTTTATTGCTCATAGGAGCATGAATTAAACAAACTTTATCTTTAATATTGATATCTGCATACTTTTTGCAAAAATTTATTGGTGTCATATCTGAAATTACAATGTGTTTATTATCTTTATTTCTAGTAGACCAATTTATAACATCTGGTGGTTGACCAAGAAACATTGCTAGTAAATTATAAATTGTTACCATCATATCTTTTTTAAGAGCTGAAGAATTCTTTGCAGGTTTTTTTCTTAGTATTGAAGCAAACTCTCTTAATTTATGAGTCAGAATATAATTCATGGCACCAGATTTACTACTAT
>MDTE01042849.1_pt1 | contig 15510 bp, 11 predicted proteins | sample 811231 | NCBI WGS metagenome assembly MDTE01 (sample SAMN05326651, study PRJNA326480) | marine metagenome | isolation source: seawater | place: Indian Ocean: Red Sea | collected 2010 | reverse complement strand
TGTTTTTTAGTTTGTTAACAATCAACGGTATTGATTTTGTGTCGTTGTGTAAAAAATAAATCTGACCGCCCCGATGCAGTTCAAATTCTATTTTGCTAAAAATCAAATCCCAATCAAAATATCTAACAGAGGTAAAAATTGGTCGACGGTATTTTGGGGGCGAAGACATAATGCTTAAACTTCGCAACCCCACAAGTGACTGTTGAAGCGTTCTTGGTATTGGAGTTGCCGTTAATGTTAGTGTGTCTAGGTTGGCTTTTAAAGATTGGATTTGTTCTTTATGTTGAACCCCAAAACGGTGTTCCTCATCAACAACCAAAAGCCCCACGTTTGGCATATTAACATCTTTAGATAATAATCTATGTGTACCAATTACAACATCAACTTTTTTTTTGTTTAATTTTTTTAGAATTTCTAATTGCTCCTTTTTGGATTGAAAGCGAGTAAGAAGCTCAATAACAACACCAAAACCCGCCAATCTGTTTTTGCACGTTATATAATGTTGATTGGCTAAAATTGTTGTTGGACATAAAAAAACAGAAAGACGGCTTGAAAGAAAAGATTTAAAAACTCCGCGAATTGCCACTTCGGTTTTTCCAAACCCAACATCACCACAAATTAATCTGTCCATAGTTGTTTCTTTGTTCATGTCTGTTAGAACGTCTTGTATTGCTTTTTCTTGATCAGGGGTTTCAACAAACGAAAAGGTGTTCTTTAGTTGGTTATCAAAATCGTTTTCAGGAACATATAAAAAACTGCGTTTATTTGTTTTATTAGAATATTTTTCTAATATTTCTAAAGCAACACCCTCTGCAGCTTTTTTAGCTTTTTTAATTTGAGATGTCCATTTTTTTGAACCAATCATTGATAGTTGCGGTTTTGATTTGGAGCCAACATATCGATGAACAAGAGATAGTTGGTCTAATGATACAAAAACACGAGAATTGTTTTTGTATTCAATTTCAATGCTTTCGGGGCGTTTGTCGGTTTTGCTTTTTATTCCCAAAAAAAGACCAACACCAAAAACTCGATGAACAATATAATCTCCTGGCGTCATTTGTGTAAAAAAAGCTTTTCCAATATCAAGAGAGGTTTCTTTAGTTATAGGGGTCCACCGACCGCCTTGTTTCTTCATAGGAAAAATATCGTTTTCAGAACACACAAAAATAGATTTGTCATTTGAAAAAAAACCCATTCGAAGACAACCTTTGATTGTTTTTTCTGGACAATATGGCAACAAAGAACGGTTTGTGTTGCCTATAAAAAATGTTTTTTTAAACATTTTGCTTTTTTTAGAAACCCGGTTTATCCTCTCTTTTATATTGCCACTAGTTTGTAAATCAATAAGGCCCAGGTTTTTTTCTTTCTTTTTTATCTTTGGCGACACCAAAAAACCAGAACGGTTTTTATCCACACTCAACACCAAAAGATTAGAAAACAAATGCGTAAAGCTATTATTATCAACGACTTGCGTGTTGTTTTTTTGTTCCGAAAACCTCATTCTTTTAACTTCTTGAATCACGAGCTGCGATATTGGGTCAAAAACAGAAATAGATCCAATTAAATCATATTCATACGAAACCCTAAAGGGGTTTTTAAAGTGGTGTGGATATATATCAACAATGTCTCCCCTTAATGAAAAATCTCCCGGTGATTTTGTGATGGGCTTTTTCTTATAACCAAAACCAAGTAAAAGACTTGTGGTTTTTTTGATTGATATTTTTTCACCTACCTGAAAAACATAGGTTTGGGTGTTTTTAATAACCTCAGTTGGTATTTTTATTTCTTCAAAAGATTTTTTTGTTCCAATACAACAATAGGGTCGGCCTAAAGACAGGTTTATCAGAGACTCTTTTATAAACCTCTTTTTATCAACATCAAAACCGGGTACGGAGGTAGGCTCGTTCTCTTCGGGAAAAAACCCAAACAAGTTTTCCCGGTGGTCTATGCACATATTATAAAACTCAAATCCCTCATCTCTCTTTTTAAACCTAACAGCAACCTGCTTTTTGGTTGTTGTTATTATTTGCTCAAGGAGCAAAACAAATGAGGAAGCGGTCAACCCACCAACAGAGGTTGATTTTTGAATTTCTTTTATTAAAGAAGTAGAAAACAAAGATATAAACCCTTAATGTTTCACGTGAAACTTTTGTTTGATAAATAAATATTTATAACTGACAAATCAGACATATTAACACCAGAAATTCTTTTGGCTTGTCCAAGGTTTTCCGGCCTTATTTGTGTAAGTTTTTCACGGGCCTCACTAGACAGGCCAGGAACCTTGTTGTAGTTTAGTGTTATAGGCAGGGGTAGATTTTCGCTTTTTTCAAGTGTTTTGATGTCTTTTAAGTGGCGCTTTATATAGCCCCCATATTTAATTTCAGATTCAAGGTCAAATAAAATATCCATTAAGAGCCAGGTTGGTATGTTTTTCTTTGGTTGAAAAAAACCTTTTGGTATGTCCATGATAGAAAAACCAGTTCGTTTTATTACTTTGTTTGCGGGCGTTTGTTGTTTAAGAGAAATATTGGTCTCTTTGGGTTTTATGGGTTTTTCTAGTTCTTGCCTAAGCGAGTTTTTTTCTTTTAAAACTTTATTTAAAAAATGCAATTTAGTTTTGTTTAGTGTTTTTATTGTTTTTGTTTTTTCAATCAGTCGATCAAGGGTGTTGGAAAATCTAAGTATTAAGCGGTATTCTGCTCTAGACGTAAACATACGATATGGTTCTAAGGTGTCTTTTGTGATTAGGTCGTCTATCATCACGCCGATATAAGAAGAAGACCGAGACAAAACAAAAGGTTCTTTGTTTTCTATATACAAACAGGCGTTAATGCCCGAAACCAATCCCTGGGCAGCAGCTTCCTCGTAACCCGACGTTCCATTCATTTGTCCTGCAAAAAACAACCCAGAAACATCTTTTGATTCTAAACTGGATTTTAATTGCGATGGTGGAAAAAAATCATATTCAATAGCATAACCAGGCCTAAAAAAAGAAACTGAACTTAGTGCTGGAATTTTCTGTAGCGCAGAAAGCTGGGCTTCTTCTGGAAGGCTTGTAGAAAAACCGTTTAGGTATATTTGGTCTGAATTCATCCATTCTGGCTCTAAAAACATTAAATGAGAGCTTCTGTTTGAAAATCGATAAACCTTATCCTCAATAGACGGACAATATCTTGGTCCTTTTCCTTCTATTTCTCCCGAAAACATTGGTGAACGATTTATGTTTTTCTCTATTATTTCGTGAACATTTTTATTAGTGTTTATAACAAAGCATGGCTCGTTTGGGGGGCAAAATTGTCCCGTAAAGTATGAAAAAGGAACCGGGTTTTTATCTCCATAGGTTGGGGTTGTTTTGTTCCAGTTTATTGTGTTTTTGTCCAGCCTGGGTGGAGTTCCTGTTTTTAGCCTTGAAGATTTAAAACCTTCAGAAATTAAACTTTCGGTTAAGCCCTCTGCCCTTTCTTCACCCATGCGGCCGGCCTGAATTTTTCTATTTCCAACATGAACAACACCTGATAAAAAAGTGCCAGCTGTTACAATAACGCTTTTAGTTAAAATCTTTTCACCGCTTCTTAAAAGAACACCAACAACAGCATATTTTGAAATCAAAACAGAAACAACTTCCCCAGGAAAAACCTCAATACGGCTGTTTTCTATTTTTTTTAAAACATAATTTTCATATTTCCTTTTATCAACCTGAGCCCTTGGAGACCAAACAGCCCGGCCCTTTTTTTTATTTAAAGTTTTAAATTGTATCCCCGCAACATCTGCCAGTTGGCCCATTTGACCACCTAAAACATCTATTTCTCTAACCATTTGTCCCTTAGCGAGGCCTCCAACTGCCGGATTGCAAGACATTCTGCCTAGGGCTCTTGGATCCATTGAAACAATAGCGGTTTTTTTTCTAAGCTTGTTTGATATAAACGCAGCTTCTATTCCGGCGTGACCACCACCGACAATAACAACGTCGTAAGTTGAACGTTTCACGTGAAACTATTTACCAACACAAAAACTAGAAAATACATTTTCAAGAATTTCCTCAGAAGTCGTTTTGCCTAAAAAAACATCAAGCTTGTTTATTGCTGCTCTTATTTCAAAAGCGGCTAGTTCAAGCTCGGGGTTCTTTTTGTTTAATAGGTTGAGGCTCCGTCTCATACATGATACACAATCAAAAAGAGAAATTCGCTGTCTTTCTGTGTTTATTGAGTGTTTTGGGGTTTTTCTATCTGACATTAGAATTTTTCTGATTTTATTAATCAATTTTTTAATTCCTGTTTTTTTCAAAGCAGAGACAGACAGGGCTTTGTGTTTTCTGTTTTTTAGTTTTTGCAAATCTCCTTTGTTGTAAACAATTAAATGCTTCTTATCTTCAATAATTTCAATCGGTTGGCTGTTTGGGCAAAAAACCGACAAAACAAGATCTGACCTGTCTATTTCTTTCATGGTTCTACTAACACCTTCTTTTTCAATCTTGTCGCTACTGTTCCTTATTCCTGCGGTGTCTACAACAGTGATGGGGCACCCAAACAAAACAATTTCTGATGAAACAGTATCTCTGGTTGTTCCTGGTGTTTCGCTTACAATGCTCTTGTTCGTTCCTATGATTGCGTTAACGAGGGTTGACTTCCCAACGTTAGGTTTTCCAACCACAGCAATACGAAAACCTATGTTGTATGCCGACCCTGCACTATATGAGTCGAGCATCCGATCGCACCTTAAAATATTGTTTTTTATAGACTTACATGTTGGGGCGATGTTTTCTTTGGTGTTTTCCTCTTCTTCGTTTATATCAAGCTCATATTCAATGCTTGATGCGCACAATAAAAGATTCTCTTTAAGTTTTTTAATTTCTTCTGTAATGGTCGGCTCTATGTTTTTTAGGTTGTTAATTACCGCCTCTTTTGTTTTGGCGCTTATTAGCAAAGCAACAGACTCTGCTTGCGAAAGGCTTATTTTTCCGTTTAAAAAAGCTCTTTTTGTATATTCTCCTGGACCTGCGGCGCGAACCCCTTGCTTGCTTAACAAAGTTTTTATTATTTCAGAGCATATAACAGGGTTTCCATGACATGAAATTTCAACAACGTCTTCTCCTGTGTATGATTTGGGAGCCTTGAAAAAGGTAAAAACGGCAGTGTCTATTTTATTGTTGTTTTTATCAAACACAGGCAAGAGAGCTACAGATAAATGTGAATGCCTTTTTTTTGATTTGGCAATGCCTTTGGCTAAGGAAAAAGATTTGGTTCCGCTTATCCGTATAGTTGCCACGCTTGAATAACCATCCGGTGTGGCTTGAGAAACAATTGTGTCTTTGTTCATTTTTGCATGTTTATTTCTCTGCTGGAACTAGCTTCTGTTGCGCTATTGTTAAAACATTAAAAAGAGTGTAGTAAAGATTTAACCCCGATGGAAACGTGTTAAAAATTAAAAAGAAAAAACCTGTCATGAAATATTGCATTGTTTTTTGTTGGGGCTGTTGGGCTACACCGGTCATCATTTTTTGTTGAACATACATTGAAACAACCATTAAAATAGGGAGCACGGCTACATGTTGTCCATATATTGGCAGGCTAAATGGAAGAGAAAAAATAAAGTCGGGAGAGCTCAAGTCTTTAATCCAAAAAATAAATGGCTCTGCTCGCAGTTCAATTGTTGTTCTAAACACTATAAAAAGGGCAAATAGAAGGGGCATTTGAAGAAGCATAGGCAGGCATCCCCCAAGCGGGTTAACGCCTTTTTCTTTATAAAGCTTCAAGGTTGCTTGGTTTAGTTTGTTTGGGTCTGATTTGTATTTTTCTCTTAGTTTGTTTATCTCTGGTTGGACTGTTTGCATTGCGGCTGTTGATTGATAGCTTTTTTTTGTAAGTGGATAAACTAAAATTTTCACCAAAAAAGAAAAAACTATTAAAACAAAACCATAGTTAGGTATGTATTGATGCATCTCTTTTAGTGCGTAAAGGACCCCTTTGGATATTGGCCTAATAAAGGCCCAGCCAAAGTCCATTATGTTGTCTAGCCCAACATTTAGCGATTTTATTCTGTCGTATTCTAACGGCCCTAGATATAAAAGAAATTCTCCTTTGTTGTTAACATCAAAAACAAAGCCGGCGCTATATGTTTCTTTGCTGCGTTCTGTTGACAAAAGCGTAGACCCCCTCGTCTTTGAGGGGTCTTTCGGTATTATGGCAGACGCAAAGTATTTTGTTCTAATGGCAACCCAGTCTGTTGGTCCATTGAAAACCAGCCTTTCTTTTTCGTTGTTTTTTAATTCCTCTAGTTCTTCGCCTTGATAAACATATGATTTAAAATATGTTTGGTCGTCAATTTTGTTTTTTTCGGTTGTAGAAAGCCCCCCAAACCAACCAAAAGAAACATCTCTATATATTTCATTTTTTATTTCTGATAAATCAACACTAACCTCAATTATATAGGTGTTTGGCAAGAAGGTAAGGGTTTTATAAATATACCCAAAAGACAGATATTGTTTTTTGAAAATCAACTCATAAACATCGCTATTTCTAGATCTGGTTCGTTTTGAGTCAAGTTCCCAGGGAGACGCCAGGGTTAAGGAGTCCCCATCTAAGTTTTTGGCGCTTATTAATAGGTTTGCTTGGTTTTCTAGGTTTATTAAGTCAACTCGTTGGCTGTCTGGCCCAAAATAATTGTTTAGTCTAAAACTTTTGATGGTGCCGCCTCCGCGAGATGAAACTGTTGCAGTATAAAGGTCTGTATCAACAACAAAAATTTCTTCTTTAGTTTGTTTTATGTCTGTGCTTGGTTTGGTTGGCCTTAAAAGAGGGGTTGCGTTTTTTTCTTCTTTTAAAAAGGGGGACGGGGTTTGTTCTTTTGTCTCGCTTATTGTTGAGTCGCTAGGAGAATCCTGCGATGGGGGGGATACCAACTCCATGTATTTAGGAGTAAAAACCAAAACCAAGGAAATAAGAAAAAAAGCTAAAAGAGTGTTTCTGTCCATTTTATTTTAGCGGGTCGTTTCCACCCTTAAAAAGAGGGTTGCATTTCATAATCCTTATAAAAACAAGGCCCACGCCGGCGACGGTTGTTTTTTTTTGAAGCGCTTCAATTGCATAGTTAGAACATGTTGGGTGAAACCTGCACTGCGGACGAAACAGAGGAGAAACAAATCTCTGATAAGCAGAAACTATAGCAACTAGGCACTTTCTGGTTGCAAAATCAATCGTTTTAAGAGGGTGCACGGGGTTTAAAGAGCTAGTCGCTTACGACCTTTTTTTCTTCTTCGCCTCAAAACTGACCTTCCTCCGACAGTTGATTTTCTTTTGCGAAAACCGTGTTTGTTTCTTCTTTTTCTGTTACTGGGTTGATATGTTCTTTTCATTTGTTTTAAATAGTAATTATGTAAAGCCCGTAAAAATACGAACACATAATGACCTTCACAAAAATATAATAATATTAATTGTTAATTAAATAAAAACGCAAAAAAAGCAATGGTTTAAAAAAAAGTAATTTTTTTGTAATTTAAGGTTGTAATATATATGTGGAAAACTTGTGGATAACTATTATTATGGATTTTAATTATATATGGAATGATACAATGAAAGTCCTTAGTTCTGAAATACCGGAACACGCTATAAGTGCTTGGTTTGAGCCAATTAAAGCGGTAGGAATGTCGAATGGCACAATAATTATTGAAGTACCAAACAAGTTCTCGTGCGATTGGATTGACACACACTATAAAGAGGAGCTTCTCAAAGCTCTTAATAAAAACGGTAATGATCAAATTTCCTATCGTTTAAAGGTGTCTACCAGCTCATTAAAAGAAGATCCTCCTTCAGGTTTTTCAATTCAAAAACGGAATAAAAGACCTATATATCAAAACAATTTAAATAATCAGTATCAATTCAAAAACTATATTGAGGGGTCAAATAATGAATTCGCTAAAAATGCAGCGCTGGCGGTTGCTAACAAACCTGGTGAAAACAACTTCAATCCATTAATCCTTTATGGAGGTGTTGGTCTTGGAAAAACTCATCTTATGCATGCTATCGGAAACATGGTTATAGAAAGAAAACCAGACTTAAGAGTTGTCATTATAACTAGCGAAAAATTTACTTTAGATTTTGTAAACAGCTTGCGGAAAAATAAAACCATTGAGTTTGCACAGCAATATCGAACAGCTGATATTTTATTGATAGATGATATTCAGTTCTTTAGAGGTAAAGAACAAACACAAGAACAATTTTTTCATACATTTAATGTTCTTTATCAATCAGGTAAACAAATTGTGATGACTGCAGATAAGTTTCCAGCTGAGATGAAAGGGCTTCAGTCAAGGTTGATATCAAGATTTCAATCTGGGTTGTCAGCTGATATCCAACCTCCAAACTTTGAGTTAAGAGTAGCAATTTTATTAGAAAAAGCTGAACAGAATGGGCTTTCCTTAGATTATAATGTAATTGAGTTTATAGCTAAACATATTAAAAAAAACGTAAGAGACCTAGAGGGTACAATTATAAGAATTTTAGCTAAATCATCACTAATGAATCGAGAAATTGACTTCACTCTTGTTAAAGAAGTAGTAAGGGAAAGACTTGGAAGTAGCTTTTCTAGCGACATAAACGCAGAAGCGATAGTAAAGACAGTCTCTGAAAGGCTAAACATAGCAGAAAAACTAATTGTTGGTAAAAGCAGAAAAGTTGAAATTGTTCAAGCCAGACAAATGTCTATGTACTTATGTAGAAGTCTTATGGGGACTTCATTAAGCAATATTGGTGTTTTTTTTGGTGGTAGAGACCATACAACCGTTATGCATGCAATTAAAAAAATAAGAAAAAAATATTATGAAAATCGTAGAATTAAACACCTTGTTGATAATATTAAAAAAGAGTTAGACGATATTTCATAAATTTTATTGAAAAGTTTAAATTAATTTTTATGTTCAAAAATCAAAATTATTTAACAACAATAAAAGATTTTCATAAAGGAGTATTACAATGCAAAGAAACAGTGTTAACAAGGTTATTATTGTTGGAAATCTTGGTCAGGACCCAGAAAGCCGATTTACCCCACAGGGAACCGCTGTTACAAATTTAAGCATAGCCACAAATGAGTCTTGGAAAAACCAAGACGGTGAAACACAAGACCGAACAGAGTGGCATCGGGTAGTGATGTATGGGAAAATGGCAGAAACCGCTAATGAATATATGAAAAAAGGACAACTTGTATACGTTGAGGGCCGTCTTGAAACAAGAGAATGGGAAGATCAAAATCAAAACAAAAGGAAAACAACCCAGATCCGTTGTGATAATTTTACAATGCTGAGCAAAAAACAAGAAAGTTCTACGAAAGTTGTGGATGATATATCTGAAACTGACGATGACATACCATTTTAAAATTATCTTCATTAAATAACACAGCCAGAGGGCTAAGGTGAAAACATACGGTCCAAAAACTTTATCATCTTTAAGGCCTAAGCCTTATTTTTGGAGGTATTTATTGACATACGCCGCTTTGTTTTTAGGGTCGGCTCTCGCAAAAATTAAAATAAAAGGAAAGCAGAACCTTCCTAATAAAGGACCATATGTAATTGCAAGCAATCATTTTAGCGATTATGATCCTTTGTTTTTTTCATACGCAATTCAAAAACCTATAAATTTTATAGCAGCTAGCGATCAAGAATTAGAATGGATGTTTGTATGGGCTCCAATTATATACGGATGGATACCTGTCAACAGAAAAAAAATATCTCCATCTACAATTAAACAGTCAATAGAAGTTCTGAAAAAAAAAGAAATACTGGGAATCTTCCCCGATGGTGGTGTAAGCTACGATTTATTGAGCAAACCAAAAAACGGTGCCGTGTATTTATCCACAATTGGCAAAGCTCCTATAGTTCCGATTTCGATATACGGGGCAGAAAAAGCATGGGAAGGGCTTTTTAATGGGGTACGGTCAAAAGTTAATGTAAATATTGGCAAACCCTTTGGACCATACAACATCAAAGGAAACAAAAAACAAAAAACAAAAAAAATGGAAAAAATTGGTTACGAAATGATGTATAGGATTGCCGCATTGTTACCTAAAAGCAAAAGAGGGCCATATATTGATATTGATAAAATCAAAAAGTTTCAACAGCAAAATCAATTAATTCCACAAAACCATGTTTTTTACAAAGAAAAATAGCACTAGTTAGCCTTTGAATTAATTATAATTAAATAAATACCAAAAAAAACAAAAGGCCCACCCCAAAAAGCGCCGCTTGGTACCAATTCAAAAAATAATATATAAGAAAGGATGGATGCAATTATTGGTTCTCCCATTGGTACTGAGGCAATAGCAGTTGGTGGGAAAAACTTAATTGCATAGTTTAACAAATTATGTCCAAGTATTGATGGAACTAAAGCTAAAAAAACAAACCAGGGGACATCTTTTTTTGTAAACGCGACTAATGAAACATCAGAAAAAAAGGTTATCAAAGCAATTGTTATTGCCGCAAAAAAGAAAACAGACCTACCATATACGATATTTTCTGTTTTTTTCCTTATATCAGATGCAAACATATATGTTATTGCGATAGAACAGCCACTTAATAAAGAAACAAAATTACCCCAGCCTGTGGTTTCATTCGAAATCAAACCGGTGCTCTGTACAATTAAGACCCCGAATGTAGCAAAACAAAGACCAATGAAAACTTGTCTGTTCAGTTTTTCTTTATTGAAAAAAGAAAACATCGCGGTAAAAAGAGGACCTGTGTTTGCTAAAAGGGTTGCGCTTGCAACAGAGGTGTTTCTAACCCCAATAAAAAATAGAGAAAAGTGTAAACCTAGAAATATCCCGGCAATTAAAGTACGAAACTTATTTTTTTTTGTTATTTTAGAATTATAACGATAACTATATAACCATAAAAAACCGGCTGATAAAAACATTCTCCAAAAAGCGAGTGTTAAAGCTGGGACTGTCGGTACATAACGAATTATTATTGCTGTAGTGCTTACTGAAACCATTGCTAAAAACAGTATCAAGTATAGTCTTATCGTCATTTATTCTTTTTTAAAATCATTTATAATAGAACCAACGCATGCCGTTAGTTTTTTTGCATATGAAATATGAAGAAACTCATTAGGGCCATGAGCGTTAGACCCTGGCCCTAAAACCCCTGTAATGACAAACTGGGCATCAGGGAAGTTTTTTCCAAGCATTGCCATAAATGGAATAGTTCCTCCTTCGCCTATAGAACCATCTTTTTCATTGAAGTAATTATTTGAAGCTTTGTTTATTGCTTGAGAAAGCCAAGGTTTTTGTTTTGGTGCATTCCAACCGGAAGCAGCTTCTTCAAACTCTACTGTGATTTTTGCATTATATGGTGGGTTTTTAGTTAACGTTTTCTTAATTGCTTTTTCTGCAATTTTGTGATCAACTAGTGGCGGAATTCTTATAGACAATTGAAGTTGTGTGAAAGGTCTTAAAACATTTCCAGCATTATTAGAATGAGGTAGTCCACTGGCACCTATAACAGAAAGCGCTGGGCGCCATGTTTGGCGCAACACACCCTCAATAAGGTTCCCAGTGGATGGTAGGGTGTTTTCTTTCCAGGGATATTTATCTATAAGCTCATCACCTAAAATATCCACAAGATTAGTAGCCTCTTTTGTTCTGTAGTCAGGTATTTCTGTGTGAAGTTCTTTTAACAATATCTCGCCAGTAGATTCACTCTCTAACCTAGAAAGCAATGTCCTTGCAATTCGAAACGAAGAAGGGACCTGTCCACTTGCTCCACCAGAGTGGACACCCTCCCTTAAAACATCTACCCTTAGTGAACATCCAATTAAACCTCTTAATGATGTTGTTGTCCAAAAGCGTTTGTAGTCTCCGGTTCCAGAATCCAAACAGATAACAAGGTCTGGTGATCCAATAAGTTCTGAAAATAATTTTATATAGTGGGGGAGGTCCGGTGAACCACTTTCCTCACAAAACTCAATTAAAATTAATATTCTAGGTAGCTTGGTCCTCTGTTCATGTAGAGCCTTAATTGCACACAAAGATGAGAAAAGAGCGTATCCGTCATCTGCTCCACCTCTGCCATATAATTTATCATTTTTGATTACTGGCTTCCAAGGACCCAAATCCTGATCCCAGCCATCCATTTCAGGTTGTTTATCAAGGTGTCCATACATTAAAAGATTGCCGGGTTTTTCTCCAGGAATATCTACAAGTAAAATCGGTGTTTTCCCAGCTGTTTCTTCAACAATTAGCTTTCCACCTTTTGGCATATGTTTAAGAGTCCACTCTTTTGCAAGACTTAGAACCTTATTCATATGTCCATTTGATTTCCAATCCTTATCAAATGAAGGAGATTTGTTTGGGATTTTTATATATTCAATTAGCGTTGGTGTTATGTGTTTATTCCAAAAATCATTGATCTTTAATTCAAAATTTATTTTATCCATTTTTTAAAAATCCTTATTAGGGTTTTTGTATATAATGCCATTTTTCATAACAAAAACCACGTTCTCAATTGTAGATATGTCATCAAGAGGGTTTCCTTTGACCGCAATTAAATCAGCTTTTTTGTTTATTTCAATAGAGCCTAATATGTTTTGAATATTTAATAACTCTGACGCTACTATTGTTGCTGAACGAATTGCATCAAGAGGTTTCATCCCTGCATCAACCATATATAAAAATTCTTTTGAGTTTTCACCATGTTTAGAAACACCAGAATCTGTACCAAAGGCAATTTTAACTCCCGCTTTATATGCGAGTTTAAATGTTTCTACGCCTTTAAGCCCAATTTTTATTGCTTTCTCTCTAACAACTTTAGGGTAATATCCTTCTGTTTTTGCTTTTTCTGTTACAAACTTTCCAGCAGATAACGCTGGAACAAAGTATGTTTTTTTTTCTAACATCATTTTTATTGTCTCAGAGTCCATATTGGTTCCATGTTCAATTGAACGGACGCCCGAACTAACCGCGCGCTTAATCCCCTCTGCGCCACGCGCATGTGCAGCAACATGCATTCCGTAATCTGAGGCGGTTTCCACAACTGCTTTTATTTCATCTGTTCTGAATTGAGGATTATCAGCGCTTTTTGAAACACTTAGCACCCCTCCAGTCGCTGTTATTTTAATAAGGTCTGCTCCGTTTTTATACCTTTGTCTTACCGCTTTCCTTGATTCAGGAACCCCATTTATGACTCCATCTTTTGGACCAGGACTTCCCATTAAATCAAACCTCATTCCGTTTGTTGGGTCTGCATGACCTCCCGTTGTTGATATTGCTCTACCTGCGCTAAAGATTCTAGGTCCTATAACATGGTTTTTATCTATAGCATTTCTTAATGAAGTGTTTATCGGTCCGCCTAAATCTCTAACTGTTGTAAAGCCAGACAACAGTGTTCGTTTCGCAAAAGAAACTGATTGATATGCATAATCATCTAAGTTCAAAGTGAATTTTTCCATATATGTTTTTGGATTTGATTCACTAGATAGGTGAACATGCATATCCATAAGACCCGGTAAAACCGTGTATTCATTTAGATCATAAACCACATCGTTTTTACCTTTGTCTACATAGCCATCTGCGATATCAATGATTATATCATCTTTTATTAAGACTGACATCACTTTTTTTGGTGCATTAGAAACGGCATCAATTAAAACACCACAGTGAATTATTTTTAGTTGCGCAACAGTTGTGGTGTAACTAAAAACGAAAAGAAAAAGAACTTTATAATAAAAAGGCTTCATGTTCGTCCTATAGTTTTTTTAGTGCCGCGCTTTTATATATTATCCTTTCTGATAAAAAAGCATTATACATGTCGCTACCACTAACCCCAGAATAAGACTTAAAAACTCTTTGCAATGGCTTTGGAATATGTTTTTTTATTTGCATACTTCTGTATGGTGTAAGAAGCGCAAGGGAGTTAACTATGTTTTTTGTAATGTTTTTTTCTTTTATGATTGAAAACCCACTTGATTTAAAAATATAAAAAAGTTTTTGCATATCAACTTTTGTTCTAAAGTCACACCACAAAAACACACCATTTTTTGTTAACACTCTGTAGACCTCACCAACAAACTGATTAATGTTTCCGTAACAATGCGAAGATTCTATGTTTATAACGATATCAAAAGTTTTGTTTTGGAAGGGTAGACTCTCAGAATCACCTTGGACAAAAGACAGCCCAGGAACATTATAAAGGTTTTTAGCAAGGGAGGTTCCTTCTTTTGAGATGTCAAGCCCTGTTACGGAATGTGTGTTTAAAGAACTGTGAATATAAAAGGCACCACCACCTCGACCTGAACCAACCTCAAGAACATTTTTGTTATTAATATCAACCTGCGTTGCGATATGGTGATAAAGCTGAGCAGAAAGAACCTCATGTTGGTTTCCAGAAAAATCGGAAAGCATCCCTTCTTCAGCAAAACCATAATTCATAAAAGTAAGATTTTGGTTTTTAGATTTTTTTGCAAACAGGTCATACCAGAAACGCCAAAAAAACCTTTTTGTCTTTGGAGATAGATTCAAAAACCATATAATTATATCTTGTAACATTTTGACTTTTAAGTGATTTAATTACAATTAGTTCGTTACTTTTGTTTTGCTTTTCTCACGGCTTTATCAACTTTAGACTCCAAAAAACTTTTACAAAACGCCATCAAGATTGGGATAAGGACTAATTTTCCTGGAATATATACAGTTTTGTTCTCTTTCTCGATTGCCTTTATTATTTTCTTAACACAATTTTCAAGACCAACAGATTCTCTAGTGTGTTTCTGAGGAGGTTTCTCATTTTGTTTTCCGTTTGGCCCAAATGCATTTCCTCTAAGGTTGGTGTCTCTGATCCACCCAAGAACAGCTTCTAGAATAGATATTTCTGATTTGTTTTCTATAGCAATAGTAGATAAAAACCCATGAAGAGCGTGTTTTGATGCTGCATATCCAGAGTGACTTGGAAAGCCCATAAGTGCTTGTGCAGTAGAACAGCTGATTATTTTTCCAGAAGATTCTTTTAAGTGTGGTAGAGCCGCATGGACACAATTAACTGCACCATGATAGTTAACGTCCATAAGGTTTTTAAAAAAACTTATATCTGTGATATCTTCAAACCTAGCCCACATGCTTATTCCTGCATTAAGGACCAAGCCATCTATTTTGCCAAAGTTTTCAATAGAAACATTAACTAAAGATTTGCACTCTTTTAAATTGGTTATATCTGTTTGTACTGATATAGAATTGCCACCTGATTCATTTATTAGTTTTGTAACCCTGTTTAGCTCTGTTTTTCTTCTTGATGCACAAACAACTTTTGAACCATGTTTTGATAGTTGTTTAGAAATTTCTTCACCGATTCCAGAAGAGGCACCAGTTACTATAAATACTTTATCATTAAGAAACATAATTAGACAATTGGTTTGTTTATGACTCTGATACTATATTGTTTTTAACTCCAAAAACATTTGTTGGGTCTTGAGATTTTTTTATATCTCGAACTAAGTCAATACTCCCGCTAGATAAGGTATCTGACATAAAGTCTTT
>MDTE01044916.1_pt1 | contig 15511 bp, 14 predicted proteins | sample 811231 | NCBI WGS metagenome assembly MDTE01 (sample SAMN05326651, study PRJNA326480) | marine metagenome | isolation source: seawater | place: Indian Ocean: Red Sea | collected 2010 | reverse complement strand
TTCTTTTTTTAAAAATTCTGCAGCTTCCTCTTCAGCTGAGCCCCCTATTTCACCAATCATAACTATTGATTTAGTTTCTTCATCTTTTAAAAAAAGTTCTAAACAATCTATGAAATTTGTTCCGTTAATTGGATCACCACCTATTCCTATACATGTAGATTGACCCATCCCATTTGTAGTAGTTTGTGCAACTGCCTCATAGGTTAGTGTGCCAGACCTAGAAACTATCCCAACAGTTCCTTTTTTATGAATGTTACCTGGCATAATGCCAATCTTACACTCATCGGGAGTAATAATGCCCGGGCAATTAGGTCCTATTAATCTTGATCGACTATTTCTTAAAATTTGTTTTACTTTAAGCATATCTAACACAGGTATCCCCTCTGTTATGCAGACAATTAATTCTATGCCTGCCTCTATAGCCTCAATAATTGCAGCACCTGCAAACTTCGGAGGAACATAAATCATAGTTGCATCAGCATAGGTTTGATCTTTAGCTTCTTTTACGGTGTTAAAGACTGGAAGATTTAAATGTTTTTGCCCTCCTTTTTTTGGTGTTACGCCCCCTACTAGTCTAGTTCCATATTTTAAGGCTTGTTCAGAATGAAATGTGCCATGTGTTCCAGTAAAACCCTGACAAATTACTTTTGTATTTTTATTAATTAATATCGACACGTTATTTTATTGCCTCAACAATTTTTTTTGCAGCATCATTTAAATCTGATGCTGATAATATTTTTAAATTCGATTTATCTAATATTTCTTTTCCTTCCTTAAAGTTAGTTCCAGCTAATCTCACTACCAGTGGAACAGATAAGTTTATTTCTTTCGCAGCCTCGACTACACCTTGGGCTAAAACATCACATCTCATTATTCCACCAAATATATTTATTAAAATTCCTTTCACATTTCTGTCAGATAAGATCAATTTAAAAGCTGCAGTAACTTTTTCTTTTGTAGCTCCACCTCCTACATCTAAAAAATTAGCTGGTTCTTTCCCATAAAGTTTAATTATATCCATTGTCGCCATTGCTAAACCTGCGCCATTAACCATACAACCTATTGAACCATTCAATTTAATGTAGGCAAGATCATGTTTGCTTGCTTCTATTTCAGCAGGTTCTTCCTCATTTAGATCCCTTAATTTTAAAATCTCGGGCCTTCTAAAAATGGCATTATCATCAAAATTCATTTTTGCATCTAAACAAATAATTTCATTTTTATTAGTAATAATAAGAGGATTAATTTCGATCAGACTAGCGTCTTTTTTTATCAGAATTTTATAAAGTGATTTAATTAATTTAATAGCGTAAGTTTTTTGAGTTGGATTTAAATTAAATACTGAAATTATCTCCTCGACCTCTTGTTTGTTAGGTCCATCTTCTTTAAGTTCTATTTTTTTTGTTTTAATCTTTTCCGGGGTCTGGGAAGCTACTTTTTCAATATCCATTCCACCTTCTGTACTACTTATAAAAGCTATTTTTGAAGTTTCCCTATCAACTAAACAGGATAAATAAAATTCCTTTAATATATCTGAGGCTTCCTCAACGTATAGTCTTTTAACTTTTTTTCCCTCTGGACCTGTTTGATGTGTTACAAGAATTTTTCCCATCATTTTTTTTGCTTCCAGCTCTAATTCATGAACATTATTTATTAATTTTACTCCTCCTGCTTTTCCCCTTCCACCAGCATGAATTTGGGCTTTTAAAACAAATTTTTTTGATTTTAATTTTTGTATCTTCGTTTTTAAATCTTTTAAATCTTTAATAACAACTCCATTAGATATTGGAACTCCAAATTCTTTTAATATTTCTTTAGCCTGATATTCGTGTATATTCATTGTTGATTAGAATATATATACATTTAAATAATATTTATTCTATAAATAAATTTATTTTATAAATGATTTCTAAAAACTTTATTAAAAACTCAAGAAAATATTTTGTTTTTTTTACTTTTCTAATTATAGGGCTATTAATTTATAAGGACTATGGTTTCAATATTGACGAAAAATTTCACCGTTCTAATGGATTTTATTGGCTAAAATACTTATCTAATTTTTTTAATTTAGACTATCTGCAAATAGTTTCAGAAGAAAAACTCAACTCAATAAAAGGTTTTACGCTCTCAGATATAAACTACTATAATAAATATGGAATAATCTTCGATGTTCCAGCGGCTTTATTAGAAGTAATTTTAAAAATAGATGAACCTTTATATTTTTATCAATTAAGACACATTTTAGTTTTTTTATATTTTTTCATGGGTTTGATCTTCTTTTATAAAATTTTGTTTAGACGTTTTAAAACTGATACGATTGCCTTATTGGGAGTTATACTTTTATTTATTACTCCAAGAATTTTTGGTGACAGCTTTCAAAATACAAAAGATATTATTTTTTTAACATTTGTAATAATTTCAACATATTTCTTTTTTGAGTCTATAGATAAAGAAAAATATAGAAGTCTAATTTTATTTTCTATTTTTTCAGCAATCGCAACTTCTGTAAGAATGTTTGGTATATTTTTACCTTTTTCTTTCCTGCTTATGCAATTTATTTTGATAAGAAAAAAGAATTATAAAAAGATAATTTTTAATTCTTCTTTATTCATAATTACTTTTTTTTTATTCTTAATTTTAACCTGGCCATTATTATGGGAAAATACTTTCGAAAATTTAAAAACTTATTTTGAATTAATCCCAAGTTATGGTAGTGGAAAAGTCTTTTTTCTTGGAACATATTACAATTCAGATTTAGTTCCATACACTTATCTTCCTACTTGGATATTAATTTCAACTCCAATTTTACATTTAATCTTATTTTCTTATGGTTTTTTCATATTAAGTAAAAGACTTTATGGAAGGTTGATAAATTTAAAAGTTAATTCTTCACTTAATGATTTTTGGAGAGGAAAAAACGAATCCAAAGATTTTGTAATGTTAATAAGTTTTATTTTAATTTTATTTGGATTAATTTTTTTCAATTTAAAATTATATAATAGTTGGAGAATAGGATATTTCTTATATTTTTTTATAATATATTTTGCAGCTTTTGCACTTTACTTAATTTTGATAAAAAAAAGATTAAATTTTAGGGTACAAATATTTTTTAAAATTATTTTAGTTATCTTTTTTCTTTTAACAATCTATAGAGTTTTTATTTATCACCCATATCAATCATATTATTTTAATATTTTAGTACCAAAATCAATTAAAAATAATGTAGAAGTTGATTACACTGGATTATCAGCAATTCATTTTCTTAATCAAATAGCTGAAGAAAATCAGTCTAAGAAATTAATTAAGATTGGGGTAGCTTCATGGTATCCTATTTGGAGAATGTTGGAATTGGTAAATAAAAAAGAAGGTATAAAAATTGAAATTGTAGAGAATCGTAAAATCTCTACTGCTGACTTTATTTATACTAATAAAATCTCTGATGTTGATAAGAAATTTAATAAAAAATATGATATTCCATCAAATTTTAAAAAAGTAAAACAATTACAAATTGATGGGGTAATAATTTATGAAGCTTACCAAAGGAATTAAATGAAAGTATTTTTATACAAGTTATTAATTTCAGTTTTTGTATTATTTATTTTGTACAAAATAACAGTAGGTCAAACCATAAAACAAATAGAGACAAAACTAGAATATTTAAGTTCAAAGGATAGCATTATATCTTTAAAAGAAAAAATAAGAGATGAAATAAAAGCATCTTTAAATAAAGAAAGATATATTTCGAATGAAGATGCTGAGTTAATTAATGCATTTATAAATAAAATTCAAAAAGACCTTAAAAATCAAAATTAGGAGTGATGAATAATTATTTATTTTTATTACCACTTTATAATGATTGGGAATCTTTGTTAATTTTACACGAAAAAATTAATGATCAGATGGGAAAATTAAAAAAAAGAGGTAAAATTTTAATCATTAATGATTTTTCAAATAATGAACCACCAATTTTTAAAAAATATGAAAATATTGATGAAGTTCAAATAATTAATTTAAATAAAAATTTAGGTAGTCAAAAAGCCATTTCTGTTGGTTTAAAATATTTAAAATCCTCAACAAATAACACGATTATAACAATTTTAGACTCTGATGGTGAAGATGATGTAAACAAAATTCCAGATATGATAAATGAAGCCGAAAATAACCCTAAAAAAATAATAGTTTCAACAAGAACAAAAAGACAAGAAAATTCTTTTTTTAGAGCAGCTTATTTTTTTCATAAGTTTTTGACTTTTATCCTTACGTTTGAATGGATATCTTATGGAAATTTTTCATCATTTCATTCGAGTCAAATAACAAAAATTCTATCAAATAATTCATCTTGGTTAGCAATTTCTTCAAGTTTTGCGAAGAATTGTGAAATATTAAAAATTAAAGCTGAGAGAAAAAAAAGACTTATAGGTAAATCAAAACTTTCAGTGGTTGGTTTAATTTCTCATTCCTTAAGAATTAATTGTGTTTTTTTATTAAGAGTAATTTTTTTATCTATTATTTATTGTTTTTTTATATTTATTTTTTTTTCAGCAAATTTAAATATAGCGATTATAATTTCATTAATAATAGTATTTTATAATATTATGATTTTATTTACATTAATTAAAAATAGGCAAAAAGATTTTAATAATTCACTGAGTTTTATAAAAAATAAATAGAAATTTAATGTGAAGAAAATAATAATATATACAACTAAAGATGAAGTTATTTCACTCCACCTTGTAAAAAAAATAATAACTAACGATTTTTTTAGTAATTATGAAATAGATATAATTCTTTCGAGGCCAAGTATTCTTAGAAAGATAAAGATTTTCTTAGTAATTCTTTTTTTTGGCTCAATTAAAGACTTCATTAACCAGCTTAAAAAAAAAGTTAGTGTTAAAGAAATTTTGAAAAATAAAAATTGTAATTTAGTAAAAAAAGTAGAAAAAAATTATGATTTTGGATTAAGTGTTTATTGCTCAAGTAAAATAAAGGTAGAAAAATTTAAGATTTATAATTTCCATTTAGGAAATTTAGAATTTCAAAGAGGTTCGTTTATTTTCTTTTATAAATTTATTAAAAATTGGGAAAACATAAATTTGACTTTTCATGAAATAAGCGAAAGATTTGATGTTGGCAAAATAATTAATGAAAGAGAAATTAAACTAGAGAAAAATTGCAAAGCTACAGATATATTACTTATCTACCTTAAAAACTTAGATTTTTTAATGGAAAGCATAAAGAAAATTGATAGTTCAGAAAGAAAGGAATATAAAAATTTTACAAAACTAAATTTAGTTCCAAGTTTTTATAAATTGATTAAAGAAATAATATCTTTTTTGAAAAGAAAATCTAACAATCATCAACCTTAATCTTTAGAGTAGCGAAATTTATATTTTCTGAAGACAAACAGTTTTTCCCTAAAAAATCACTAATAGATTTTTCTAACAAATTGATATTTGATACTTGTGGAAAAAATAAAATTATTTCCTGAATGTTTTTCTCTTTTAGTTTTTGTTTGAAAAAATTGTTAAATTCAATTCTATATTTATTATTTTTTTTAGGTATTGTAACTGGATCATAATTTTTTACAATTGAAAATATTTTTTTTGAGGTAATAGAGTCAATATAATTATGATTTGAAATTAATAAAATATTATTTTTAGAATTTTCTATTTCAATAACAAAACTTTTAATCAAATTAATTTCACTGTCAGGATCTTTTTTTGTATTAGATGTTATCCATTTCAAGGGGTATAAGGTCTCGTCTATACTAGATGCTTGAGAGAAATTTTTAAGATCTATGCCTTGTAAATCATGAAACTTTCTCTCTAAATTAAATCTCTCATTATATTTTATCGTAAGAATAATTGTAAAAACTACAAAAAAAATATTTATTATATTTTTGGATTTTATTTTGAATTTATCATTTAAAAAAATTATTAAAGACACATTAAATGGAATAAGAAAAAAAATAAAGTTTTGGTTATTAGTGAGTAGTTGGTGATAAATCATAGAAAAAGAAAATAAAAATAAAAGCACTAAGAACGACAAATCATTATCTGCAAGTTGTTTATAATTTTTCTTAAATATGAGTAAAAAAATTAGATATATGATTGTAATAAAAATAAACTTAAAATTGAAAATACGATTTTGTATTGAAACAATAAAAAGATCTGATCTATCGTCTCCTATAGATATTGGATATAGTATTAGTTGATCTACAAAATTTTCTATAGGTATGCCTTCGTATTTGAGAAAAACAAATATGAAGATTAAAAATATTACAGAACCATATAATAAATTTACGATAGGTTTCATTTCTTTTTGAATGAGAAAGTTCATCATTAAAACAAATCCTAAGGATAATATTAGATAAGCTGATGGTACTGGCTTTGAAAAAAATGCAAGACCTAAAATAAGCGGTATGTAAATGAAAAATTTGTAATTTTTTTTTTTTAATCCTGAATAAAAGATAAAAAATGATATCAAACATAAAAAAGTAGAATGGTGATCAACAAACGGCACTCCACTGACAGGATATGCAAGGGTTAGAAAGCATAATGTTAATATTATTGAGTAATGAAGATTTAAATTTAGTTCTTTGGTTAATTTTAAGAACATAATTGAAACTATAGCGTTAATGAAGGAACTGTGTGATATATAGCTAACCCAATTAACCCCAAAAAAGTAAAAAAAAATACTTTGAATATAATCTAGTGTTATTCCATGTATAATCCAAAAATCTTTTACTGGCTTCTCACCATTTAAAATTTTGTAAGCTGAGTCATAGTGAAGAAAAGTATCAATGGGAAATACACCTAAATTACTGACCCAAAAGTTGAAAAAAAAGGCGACTATTCCAATTAGAAAATATTGAATAAAATTATACTTATTTTCCAGATTACTTAGATTTAGATTGAATTTCATAAAAATTTGCTAAACATTTTACAATATAATTGATGTAATGCTCATTTATTTCTTTGTGATTGGGCAAGCATAAAACACGATCTTGATAATTATCTAATTTTTGACGATTTTTTTTGTTGTAAAAAATATTTTGGCAATCAACATATTGGATTGTTTTTGTCTCAATACCTTTTGTAAAAAGATAATTGACTAATTTAAACTTGTGCTTAACAATTATTGGGAAATCATTAAAGTTCTGAAAATTTGAGTCCTCGTAATTTACCAATACCACTTCTGGAATATTCAATTTTGTTAGTTTTTTGTAGTATAAAAGGTTGTTATATTTTTTTTTCTTGTGATTTTTGTCGAAATTTTCTTTATCTTTTATTTGTAAATATATCATTTTTTTTGATAGCTCGTTAATTTTGGTGAAATAATATTTTGGGAAGTTCTGTCTTTTAAATTTAATACTAGGGTAAACAAGACTCAATACAAATTTAATATTTTTCTTTGAAGCGTATTTAATTAAATTAAAAAAAAAGTATTTATAAATAATTCTTAATTTTAAAAATTTTAGAATTAAAAATATAAAACATTGCTTTAAGTAAATAAGTAGAGGAAATGACTCATAAGTTAAGAGTTCTTTATTAGCAAATTTAATAAAATTTTTATCATTAGTGCAAACAGCTCCACCGTACATAGCGCTTATATTTTTCATTATATTGAAACTATTAAGTGAGTAATCTCCAAAGCTTCCAGAAAAGATTTTTTTTCCTGATATCTTTTTATAATTTCCATAATAAATAGCATTATCTTCAATCAGTAAAATGTTTTTTTTATGACAAGTATTCTTTAAATTTTTAATATCATTATATGTATTGAAAATATTCGTTCCTACAACAGCTAATGTGTATCTATTAATTTTTTTATTAAGATCTTCTTTATTTATAAATAAGTTTTTATTAAGTTTTGTAAAAACAATTTTGAATCCAAAATTTTTACATATATTTGCCATTTCAGCTAGATTATATGAGTTGAGTATTATCTGATTTTTTTTAGGATATTTTTTTTTCAAATATTTGAGAATTAGAATAAAACCTACTCTTAATTGACTAGTTAATATTGCTTCATTCTTTTTGGAAATTAATTTTAAATGATTAGTTATCAAACTATCTATTTTTTTATTTGGGATAAAAAACGATAGAATAAAATTTTTAATTGTTAAATAAAGATTAATTCTAAAATAACTCATTAAGATAAAAGTTTAGCTATACGTCTAGCGTTAGCTATCACTATACCAAGTGGATATTTATTTGCTCTAAAATTAAATACGGAACCATCAATAATATAAATATTTTTAGAGGATAATAATTGACAGTTGTCGTTAACACCTAATTTTCCACTTTTTTGAAACGGTATTGAACCAAAATAGTGGTAATCTGCCCCGTTACCTGGAAAAAATGTTTTGTAAAAAGGGTAAATCAATCGCTTCTTAAGTAAATATCTAAAAATGCTTTTATTTTCTTTTTTTAAAATTTTTTCCAGTCCGATTTCTTTGCTATACAATTGAAATTTATCATTACCTTTTTTTTTTAAGTATATGTTACTATATAAAGGATCTAGCAAAAAATTAGAAAAAATTAGTCTTTTTCTTAAAAAATTTATTAAAAACCCTAAGGGTCTTACATAGGGGAAAGCATCAATAATTGACTTCGTTATTAGCTTGTTTCCTGGTCTTAGGTCTGCTGTATAGTTTAGTTTTGAAGATTTATTAATAATTTGCAATATAGAGGGAGTAAAGTTTAATTTGTAATCTATCTTTTGTTTAGAGAAAAATACACTTAACAATCTTGGATGGTGTTTTATTTTAACTTCTTTTTTGATATTTAAAAAGTCTAAAATAATTTTAGTGGTTGCAATCGTACCACAAGCCATAACAATTTTCTTTGTAAAAAATTTTTTTGTAGATTTATTATTTCTACATGTAAGTTGGATCAAATTATTTTTTTTTGTAATTTTTTCTAAATAATAATTATGAAATATAATTCTATTTTTTTTTTTTATTTTTTTAAAAAAATTTTTAGCAGTTAATTTTTGTTTATCTTCTATTACATTGTTCAAGTTTCCATTAAAATTCTTTGGGGTTGAAAATGCAAGAATTGGTTTATGGCAAATAAATTCTTTTGTATTTTTATCAAGATTATTTAAATTATTTGGCAAAATGAAGTCGTTATTATAAACTTTTTTTCCATTAAATTTAAAAGATCCAACTAGTTTAAATTTTTTTAAAAATTCAACTAAATGTTTTGCAATTTGATTAAACTTATTTTTCCTTAAATATTTTTCATTATTCTTAATGTAGCTATCAATTTGTAAACCCCAGTAATTTGAAAGACCTCCAAAATTTAAAGAACCTAATGCCTTACAATTAGATCTTGTTTCTAAATTATTTACGTAATAATAATTTTTAACATTATTGTATTTTCCTCTCATTTGTGAAGGCAATAGTTTAATTTTTGTTTTAATATTAGTCTCTGGCTCTTTTTCAAAAGATGGTGATATAACGTCAATTTTATTTTTCTTTTCTAAATATTTATCTATGAAATTCAGTCCAGCTAGACCAGTACCAACAACAACTACATCAAGGACCTTTATTTTTTTTAAACTCATGCCAAATTATAGATTTGGATCAATTTTTTGTGCAGCTTTATAAAGCTCTTTTACAGAATTTACCGAAAATGCAAATGCTTCTTTTTCATTTGAGGATAGTTTTAATTCCACAATTTTTTCCACACCATTTTTTCCAATTATAATTGGAACCCCTGCATAAACATCTTTAAAACCATATTCTCCATTCAGGTAGGCTGCACAAGGAACTTGTTTTTTCAGATCTTTCAAAAAACTTTCTGCCATTTCAACTCCTGAAGCTGCTGGCGCATAAAAAGCGGAACCTTTCTCAAGAAACTTCACAATTTCTGCACCTCCTTTTTTTGTCCGTTCAACTATCTCGGCAAGACGATTTTCAGTAATTTTTTTTTGTTCAATAAGTTTTTTTATGTTCACTCCATTAATTTCAGTAAAATTTAACATTGCAACCATACTGTCTCCATGACCTCCTAGGACTAATGATTTAATTTTCTGAACTGGAATTTTTAGCTCTTGCGATAAAAAATAAATAAATCTTGAGGAGTCAAGAATTCCTGCCATTCCAACAATTTTATTTTTAGGAAGACCTGAATACTTTTGCAATGCCATTACTATTACATCTAAAGGGTTAGTGATACATATAACGAATGCATTTGGTGAATTATTTTTAATACCTTCAGCAACTTGTTTTATGATTTTCAGATTAATTTCAAGCAAATCATCTCTTGTCATACCTGGTTTTCTTGGAACCCCTGCAGTGATAATAATTACATCTGAATTTTTTATGTCCTCATATTTATCTGTACCTGTTAAACTTATATTGAACTCATTTACTGGGGATGACTGTGCTATATCCAAAGCTTTACCTTTAGCCAACCCAGAAGCCACATCAAATAAAACAACATCAGCTAAATTTTTTATTGCAATTAAATGAGCTAAAGTTCCTCCAATTTGTCCAGCTCCAATAAGTGTAATTTTTTTTTTCATTTGTATCATTTTAATTATTTCATTGTTGGCATTACGAATTCCGGATCAGATCTTAAACCTGATGGCCATCTTGATGTAATTGTTTTTAGTTTTGTGTAAAATCTTACTCCTTCAGGACCATGCATGTGTTGATCTCCAAACAATGATCTCTTCCACCCTCCAAAGCTATGAAATGCCATAGGCACTGGAATAGGTATATTTATACCGACCATTCCAATTTTAGCTTTATTTGAGAATGTTCTTCCTGCATCCCCATCCCTTGTAAATATACTTACACCATTACCATATTCATGATCATTCACTAATTGTAATGCTTCATCAAAATCTTTTACTCTTACTACTGATAATACGGGTCCAAATATTTCTTCTTTGTAAATTCTCATATTTTTTTTTACGTGATCAAACAATGTGCCCCCTATAAAATATCCATTTTCGTAACCTTGAATCTTAAATCCTCTTCCATCTACCACGAGTTTAGCCCCTTCTTTAACACCAATATCTACATAGTTTTTAACTTTAGCTAGATGATCTTTTGTTACAAGCGGACCCATTTCAGATTGCTTATCCATACCCGGACCTACTTTTAAAGACTCAACCTTTTTAGCTAGAGAGTTCACTAATTTGTCTCCAATGCCACCAACAGCAACAGCAACTGATTGTGCCATACATCTTTCACCTGCTGATCCATACGCTGCACCCATAAGACCATTTACTGCTTGATCTAAGTCACAGTCTGGCATTACGACACAATGGTTTTTTGCTCCGCCTAAAGCTTGAACTCTTTTTTCATTTTTAGCGCAATTTTCATAAATATATTTTGCTATTGGAGTTGAACCAACAAAACTCATAGCTACGACGTCTTTATTATTTATTAACGCATCTACAGCCTCTTTGTCTCCATTTACAACGTTTAAAACTCCATCAGGTAAACCAGCCTCTTTAAAAAGTTCTGCCAATCTTAATGAGCAAGAAGGGTCTTTTTCAGATGGTTTCAAGACAAAAGTATTGCCGCAAGCAATAGCCATTGGAAACATCCACATTGGAACCATTGCAGGAAAATTAAAAGGAGTAACGCCTGCACAGACTCCTAAGGGCTGTCTTAAAGACCAACTGTCTACGTTAGAACCAACATTTTCTGTAAATTCTCCTTTTAACATTTGAGGTATTCCACAGGCAAACTCGACTACCTCTAAACCTCTTATAAGCGATCCTTTTGCGTCCTCATATACTTTACCGTGCTCAGACACAATTATTTTTGTTAATTCGTCCGAGTTTTTTTCAATCAAATCTTTAAACTTAAACATAATCCTAGCTCTTTGAAGTGGAGGTTTGTTAGACCAACTTTCAAAAGCTTTTTTTGCACTTTCAACAGCTTTATTTACATCTTTTGAAGATGCTAGTTTGACTTCAGCGCTCTGGTCACCCGTAGCAGGATTAAAAACTTTTCCATTCCTTTTCGACTCTCCAGGAAATCTTTTACCTTCAACAAAATGCTGAATTATTTTCATGATGTAATTGAATAAATAAGCTTTTAGCTTGTTGCAAGCATTTTTTTTATAGACCCAATAGCTTTAGCAGGATTAAGGCCTTTCGGACAGGAATTTGTACAATTCATAATAGTATGACACCTATACAATTTCAATTCATCTGCAACTTTCTTTAATCTCTCTTTTTTATCTCCGTCTCTGCTATCATTTATCCATCGGTATGCTTGCAGCAAAACTGCAGGACCTAAGTATTTATCTCCATTCCACCAATAACTTGGGCAAGATGTAGAGCAACATGCACACAAGATACACTCATAATATCCATCTAGTTTTTCTCTGTCTTTTTGAGTTTGCTTTAATTCTGTTTTTTCCTCACCTGTTTGATCCACCTTCAGCCAAGGTTGAATAGATTCGTATTGCTTATACAAAGTTGATAAATCACCAATTAAATCTTTCACAACTTTTAAATGTGGTAGAGGATAAATATTTAAATCGCCTTTAATGTCTTCATGTGATTTTATACAAGCTAAACCATTAACACCATCAATATTCATTGCACATGATCCACAAACACCATGAGCACAAGATCTTCTAAAAGTTAGTGATGGATCTATTTCATTTTTAATTTTGAATAATATATCAAGGACTTTCGGCCCGCAATTGTCCATGTCAACTTCAAAAGTATCGACTCTCGGGTTTTTTCCTGTGGAAGGGTCCCACCTGTAAACATTAATTTTCTTTAAATTTTTTGAGTTTGTTTTATCTTTGTAATGCTTTCCTATCTCTATTTTGGAATTTTGTGGTAGGCTGAATTGAGCCATTTCTAGTAAACTCTCTCCTTAGGTGGAAAATACTGAACATCGTTGGTCAGAGTTCTTGAGTGTACATCTCTATACTTTATCTCTACTTTTTTACCTTTTTGCCATGCTAGCGTATGTTTCATAAAATTTTTGTCATCTCTTTTTGTAAAATCCTCTCGAGCATGCGCCCCTCTACTTTCCTTTCTATTGTAAGCTGAGTCCATAGTTGTAAGTGCTTGACTTATTAAATTATCAAATTCAAGAGTTTCAACTAAATCTGTATTAAAAAGTAAAGATTTATCCTTTACAGAAATATCATTCATTCCCTCATATGGTTTTCTTATTTGCTCAACACCCTCTTTAAGTGTTTTTTCTGTTCTAAACACTGCACATTTAGATTGCATTGTTTTTTGCATTTTTAAACGTAACTCTGATGTTTTTGTAGATCCCTTTGAGTTTCTAATTTTATCAAATCTATCTAAACATTTGTCTGTTTCTGAGTTAGAAATTTCCTCATGAACGCTACCAGGTTTTACTAGTTCAGCGGCTCTTTTTGCTGCAGCCCTTCCAAAAACAACTAGGTCAATAAGAGAGTTAGATCCCAATCTATTAGCACCATGTACAGATACACAAGCTGCTTCACCAATAGCCATTAATCCAGGTACAGTTTTTTCAGATCCATTTAAAGTAAGCACCTCAGCTTTATAATTAGTTGGTATACCTCCCATATTATAATGAACTGTTGGAACTACTGGAATAGGTTCTTTGCTTACATCAACGTTAGCAAAAGTTCGAGCTGCTTCTGATATTCCTGGTAGCCTTTCATCAATTACTTTTTTATCTATATGATCTAAATGGAGATTAATGTGATCTTTATCTTTTCCAGCTCCTCTTCCCTCATTAATTTCCATCTCCATTGATCTGCTTACAACATCCCTTGATGCTAAATCTTTCGCGTTAGGTGCATATCGTTCCATAAATCTCTCACCTTTTCCATTGACTAAAAATCCACCTTCACCTCTTACTCCTTCAGTTATTAAACATCCAACTCCGTATATTCCTGTGGGATGGAATTGAACAAACTCCATATCCTGTAAAGGCAATCCTGCTCTCAGCACCATAGCATTACCATCTCCAGTGCAGGTATGTGCGGAGGTTGCTGAATAATATACTTTTCCATAACCTCCCGTTGCTATAATTGTAATGTGAGATCTAAATCTATGTATTGTTCCGTCTGTTAAATTCCAAGCTATTACTCCTTTGCACTCACCATTTTTCATTATTAAGTCCAATGCAAAAAATTCAATGAAGAACTCGGTGTTTTGTTTTAACGCTTGTCCGTATAATGTATGCAAGATTGCGTGACCAGTTCTATCTGCAGCCGCACAGGTTCTTTGGGCTGTTCCGTTACCATAATTTTTAGTCATACCACCAAAAGGTCTTTGATAAATTTTTCCATCATCTGTTCTGCTGAAAGGAACTCCATATCTTTCTAATTCTACAACTGCTCTTGGAGCTTCCTTACAAAGATATTCAATAGCGTCTTGATCACCTAGCCAGTCTGAACCTTTGACAGTATCATACATATGCCATCTCCAATCATCTTCACCCATGTTTCCTAAAGCTGCAGAAATACCTCCTTGAGCTGCTGATGTATGGCTTCGAGTCGGAAATACTTTCGATATACATGCAGTTTTTAAACCTGCCTCCGATAATCCTACGGCAGCTCTTAAACCAGACCCACCGGCTCCAAGCACCACGACGTCATATTCATGATCTATAATTTTATATGCGCTCATCTAATTAATAATGTATATACCTAAAATTGTTAATAATGGAACTAATATAGCAAATAAATACAGAGCTTTATTTGCGACATTTTTGATTTTCTCATCATGTAAATAGTCCTCAAAAATCTCACTAATTGTTAATGCTGAAAAAAAGAAGGCAATAACAATGAATATTGAAAATAAAATTTTTGACGATTGTTGAGAGAAAAAAAATAAAATTTCAGAATGACTCTGATCATAAATTGATACAAAATTCACTAAAAACCAAGCCATAAAAGGGATTAAGATTAATGAACTAATTTTAGTAAAAAGCCATTTTTTTGTTGATGTATGCATTTAAAAAATATTTCTCCCTACAATATAAAACAAAATTGTTAAAACGAATGAACCTATGAAGGCAATTATCCCTGTAATTTTCGATACTTTTAAATCAAACCCATACCCTGCATCCCAAACTAAATGTCTTAATTCATTTAAAATATGAAAGCTAAAAGTCCAACATAAAGAAATAATTAAAAATTTTCCAAAACTTGTGTTTAAAAAAATATTTATAATTGAGTAATTACTTTGACCAAAAGTTATTGATATTACCCAAATACAAATTAAAATTATTGCAAAAAAATTAAATACTCCAACTATTCTATGAGTAATAGATAATAAAGAGGATATGTGCCACTTATATATTTGTAGATGAGGACTTAAAGGATTATTTTTCTCCATAATTGACTTATAAACCAAAGTTACATTTTTTTCATCAAACACTCTGCTATTTGAACTGTATTTAAAGCCGCTCCTTTTAATAAATTATCAGAAACTACCCACAAATTTATTGCTTTAATATTGGAATTATCCTTTCTTATTCTAGAAATAAAAGTTGCATAGTCACCTTCGGCTTCTA
>MDTE01174652.1_pt1 | contig 15512 bp, 9 predicted proteins | sample 811231 | NCBI WGS metagenome assembly MDTE01 (sample SAMN05326651, study PRJNA326480) | marine metagenome | isolation source: seawater | place: Indian Ocean: Red Sea | collected 2010 | reverse complement strand
TACCGTGGTGTTACTGTAAATCTTGACACCCTTTGATTTGTGGAGATTGTGAAAGAAGCTGCTCATCTGAGGTGTAGTCACTCTCTGGAGAACCCGGTTCTCGGATTCAACGAGGGTTACATCGTGCCCAGCAGCAATCATGACAGCAGCAACTTCGAGTCCGATATAACCGCCTCCAATGATGCATATATTGCTCCTGTCGTTCAACTCAGTTTTTATACTATTTACATCATTTAGTTGTCGTAAATAATGAATCCCCGCTAGTTGATTCCCGGGCACTTTTAGTAGTCTGGGTCGGCTGCCAGTAGCTATAAGTAGCTTCTCGTAAGGCACTGTCTCGCCTGAAGAGACTTTTATATTCTTTTGTTCGCGATTGATCTCTGAGACCCTGGCAGCCAGTCGTAGGTCAATATTTTTCTCCTTATAAAAGCTAGCTGGGCGAAGGAATAGCCTCTCGATATCGTGTTTACCAGCCAAATAATCTTTTGAAAGAGGCGGTCTCTGATACGGGACATATTGCTCATCGCTAAAAACGGTAATTTCTCCTGTGTAACCCTCCTGCCTAAGACAGGCCGCATTCTGTGCAGCAGCTTGGCCTCCACCGATAATGACTATACCCGCCACTAAAGTCCTCCCTTTGATGTTTCATCGATACTTAATGTGCGCAAACTATTCTAGCGCGATACCTATCGCTCTCTAGGAGACAACTACGATTAATCTTGTTGCCTCCAGGCGCATAGTAGCATTCTTGACAGCATTAAGTGCGTTAGCTTTAGTTGTCTTTAAATAGTCTAACTCTTCTGGGCGAACGGTTGGGTTAACCTTCATGAGAGATTCCAAACGTTCAATTTCTGCATCTAGAATTCGCCTTGTTTCTTTTTCGGCATTAATTTTTTTCGTAATGAGGAATTCGTCTGACACTTGTTTAGCTTTTGTGAGCATGTTTCTGATTTCCTTACCTTGATCGTCGATTATCTGGCTGAAAATTTCAGGAGTGATGTTATCCGCGTTTTCGGTAAATTCGTTGAAAGGTACCTGACTTGCAATATTTTTCAGCGAGGGAGTAATGAGACTTCTGAGTATCGATGGAGGGAGGTAACGGTCGATTTGGAGGTTCGATGTTCCTGGACACTGAACTATGTGTAGGGTTTCAAGTAAGACCGTCCCAGATGGAATTGACCTTGCTTTTATACTAATTGCTGAACTGTTGCCTGTTACACTGCTGCTTACTAGGTCCAATGCTTGCTGCACTATTGGATGTTCCCAAGTAAAGAAATTAACATCTTCCCGAGCGAGGGCAGTTTTGCGATCGTAGGTAATTCTTAAACCGTCCTCGGGTAGTTCGGGATAATGAAAATGATCAGTGGTTTCCGCACTGATGGCGACATTCCTAAGCATTGCCTCGGTTGGTTTAACAGTTGTGATACTATCATTGAGTGGTTCTGACTCCAGCCCGAAGAGATGGAAAGATTTTTCCATGTACATTTCGAGGTCTGATCCCCCTTCATTTTTTGAGATATCGTGCACTATAGCTGTCGATATCTCAGGCCTATGTGAATTGAGCTCTAGGAGTCGGTCACGTCCTTTCAGAGTAATTTCATTACGATTTTTCATCTCCTTTTTCATCTGCCTGATGAAAGCTGTTTGGTCCAACTCGCGAAAATGATCAAAGTTCTCATCAAATAATCCCTGAGCACTTGAGTTTGGCGAGGCAAATAAATTCATCCCTTCATCGAACCAGTGATACAGTTTTTCCATCGCAGTCTCTTTGATGTAAGGTACATGAATGTTTATGTTATTTTGTTGACCTATGCGATCCAGTCTTCCAATTCGTTGCTCGAGTGCATCAGGGCTTAGCGGTAGATCGAATAGAACTAGATTGCTTGCGAATTGAAAATTTCTACCTTCGCTACCGATTTCTGAGCAAATTATTACTTGAGCTCCTTTATGTGTTTCTGAGAAGTAATTTGCTGCCCGATCGCGAGTAATTAGATCCATTCCCTCGTGGAATGCTGTTGATCGAATAGGTGTTGAATCCGCAATTTTTTTTTCTAATTCAATCGCTATCTTTTTATGAGCGCAGATAACCAGGTGCTTCTCTTTACTTTCTAGAAGTTGGTTTATCAACCAATCTACCCTTGGATCAAAGTCAAACCAACTAGGTACTCGCAGTTCTGGATAAAACTCAGCGTAATCATGGTACGGAGCGGGTCTGCTGAGTGAGTATGAATACAGTATCCGCTTTGGAAATCCTTGAATAGAGGAGCGAACATTACGAAAGAGTACTCTGCCGGTTCCATGCCGATCCAGTAAGTCTTTTAGCTTTTTCTGGTTAGTATCATCTTCTGAGTTTGGTGGATTGGGAGTATTTAAAGAAATTCCTGATGCAAGCATTGCCTGAGCTTCCTTTGCCACCTTTTGGAAATTAGCTTGCTCCTGTTTAAAGTTTTCGTAGTTATGGAATCGATGAGGGTCGAGTAGGCGAAGTCGAGCAAAGTGACCTGCCTCACCTAACTGTTCGGGTGTGGCTGTTAAAAGCAGTAATCCTTTTGTTATTCGGGATACTTTTTCTATTACTTCATATTCTCTGCTTGAGCTTTTAGGCGACCATTGGAGATGGTGCGCCTCGTCCACAACCACAAGGTCCCAATTGGTTGTTAATACTTGGGAAAGTCTATCATCATTGTTCAAAAAAAGGTCTATGGAGCAAAGCACCGATTGTTGAGCATCAAAAGGATTGGTAATCCGAATATCTTGTTGTTCTTCCGTTAGCTCGTTTCCTAAAGCATTATCTGATTCTATTTGACAACACCTTTCTTCATCCAAAATTGTGAATCTTAGGTTAAAACGTCGGATTAGCTCGATAAACCACTGGAAGGTGAGGGAGTGGGGGACGATTACCAGGACCCTTAAAGCGCGGGAGGTTTGGAGTTGGTGATGTATAATTAAGCCTGCTTCAATAGTTTTACCTAAACCTACCTCATCTGCCAACAAGACTCGTGGCGCAAACCTTTGAGCTACTTCGTTAGCAATGTATAGTTGATGGGGTATCAATGATACTCGAGCTCCATAAAGCCCCCTCGACTTTGCTTCTGCTAACTTCGCCAACCGCTGTAGGGTGTGGTATCGAAGGTTAAACCAGTTACTGTCGTCCAACTGTTTCGTTAGAAACCTTTCTTCTGCTTGACTGAATGTTGTATTAACATCAAGCTCTGTTTCGATGATTGTTACACGCTCTCCCTTATACTCTCCAATGTAAAGGTACAAGCCATCTTGCTCTTTTATTTTCTTTATTATTACTTTTTTATTGTCTTGGGTTTTGATTTCATCTCCGGGGGAAAATTTTACCCGCGTTATAGGGGCTTGAGCGTGAGCGTAGGCTCGCTTCTCCTGATTTTTATCAAAGTATAACGATACCGTCCTGCCATCCACTCCTACCACCTTTCCCAAACCTAAGTCCGGCTCAGCGATACTCAGCCATTTTTGACCTACCGTGAATCTCTTGTGGGTACTGATAGTCACTGCCTGTCTCTTGGGTTTAGAAGTTCTCGATGTTCAAACCAGATACTTCTGGACTTCGTTGATGGTTGTATCCCTTCAACGGTTTGAAGACATCTGATCATTAGCCCATTCTCTAAATCATCTTTGGAAGAATTTTTGATCTTGGGGTATTGTATGAAAAGTTTTTTGAGGAGGTAGCAATTTTGAAAGAAAACGTCAAAACTGAATTGGAAGCTGAGACCTTTCGACGTCTTATCCAGCATCTTGATGAAAATAAGCATGTGCAGAATATTGATTTGATGAATCTCGCAGGTTTTTGTAGGAACTGCCTTAGTAAATGGTATATGGCGTCTGCGGAGGATAAAGGAATTCATATTGATTATGAAGAGGCTAGAAACATGGTCTATAAAATGCCCTACGAAGAGTGGAAGAAGAAGTATCAAAAATAATGCGGCTTTAAACTTAGTTGATTACTTAAATTTTAGTTCGTGCGTGATAGGGACGCAGCGCTATGTATTACAAGCCTTTATATCTATGTTTACTCTTTGGGTTTTATACCGCCATAGTCGCCTTAATAGATTCATGGCAGTTGTAGTTTTCTAATAAAAAATCTTCCATTAAGAAGTCATCGATTTCCTTTTGACCCCTGTCTTGAATGAGAAGCTTTGGTAAGGGATATGTTTCTCTAGCCATTTGCTTTTTGACTTGATCTATCGTGTCTAAGTAAATGTGGGCATCGCCCAGAGTGTGTATGAACTCGAACGGTTCAAGATTCGTTATCCTTGCTACCATGTGCAGCAATAATGAGTAGGACGCTATATTAAAGGGCACCCCGAGAAACATGTCCGCGGAGCGTTGATACATTTGTAAAGATAATTTGCCATCTGCTACGTAAAACTGGAAAAAAGAATGGCACGGGGGAAGGGCAACTTGATTAGCTTCCGTCTCTCCAGGGTGCCACGCATTTACGATTATCCTTCTAGAGCTGGGATTTTCACGAATTAGATCAATCGCATTTTGCAGTTGGTCAATCCGCCCCCCGGAGGAATCCTGCCAGCGTCTCCATTGAACACCATATACTTGCCCCATATTTCCATCGTTACTCTTCTTACCCAATCGAGATAAGTAATCTTGGTAGTTAGCATCCCATATCTTATTGTGGCGATAGATAGATTTTAAATCTGCAATATTATTAGAGCCAGAAATAAACCACATCAGTTCGGAAACTATGACTTTCCACGCAAGCTTCTTGGTGGTTACCGCGGGAAACCCATCTTGCATATTGAAGCGAGTCTGAAGTCCGAAAGTTGAGATTGTTCCAACGCCAGTTCGGTCCGCTCTGGTAATACCATTGTCCAGTATAAAGCGTAGTTGATTTAAATAACTTTTCATTGGATTAAAAGACTATCTTTCGCATTCTCGCGTTAGCCGCACTTGGAGTATCCACAGTTGAGACATGTCATACAACCGTCTAGAAGCGCCATAGCCTTAGTATTGCACTTTGAGCAAAGCTCTGCTCCAGGTGGGAAATTATTCTCTTCAGAAGTTGCGTCCATGGCTTGTAACGATGCTCTTTTTTCTTCGATCAAGGCCTTGTGCGAATCACTTAAATCCTCGTTTCTAATTAGTCCTATTTTACGCATATGCGTCTCTAGGACCTCACCAATTTCTGCCACAAGACTGGGCATGAATTTACCACCTTTCTTGAAGTAACCACCCTGAGGGTCAAACACCTGTTTAAGCTCTTCTGTTAGAAAAGTGGCATCCCCCCCCTTTCTAAAAACAGCACTAATAACCCGCGTTAATGCAAGTATCCACTGGAATTGCTCCATGTTCTTTGAATTGATAAAGATCTCGAAAGGATATTCCTGTTCGTGCTCTGTGCCTTCGTTTAACAAAATATCATTTATCGTTATATACATAGCATGATCAGTAAGAGGAGTCTTTATTTTATAGGTGTACCCGCGAAGCTCATTCGGGCGTTGTATTTCTTCATGCATCGTCTCCTTATCAGGTGAGGAGGCAGAAACGTCACTGTCTTCTTTTTTTATGCTATAACTTACGATATTTTTTTCGATTTTTATGGCCATTGCGTGTTGAAATCCTTCGATTCTAATACTTTTTACTTATCTTGGATTTAGATCGATTTCTCTTACTCTATCCCCTAAAACTTTCCGTAATAACCTTCTTTCATTGCGTCAAAGAGATTCGCTGCGGAATGAAGCTCTCCATCGTACTCAATCTCTTCATTACCAGCCACTTCGATGACCTCGCCATCATCTAGGGTAAACTGATAGGTTGTTTTTTCTAGATCTTCTTCCTTGACCAGGACTCCTTGAAACGCCTCCGGATTAAAACGAAATGTTGTGCAGCCCTTTAGCCCTTGGTCATAAGCGTACAGATAGATATCTTTGAAGTCCTCAAACGGATAGTCTGTAGGAACATTCGCTGTCTTGGAAATCGATGAATCAATCCATTTTTGCGCCGCTGCTTGAATATCAACATGATTGATCGGTGTGATATCGTCGGCTGTAATGAAATAATCTGGAAGTTTTTCTTCTACATTTTCGGAATACGGTTGGGCATTAGGATTAATCATCGATCGATATGCGAGCAACTCAAATGAGTAAACATCTACCTTCTCCTTTGATTTCTTCCCCTCTCTTATAACATTACGGGAATAATGGTGCGCAAAGCTTGGTTCGATACCATTGCTAGCATTATTCGCTAGGGAAAGACTGATGGTACCTGTAGGAGCAATGGAACTATGGTGGGTGAATCTACTGCCTACTTTAGAGAGTTCCTCCACTAGCTCGGGGTTTTCTTTGCCTACTCTTTGCATATACCGCGAATATTTCGCATGTAAGACTTTACCTTTTATCTTATCGTTAACCTTATATCCATCCTCAATCATTTCAGGCCTTTGACGTAACATTTCCCCGGTTACTAAGAAGTCTTCGTTCATTATTGGCGCCGGGCCTTTCTCAAGTGATAGTTCGAGGGCAGTCTCCCATCCTACCATTGCTAATTCTCGAGTCACCCGTTCAGTAAATTCTACTGATTCTTTATCGCCATAGCACATCCCCATCATTGTGATTGTGGAGCCAAGGCCCAGATAACCCATTCCGTGTCGACGTTTTCGAGTAATTTCTTCACGTTGCTCGGCAAGAGGCAATCCATTAATTTCAACAACGTTATCCAACATGCGTGTAAAGATAGCCACGGCTTTTCTGAAGTCTTCCCAGTTAAATCCTGCGTCGCTACTAAATGGCTTATTCACATATCTGCATAGGTTGATTGAACCGAGAAGACAACTTCCATATGGAGGTAAAGGCTGCTCTCCGCAGGGATTAGTTGCTCGGACATTCTCACAAAACCAGTTATTATTCATCTCATTAACTTTATCTATGAGGATAAATCCCGGCTCAGCAAAATCGTATGTTGAGGTCATTATCATATCCCAAAGCCGTCGAGCTCGAATTGACTTTGTGACCTTACAGGCAACCAACCCTTCCTCGTTGGTTACATAACGTTCCGGTGCAGGGAACTCTCTCCATATAACTTTCTTCTCATCTGCTAAGTCGATGCCCTCGCTCTCCAATTCTGCTTGTGTGATGGGAAAACTTAGACGCCAGTCCTTATTCTCCTTGACTGCTTCCATAAATTCTTCCGTGATTAATAAAGATAGATTGAACTGTCTGAGCCGGCCATCCTCTCGTTTCGCTCGAATGAACTCCATTACATCCGGATGTCCAACTTCAAAAGTAGCCATTTGTGCCCCTCTCCGCCCCCCAGCAGAGGAGACTGTAAAACACGTCTTGTCGTATATATCCATAAACGATAGTGGTCCGGAGGTGTAAGCACCCGCACCAGATACATATGCTCCCTTCGGTCGGAGCGTTGAAAACTCGTAACCTATCCCACAGCCGGCTTTAAGCGTTAGTCCCGCCTCCACATTCTTGTGAAGAATATCCTCCATAGAATCCTCTATGGTGCCTGAGACAGTACAGTTAATAGTCGAAGTCGCTGGTTTGTGTTCCTGTGCACCCGCGTTTGATATGATTCGTCCCGCAGGAATTACTCCTTGGCGGAGCGCCCAGAGAAATTTCTCTTGCCACTCGTCTCGGTTTTCTTTCTTCTCCACTGCACTTAACGCAGTCGCGACTCTTTTGTACGTATCCTCAATATCTTTATCAACCCAGTCACCCTTCTTTGATTTCAAGCAGTATTTACTCTCCCATATATCCAGTGAGGTCTCTTGGAATTTGATCTCATTTACATTGGCTGGTATCGGCTTTAACTCAGGTTTATGCGCTGTTGAGTCCATTTTTCTCCCTGCTTTTCTAAGCATTATTTTTATCACTCGCTATTTTTCAGAGTTAATCCCTTAACCCCACAAATTTGAGCTCGTCATTTTTCACTCATCATTTAGCTGTCGACTTAGTTCTAAGGGTCAAAAACGGCCGGCGTGCTAAACGACTAGATATTGTGCCCAATGACTTTTACAAACACAAGATGTTGTTGCGGAGTTCTACTACAAAATGGAAATCCAATGAAAATAAAGGGTCAGGTCTTGCAAATGCACTGGATACTATATCGGTCTAATTATTGCTTGTCCCCGATATTGACCCTAAAATACTTCTTGAGACTAGGCCTAATTTGGTCTGCAGGGAGAAGCTAGTGCGTAAATCTCAACTCGACGCGTTTTGGATGCCTTACACCTCGAACCGTCATTTCAAGGCCAACCCCAGAATGATTGTTGGAGCGGAGGGGGCTTACTATTTAACCGAAGATGGTCGAAGAGTCTTCGACGGTCTCTCCGGTCTTTGGACTACTGGGGCAGGCCATTGCCGATCAGAAATCAGTACTGCGGTTTCGCGCCAATTAAACGCTTTGGATTATTCTCCAGCCTTCCAATTTGGTCATCCTTTGGCCTTCTCTCTGGCTAATCGGCTCACCGATATGGCACCGGATAATCTTAATCATGTTTTTTTCACAAATTCAGGTTCAGAGTGCACTGATACGGCGACAAAGATTGCTAGGGCCTATTGGCGTCAGGCTGGTTCTCCTTCGAAAACAAAAATAATCGGTCGTGTAAAGGGATATCATGGGGCTAGTTGGGGCGGAATAAGTTTCGGTGGCATCCCCGCGAATAAGAAGCTGTGGGGCCAGGCGGTAGAGTCAGATCATCTCAAGCATACGATGCTACCTGGTAACGAATTCACTAGCGGCCTACCCCAATCTGGAGCTGAATTGGCCAATGAACTGGAAGAGCTTATTTTGCTGCATGATTCTAGTAACGTGGCGGCTGTGATTGTCGAGCCGATCGCAGGATCTGCAGGGGTGATTGTTCCCCCGGCTGGTTATCTTGCGAGACTGCGAGAAATTTGTGACGCACACGATGTGCTACTAATTTTCGATGAGGTGATCACTGCATTCGGTCGAATTGGGGATTGGTTTGCGGCCTCGGCATTCAATGTCGTCCCCGATATGTTGAATGTCGCGAAACAAATCACAAATGGTACCTTTCCTCTTGGTGCTGTAATCCTCAAGGATGGCATTTACAATGCTTTTATGGAGTCGGGGGAAGATAATTACAACGTTGAGTTACCTCACGGATATACTTACTCCAGTCATCCAGTAGCATGTGCAGCTGCTATGGCCTCGTTAGATATTCTGGAGAGGGAGGGCTTGGTTGATAGAGTGCGACAATTGGCGCCAATCTTCGAGACGAAGGTGCATCAGCTGAAGGGAGCACCTCATGTTAAGGATATTCGAAACTATGGATTTGCCGCTGGCATTACTCTCGATTCTTATCCTGGTGAGCCGACACGGCGCCCTATGGAAGTGGGTTTGGCTTGTTGGGAAAAAGGTTTTTATGTGAGATTTGCTGGAGATACGCTTCAACTCGGTTTACCTTTTATTACAACGGAGACAGAAATGGATCTCATTGTAAATGCTCTTGGGGAAACGCTGGTTAACTAGCAAAAACTTGTCCCTTGACCGGGAAGTATCGTTAACCTTTTTAGTCTTTGTCGGTCCTCTGAGATTTTTGTGAGACAATAAGGCAAGAACGTTGGTTTTCTGCGGTGTATTCCTAATGGCTCTCAGACTATCGAGAGCTCGTGCAAATGTTGGAACTTTGGAATTTGAATTCGTTAAAACGACTCTTACCCATTATTACGCCCTATAAGTGGCTCGTAGCAGCTGGCTTCGCAACTTTTTTCGTAGCACGATTTTTTGAAATTAGCGGCTACTACATGGTTGCGTTGGGTGTTGACGCGATAAACAGCCTGATAAATGAGGATTTACCCACTATCCCTTATAGTTTGGCTCAAATCGCTATTGCTATTATCTTCTGTGTAGTGATGCGTTTTTTCTTTGTTGTGTATGCTCGTCGAGCTATCCGTCGAGCGGGGATGTTCGTGGCATTCGATTTGCGGCAAAAAGTGTACTCCAGTGCACAGCAGCAAGGCAGTCAGTTTTTCTCTAGGATTGGTATTGGAGACATTATGACGCGAGCGATACAGGATATTAATTTGACAGAAAGATTAATCTCCTCGGGAATGGTTCACATCGTGATAATGATTTATGCCCCGCTATTTGGTTTGACGGCAATGTTACTGAAGTCGCCTTCTCTAACCCTCCTTATTCTACCCCTTTTGCCCGTGGTTTTTGTTTACGGCTATTGGATGTCTGGTGCAATGGCTCGAAGTTCACGTGCGGTTCAGGGGCGGCTTTCAGCACTTTCGCAGCACACACAAGAAAATCTGTCTGGCATACGTACTATTCAGGCGCAAGCTCAGGAGTGGAATGAGATCAAACGATTCTCCATTACAAATGAGGACTATGCTAACGCATTCTATGAGCAATCCAGAATAACGTCGTTAATGAGTGCTTGGACGCCCTTGTTCGCCTCAATAGCCCAGTTGGTGATTTTAATATATGGCGGGCATTTAGTTCTCGAGGGAAAGATTTCGGTGGGAGACTTGGTATTTTTCTTCACCTGTTTGAACATGTTACTTCAGCCAATTCGTATGGCAGGATGGTTTATTACAACTGTGCAGAGGGCTGCTGTTTCCGCCCGACGTTTATTTGAAATTTTTGATGCGAAGCCTGAAATAGAAGATTCACCATCGTCAAATGTTCCCTTGAACATTCGTGGTGAATTTACAATAGCTAATCTATCCTTTACTTATCCCGAGGCCTCGAAACCCGCTCTTAAAGACATAAATCTTACAATAAGTGCGGGGGAATCTATTGCGATAGTAGGTCGCGTCGGTTCCGGTAAATCGACTCTTCTGAAATTGTTTACCCGTATGGTGGACACGCCGAAAGGTAAGCTTTGGCTTGACGGTTACGATATCAAGGATTACCCGCTATCACAGTTGCGGTCACAGGTCGCACAAGTACTGCAAGATCCATTTCTTTTTGGTGAGCCGCTAAAACATAATATCAGTTACGATGATCCAGGTCGTTCTTTAGACCTTATCTGGGCTTCTGCTGACTCCGCTGCTCTGAGGGGCTCAATCGAGGAATTTCCTGCACAAATGGATACTGTAGTCGGCGAGCGGGGCGTAACGCTCTCTGGTGGTGAAAAGCAACGAACTACTCTAGCTAGAGGGCTTATTCGAAATGCCCCTGTTTTGGTGTTAGATGATTGCTTTAGCAGTGTGGATACAGAAACAGAAGAACACATTCTTGGTCGATTGAAAGATATACGTCATCAAAAGACCACAATATTGGTCTCTCACAGGGTGTCTACTCTCCGTCATGCCGACCGAATTGTTGTTCTTGAGGAAGGTCGAATTAAAGAGATAGGGAGTCACGAAGAACTACTCCGTTTAGACGGCACCTATGCGCTGCTTGAGCGGGCGCAAACCTTTGGTCGGGGCAAACAGGAGGAGACTTCATGAGGCCTGCTAACACTGAAAGTTCGCCTAGGAGAGATCATTCAACTTTTGACTCTGAATTATCGGGCGCTGTTTTGAATCTGCAGCTTTTTAGGCGGATTATGAAGTGGCTAAAGCCCTATAGGGTCACGCTTTTAATAAGTTTAATGCTGATTCTTATAGCTAGCTATCTGACCGTAGTAATGGAAATTATGATTTCCAGAGTTCTGGTGGATTATATTATCGTTGGTGATGCTGAAAGTCCCATGCCAGATCTTTATATGATTGAGCTAACCCAATGGGTTGAGGGACATTTGGGAATCGAACCTATCTATGCCGCAGGCTTAATATTTTCATGTGTGATGGTGCTGTTTACTCTTGCGGGCCATTCGCATCGTATGACACTCGTCAGTTCAATTGTGAGGGCGCTAAGAGATTTACGAAGGGATCTGTTTGCCCACATGGAGACCAGGCCGAGTTCTTTTTATGACAAGGTTGCTGTCGGCCGGGTTATGACGCGTGTTACCAACGACGTCGAGGCGCTTTATGAGATGCTTCGGGGCATGGGAAGCTTGGTGGGTGAGTTTGTTCCATTCTTTGTTGCTCTTGTAATAATGTTTTCTACTAGTGTGAAACTGACCCTCATTCTTCTTTTGCTGGTGCCTGTCGTAGGCATCTCAACATACTTTTTTCGAGAAGCATCAAGAGAGGTTTTTCGACTAGTACGGAATAGTGTTTCTGCTCTCAATCAGAACTTACAGGAGAATCTCTCTGGCATGCAGGTCGTGCAACTCAGCCAGCGTGAACAAAAGAATCTCGAAATTTATACAAACATCAATAAGGATAATCGAAGATTTGAATTTCGCTCAATAAATCTCAATACCATTTATTCGGCCTTTAATGACTCGTTAGCTTCCATCGGTCTAGGGATTATCATTTGGTATGGTGGTGGTGAGGTCATTCAGGATGAGATGACTCTTGGTGGGGTCATTTTGTTCACGCGGTTTATGAATATGCTGTTCACCCCTGTAGTAACGCTGGGTGAACAGCTAAATGTGCTATTTAGAGCTATGGCAAGCGGAGAGAGAATTTTCCAAGCCCTTGATTGGGATGAGCAGATTCATGAACCTCGGGATCCTATAAAACTTTCTGGCAGACTTCGAGGCAGGGTGGAGTTTAGGCACTTGAGCTTCGGTTATAACGAAAACATAAAAATACTTGATGATGTATCAGTGGTAGTTGAGCCTGGAGAAAAGCTGGCGATTGTGGGTCCCACAGGGTCAGGTAAGAGTACCATGATAAGGCTTTTAGGTCGTTTTTATGACCTCCCACGGGGGATGATTTTCTTGGATGGTTACGATGTAAACGACCTTCTCAGTTCCGATCTAAGAAGCCGTATAGGAGTTGTGCTGCAGGACTTCCATATATTTTCCGGAAGTATTTTGGACAACATTATATTGGGTAATCCCTTGATATCCAGAGAGCGTGCTATCGAGGCGGCAAAGCTTGTCAACGCCGATCAATTTATTTCCCAGTTGCCTGAAGGATACGACACCTCCCTAGTAGAGCGGGGCGCGAATCTTTCTCAAGGTCAAAGACAGTTGTTGGCATTTGCTCGTGTCCTTGCCGCCGATCCGGAGATATTAATTTTAGATGAGGCGACTGCAAGCATCGATACAGAAACTGAGTTGCTGATCCAAGAGGGCCTTCACAATTTGATGCGCGGTCGGACATCAATTTTGATAGCGCATCGGCTTCAGACAATTCAAGAGGCGGACAAGATATTAGTTCTTCATAATGGGATTGTACGCGAGCTTGGAAGCCACGAAGAACTCCTATCGCTGAAGGGGTTATATTTCACACTACACGAACTTCAGTTTCAGGATGTCACCATCGATAATGAGGGAAACCAAATTTAAATCCTTAAGTTATTGTAGGACAGAAGTTTTTTGGTTTGTGAGATCAAGCCATTTTTCGCTCACGACAAAGCCCCTAGATATTTCGTTATTATCGTGATCTAGCACGACGACTAGCGTAGCCAGTTGCGCTTTCTCATTGATGAGTTTTTCAGAGACGGTTTCAAAGCTTTCGCCCTTCAAATCATTCCTCAGAGGAGAAAGCCAGTAGGCTTTCTCAAGAACAGTATAACTGCATCGCTTATCGAAGATTGAATCAAAATCATTTATTTTTAACCACCATCCCTTTTCATGGGTTGGGTTAATGATACTGGGGTGAATAAAATCACCATTATAAAATTTCTCGATAGGGTAAAAAAGTCGCCCTTTCATGAAACAAAGTATTTTTTCGACTCTCAGGTTCATGTCACACAGCAGATCCTTAGAGTCCGGATAAGCCGATAATGAAAGTTGGTGGTTGGTCAGGTGTCCATATTTCTTCCCCAGGGAATCTGAAGGGTTTGGTCCAAACCAACGATACGGATTTTCCTGATCTCCGTAGGCAAGATAGAATTTTATCGCGGCTTCCCAGTGCTCAATCTTCCCGTTATGTTTAATTAGAAAGTCAAATTCTCCAACGGTGCGTCTATTCGATTGGACCTGGAGGTTTGCGGAGACTAAATCGAAGTACCGTTGATGGGTTAGCCAATATTCGATTAAACGTTCGAAGTGATGCCCAAGTCGGAAATGATGGGTGTGCTTGGGGGTTGGGAGATTCAAAGACCTCGGAAGTGAAGGAAGATCCGAGAACCATGTATCGTGCGGCCAAACAAATTTCGGTGCGCCATTGGTAACTAGGGGCGGACTCTTTAGGGTCCATTGAAGATCGCGATGTTGCCGACTTTTAGTATACATATTGGCTTTAATGGATTTTTCTTAATAGAAGAGATTCAACTTGGGTAGTACTATAAAGCCTCTTTGGTAAATAATCCCGTAGTTATGCTCTTCACCCCATTAGTGATCAGCAGAGGTGCTAATGAATAAATCGGATCCCATTGCACGAGAATTGGTGCTTGTTGGTGGCGGACATAGCCATGTAATTGTTTTGCGTTTGCTCGGTATGAATCCCATTCCTGGACTCCAGATTACCCTAGTGAGTTCATCAAAAAGGACAGCATATTCTGGAATGTTGCCGGGGATGATTGCGGGACATTATGAAGAGGATGAAATCCATATTGATCTTGTACCGCTTTGTCGCTTTGCAAAAGCACGATTTATAGAGGCTAAGATTGAATCAATTGATCCTATCCTGCAATTGTTGGAGACAGAGGGCCGCCCGAGCATAAGATACGACGTTCTTTCCATTGATATCGGAAGTTCCCCATCATGGGGAGTCAAGGGCGCGATAGGAAATGTCATACCAGTAAAACCGATAAATGAGTTTTTGGTTCGGTGGGAGGACTTTTTAAACAGGGTAACAGCGGGAGAAATATCGAGCATTGGATTTGTAGGCGCAGGTGCGGGTGGCGTTGAACTATGCCTTGCGGTGCACAACCGACTTAGCCAGCTCCTTCCTTCTGGGGGAAAGCCCATCGTTTTCCATTTGTTCGCTGATGGTCCTTGCCTACTGCCAGACTATAATCGGAGCACAAAAAGACGCTTCACTAAAGTATTCAAAGAACGTGCTATCGAGATTCATTCCGACTTTCGAGTCGAGTGTGTAGAGGAGGGGACGGTCGTTTCAGGGTCCGGTGAACGCGTTAAACTTGATTCAATATTTTGGAATACTGGATCGGCTGCTCAGTCTTGGTTAAAAAAATCAGGCTTATCCTTGACAGAGGAAGGATTTGTAAAGGTTACTCGTACTCTTCAATGTGAGAATTTCACCAATATCTTCGCGGTTGGTGATATCGCTCATATGAGCGCAAATCCAAGACCAAAAGCTGGCGTTTTTGCCGTAAGACAGGGGCTTCCGCTTGCCCGAAATCTCCGAAGTTTATTACTTGGAAAGAGATTGGTAGATTATAAACCGCAGCGAGCATTTTTATCCTTAATCTCGACGGGTCACAAATATGCGATAGCATCGCGTGGCGCCTTTAGTTTTGGAGGGTGCGTGGTTTGGAGAGTGAAGGATTGGATAGACAGGCGGTTTATGTCCCGCTTTAGCGAATTCCCACCAATGGCTGGTACACAACCGAAAGGATTGCTAAGTGAATTCGACGAG
>MDTE01072088.1_pt1 | contig 15512 bp, 9 predicted proteins | sample 811231 | NCBI WGS metagenome assembly MDTE01 (sample SAMN05326651, study PRJNA326480) | marine metagenome | isolation source: seawater | place: Indian Ocean: Red Sea | collected 2010 | reverse complement strand
CCGATGAGCGGCCCTCTCCTCCTCCATGCGGGTGATCGACCGGATTCATTGCCACACCTCTAACAGTCGGTCTTACCCCACGCCACCTTTTTGCACCCGCCTTTCCAAGTGAATGAAGGCTGTGCTCACTATTACTAACTTCGCCCAATGTGGCCCGACAATCTACCAAAACACGTCGCATTTCGCCGGACCTAAGTCGTAATGTTGCGTGAGCCCCCTCTCTCGCTACCAATTGGGCGGACGCTCCGGCACTTCTAACGAGCTGAGCTCCTCTACCTGGCTTTAATTCAACACAGTGTATAACACTACCTACTGGGATATTTCGTAGCGGCATCGCATTCCCCGGCTTTATCGGCGCGGTTATGCCAGACATAATCTGATCACCGACATGAACCCCACGAGGGGCAACGATATACCTGCGGTCGCCGTCTTCATATTTTAGCAAAGCGATATTCGCGGTTCGGTTGGGATCGTACTCCAATCGTTCGACTACAGACTGAATGCCGTCTTTATTTCTTCGAAAATCGATCAGACGATAATGACGCTTATGACCACCACCTCTATGCCTAGTTGTTATTCGTCCATTCGAATTTCTACCGCCCGATCTTCCTTTTGACTCGACTAAAGGCTTATACGGCGTTCCTTTGTGTAGATCTGGATGAACAATTTTAACTACGAACCGACGTCCTGCAGATGTCGGTTTAGCTTTCTGTACCGCCATCAGGTAATACCTCTCGTAAAGTCAATATCTTGCCCTGGAGCTAAACGAACGTATGCTTTTTTCCAGTTCTTTGCCCGGGATACTGTTCCGCGAAAATTACGCTTAACTTTTCCCTTCACATTAACTGTATTAATGGATACGACCTCTACTTCGAACAGTTTCTCTACGGCTTTCTTGATTTCTCGTTTTGTAGCACTACGAGCGACCTTAAAGGCGAATTGATTCGAAGCGTCACCAATATTCGAGACCTTTTCAGATATGTGCGGTTGATCAATAAGAGTATATAGCCGTTCCGAATTCATGCTAATACCTCTTCACATTCTTTCAACGCAGCTAACGTAACAAGTACTTTTTCATGACTAATCAAGCTCAGCGGATCGATATTAGAGACATGCCTGACGCTGATAGACTTTAAGTTTCGCGAAGCCAGCCGTAGATTGTCATCGATATCAGACGAAATAATTAATACATCGTCCAAACTTAATTCAGCTAACTTGCCTAGGAGGTTTTTAGTTTTTGGGGAATCGATAGAGAATTCTTCAACGGCCACCAATCGATCCTGCCGAATCAGTTCGGAAAATATACACCGCATAGCGCCTCTATACATTTTTCGGTTCACCTTTTGGGTGTAATCTTGAGGCTTGGCCGGAAATGTTCTACCTCCACCGCGCCAAATGGGGCTCCGAATAGTACCTGCACGAGCTCTACCTGTGCCTTTTTGACGCCAAGGTTTTCTGCCGCCCCCTCTTACTTCGGATCGATTTTTCTGTGCACTCGTCCCCGCTCTTTTTGCCGATTGATATGCCACAACTACTTGGTGCACCAGAGACTCATTGAATTCACGACCGAACGCCACTTCCGAAACTTCGACCGTATCACCACCTAACGCAAGAGAAAGGTTCATCATGACGCCTCTTCTTCAATTGGTCGACTCTGGTCTCCCGCCTTTATCGCCGGCTTGATTACTACATCACCCCCAGCCGCACCAGGCACTGCACCCTTAATCAAAATTAACCCGCGTTCTTCATCAACGCGCACCACCACTAAATTTTGGGTTGTGACTCGGCTCGCCCCCATGTGACCAGACATTTTTTTACCTTTAAACACCCTACCCGGAGTTTGACATTGTCCTATAGAGCCAGGCGCTCGGTGGGATATGGAATTCCCGTGTGTATTGTCTTGGCCACGAAAATTCCAGCGCTTTATAGCGCCTGCATAGCCCTTGCCTTTAGAAACACCTGTCACGTCAACGATCTGTCCAGCATAAAAATTGTCTACTGTAATCTCTGCCCCCAATTTCATTTCACTTTCAATATTTTCTAAACGAAATTCCCACAGCCCGCGACCAGCTGTTGTCTCTGCTTTTGCGAAATGACCCGCCATAGGCCTGCTTACGTTATTTTGTTTTACCGTACCAGTTGTAACTTGCACCGCATCGTAGCCATCTATCGAATCTTTTTTTATCTGTGTCACTCGATTAGGCTGCACAGCAATAACCGAGACAGCAATGCTCTTCCCCGATTCATCGAAGACCCTTGTCATCCCGCTTTTAGTTCCAATGATGCCTATGGACATCTCTACTCACCTTTTAGTATTTATTCCTATTGAAAACAAATCTCTTACCCTAATCATCGTTGGCGCTTTATTATTCAACTCCAATCGTTCGTTATGGACGACGGAGTAACAGCTTCCTTCTGCTATTCTTCGTTGCTGACGCCAAAAGCTGCAGTCGCTAAATAAGCGGCTACAGCCATAATCACTGTGGCGGTCTCCTATCGAGACCCTGTTGTGGCAATTAATACAACTAACCGCCTCTCAACTCATCAAAATCACTAAGAATAACTTTAGATAAGATATAGGTCATTCTTCGTAACTGTGGTTAATTCAAACTTATCTGCACCTCCACACCTGCGGCCAAATCAAGTTTCATCAACGCATCCACGGTCTTCTCCGTCGGCTCAACAATATCTATGAGCCGCTTATGGGTACGGATTTCATACTGATCCCGGGCATCCTTATCAACATGCGGTGATATCAAAACTGTATACCGCTCTTTTCTTGTCGGCAAAGGTATCGGCCCGAGTACCTGCGCTCCGGTCCGTTTAGCCGTGTCTACAATTTCCTCCGTAGAGACATCGATCAACTTATGATCAAACGCCTTTAAACGGATACGTATTCGTTGGTTTTGAACCACTGACTCTCCACGACTTCATTAACGCCACATACACTGAAAAAAGCCCTTTTACGACCTGCCGAAAACGTCTGCCAGGCGTATAAAAACGGGAGGCGAACTATACAAGTGTTACGTTCCATTTCAAAGACTTTTGTCTTGTGTGGTTACCCGCGCAATTCAAAAATAATCTTACTTACTAATCTTAGTTACCACGCCCGCCCCAACAGTGCGACCGCCTTCGCGTATCGCGAAGCGCAAACCCTCATCCATTGCAATTGGACTGATCAAATTGACTTGCATATCAATATTGTCTCCGGGCATCACCATTTCAACGTTCTCAGGAAGTTCAACCGTTCCTGTGACATCCGTTGTTCTAAAGTAAAACTGCGGGCGATATCCTTTAAAAAAGGGCGTATGTCGACCGCCCTCATCCTTACTTAAAACATACACCTGTGCCTCAAATTCTGTATGCGGCGTTATCGATCCCGGAACCGCTAAAACCTGACCCCGCTCTACTTCTTCGCGCTTCGTACCTCGCAATAAAACCCCTACATTCTCCCCGGCACGACCTTCATCCAACAACTTACGGAACATTTCCACACCCGTACACGTCGTCGTCTGCGTCTCCTTAATCCCAATAATTTCGATCTCGTCACCCACATTGATTACACCTCGGTCCACACGACCGGTAACCACCGTTCCTCGACCTGAAATCGAAAATACATCCTCTATGGGCATCAAAAAGGGAGCATCGACAGGACGCTCCGGTTCCGGAATATATTCATCTAGTGCCGACACCAACTGCTTCACAGATTCAGCACCCAAATCCCCCTGATCACCCTCTAACGCCTTTAAAGCACTACCCACAACAATTGGAGTATCCGAAGGAAACTCATACTGTTCCAGAAGCTCTTGAATATCCATCGTTACCAGTTCAACAAACTCTTCCCGTTCGGAGTCGTCCAACATATCCGCCTTATTGATGTATACAACAATACGCGGGACTCCTACCTGGCGAGCAAGAAGAATATGCTCTCGTGTCTGAGGCATAGGACCATCAACAGCCGACACCACTAGAATTGCACCATCCATCTGTGCTGCGCCCGTAATCATATTCTTTACATAATCCGCATGGCCCGGACAATCCACATGCGCGTAATGACGCGCTTCACTCTCATATTCTACGTGCGACGTAGCTATGGTAATGCCACGTTCCCGTTCCTCCGGAGCGTTATCTATCTGATCAAACGCCTTGACCTCTCCCGACCCTAGAGACTCGGCACTCACACGCGTTAACGCCGCCGTCAGCGTTGTTTTACCATGATCCACGTGACCAATCGTCCCCACATTGATATGTGGCTTGGTACGTTCAAATTTCTCTTTTGCCATTTCTTCTCACCCAAATCGTAAACAGTCTTCTAAAATAAGCTTATGCTTGCTTATCGTAGCTCAACCTCATCGGCCGACCAGCCACTTATTAAACATATGGATTTACCATACTAACTAACCAGCTTTTTTGATGCCTTCGGCTATGTTATTCGGTACTTCCTCATACCTAGAAAATTCCATCGTATACGTCGCCCTACCTTGGGTCGCTGAACGTAAATCGGTCGAGTAGCCAAACATTTCCCCCAGCGGTACAGAAGAACGAATAATTTTTCCTGCCGGATTTTCGTCCATTCCATCTATTAAACCCCGCCTTCGATTGAGGTCACCTACTACATCCCCCATATATTCCTCAGGCGTCACTACTTCTACTGACATAACAGGCTCTAAAAGAACTGGATTTGCTCGATTGGCTGCCTCCCGCAAAGCCATCGAACCGGCTATACGAAAAGCCATCTCATTCGAATCAACGTCATGATAGGAGCCATCATAAAGAGTCGCCCTAACATTTATTAATGGGTATCCTGCAATGACGCCATTTTGCATCTGGTCCTCTATGCCTTTTGATACGGCATTGATATATTCCCGCGGCACTACCCCACCAACGATTTCATCCACAAACTCGAAATTTTCCTCTGAATCCATCAATGGAGTGATCCGAATCCAGACGTGACCATACTGCCCACGCCCACCCGTTTGTCTTACATACTTCCCTTCCGCTTCAACTTCCTGTCGGATAGTTTCACGATAAGCGACCTGAGGTTTACCTATATTGGCTTCAACACTAAATTCCCTTTTCATCCGATCAACGATAATGTCTAAGTGAAGTTCACCCATACCCGCAATAATAGTCTGACCGGATTCCTCATCAGTCGAAACCCTGAAAGAAGGATCTTCCTGAGCTAACTTTCCTAATGCCACCGACATTTTTTCTTGATCAGCAACAGATTTAGGTTCGACCGCGACATGTATAACGGGTTCTGGAAACTCCATCCGTTCTAACACAATAGGTTTATCCTGCAAACAAAGTGTGTCACCGGTTGTAACGTCTTTTAAGCCAATGGCAGCCGCTATGTCTCCCGCTCGGACTTCTTTTATCTCATTACGCGAGTTGGAGTGCATTTGGACCATACGACCCACACGCTCCCGCTTTTCTTTGACGGAGTTGTACATCGAATCGCCTGAATTTAAGACTCCAGAATACACCCTGAAAAACGTTAGCGTGCCCACAAACGGATCAGTTGCGATCTTGAACGCTAGGGCTGAAAACGGTTCATCGTCTGATGAAGAACGAGTCTCTAGCGTCTCCCCATCCGCCAGAGTCCCCTCTATGGCTTTTACCTCGGTTGGCGCAGGCATGTATTCAATAACTGCATCCAGCATCGCTTGCACACCTTTATTTTTGAATGCCGAACCGCAAAGGGCTGGGACAATCTCGTTAGCCAAGGTACGTATACGCAATCCCTCCCTTATTTGTTCCTCGGTAAGTTCACCCTCCTCCAAATATGCTTCCATAAGCTCTTCATTGGCTTCTGCAGCAGACTCTACTAATTGCTCCCTCCAATGCGCTGCCTCTTCAGCTAATTCAGATGGGATCTCCTCCACTTCATAGGTCAAACCTTGGTCATCCTCATTCCACAAAATTGCTTTTTGTTTAATAAGGTCAAGGACACCTCTAAAATTCTCTTCCGCTCCTATCGCCAATTGAATCGGTACCGGATTGGACCCCAAACGATCCCTTATTTGTTCGACAACACGAAGAAAATCAGCACCCTGGCGATCCATTTTATTAACAAACACCATCCGGGGGACTTCGTATCGATTAGCCTGGCGCCACACGGTTTCAGATTGCGGTTCGACACCGGAAGTTCCACAGAACACAACAACCGCTCCGTCTAAAACTCGCAACGAGCGCTCTACCTCAATAGTAAAATCAACGTGTCCGGGTGTATCTATGATGTTTACTCTGTGCTCGTCGAACTGCTGGTCCATACCACTCCAAAAGCAGGTGGTTGCAGCTGAAGTAATGGTTATTCCTCGTTCTTGTTCCTGCTCCATCCAGTCCATAGTTGCCGCACCGTCGTGAACTTCTCCGATCTTGTGCGAAAGACCTGTATAAAAAAGGACGCGTTCAGTTGTTGTTGTTTTGCCGGCATCAACGTGCGCAACAATACCAATATTTCTATATCGCCCAATTGGCGTACTGCGAGCCATTATTCGCTCCGTAATCCTGGAAAATTAAACTAGTGTACTTGTTCGTCTATCACTCAAAATCGGTAATGCGAGAATGCTTTATTAGCTTCAGCCATTCTGTGAGTATCCTCACGCTTTTTCACGGCCGAGCCTCTTCCTTCAGCCGCGTCTAATATCTCCCCGGCTAAACGACCGGACATTGATTTTTCTCCCCGAGTACGCGCGCTATCTACCAACCATCTCATCGCAAGTGCTGCCCGCCGAGAAGAACGAACTTCTACCGGCACTTGATAGGTAGCTCCCCCTACACGCCGGGACTTGACCTCCACAAAGGGAGCGACCGCCTCAAGTGCTTTTTCAAAGACCTCTACCGGGTCAGTTCTTTCTCGTTCCTCAATGTTTGCAAGTGCACCATATACAATTCGTTCAGCTACGGATTTCTTTCCGCTTACCATCACATGATTAATAAACTTCGCCAAAGTCTGATTTTGAAATTTCGGGTCAGGCAAAATTTGGCGTTTCGATATGACACGACGTCTCGGCATTCTTCTATCCTTCTTTTCAGGTTATTCCACCACGACCCTAAGTCTCGGGCAGCCTTACTTGGGAATTACTATCGTTTATTTCGGCTTCTTTGCCCCATATTTCGAACGGCCTTGGCGACGATCAGAAACCCCTGATGTGTCCAAAGCACCGCGTACGGTGTGATAGCGAACACCTGGCAGGTCTTTAACTCGCCCACCACGTATAAGTACCACCGAATGCTCCTGTAAGTTATGACCCTCTCCACCAATATAGGAGTTCACCTCATAACCGTTAGTTAGCCTCACACGGCACACTTTGCGCAGAGCCGAATTGGGTTTTTTAGGGGTCGTCGTATAAACACGAGTACAAACACCCCGCCTTTGAGGACAAGCTTGCAATGCCGGGACCGTAGTTTTTACTCTCCGACGTTTCCGAGGCTTACGAACGAGCTGGCTAATTGTGGCCAAACCTACTCCTAATTTCTATATATAAAGTTTAAGGGTCTTAATCCAACGGCCGCGAATTGTAGGCATGTGCGCCCGCCGTTTCAACATAATTTCCCATAAGGGAAAAGACTACATCCTTTGTTTACTTGAAGTTCTTTAAATCTCATTCGTTCTTTCATGCCCAAATCCGCGTTATAAACTAATGCTCCTCATTGGGCTCTGAAAGTGCTTCCGATAGTGCTTGTTCAATCTCATCTGCTGTAGCACCCTGCTCTCTGACCAGACGCGCTTCTATCTCTTTAGCCCTTCGCACTTTTCGCTCAGCGTGGTAGGTCAAACCAGTTCCCGCTGGTATTAACCTGCCAACTACAACATTCTCTTTCAACCCTCTAAGGAAATCTTGCTTCCCTGTGACAGCCGCTTCAGTTAGGACACGCGTTGTTTCCTGAAATGATGCTGCAGATATGAAGGATTCCGTTGCCAGCGAAGCTTTCGTAATCCCTAATAAGAGCCTATCACATACGGCCAATGCCTTACCCTCTTCGGCAAGCCTTTCGTTTTCCTCAACTACACGAACATATTCGGCTTGCTCGCCGCGTATAAGAGAGGAATCTCCCGGATTAACAACTTCCGCTTTTCTAAGCATCTGGCGAACAATTACTTCAATATGTTTGTCATTAATTGGTACACCCTGAAGTCGATATACCTCCTGAATATTATTGATGATGTAATGGGCTAGTTCCTCCACTCCCTTAAGGCGGAGTATATCGTGAGGACTGGGAGGCCCTTCGCACACAACTTCTCCTCGCTCCACTTGCTCTCCTTCATAAACTCCAATTTGACGCCATTTAGGAATCAACGTTTCTACCGCCTCCCCTTCATTGTCAGTAATCACAAGTCGTCTCTTTCCTTTGGTCTCTTTCCCAAAACTAACGGTACCTGTAGCCTCCGCTAAAACAGCAGGCTCCTTCGGTTTTCGAGCTTCAAACAAATCTGCAACGCGTGGCAAACCACCAGTAATATCACGAGTTTTCGATCCCTCTTCGGGAATTCGAGCTATCACATCGCCTACCCCTAGTTGGTCATTAGACTCAAGATTTAGAATTGCATTATTAGGCAGAAAGTAGTGTGCCGGTACATCCGTGCCTGCAAGATTTACGGCTTCACCGTCACTGTCAACGAGACGTACACTCGGCCGAAGATCTTTACCAGCGCTCGGTCTATCCTTCGGATCGATTACGGACACATTAGTCAGACCAGTCAGTTCGTCAGTCTGCTGATTGATCGATAAACCCTCTTCCATTTCCTCAAAAACGACCTTACCCGCCACCTCTGTAATTATCGGATGTGTGTGTGGATCCCACTGTGCAATCATCTGTCCGGAATCAACACTATCTCCTTCGGATACCGTAATTACCGCACCATACGGCAGCTTATAACGCTCTCTTTCCCGACCATTGAGATCGGCTACTGCTATTTCACCAGATCTCGAAACCGCTACTAACTCCCCACTCGATCTAATTACGGTCTTCAAATTATGAAGTCGAACCGTACCACCGTGCTTAACTTGGACGTTATCAATAGCGGAGGCTCTGGACGCCGCTCCTCCTATGTGGAATGTTCGCATTGTCAGCTGCGTCCCCGGTTCTCCGATGGATTGGGCTGCTATGACGCCAACGGCCTCTCCAACATTAACTCTATGCCCTCGAGCCAAATCACGGCCATAACAAGAACAGCAAACTCCATAGCGTGTTTCACAAGTTATAGGAGATCTGACATCGATCTCATCAATGCCCATGCCATCAAGTCGTTGCACCCATTCTTCATCCAGAATCGTGCCCTTTTCTATTAGAACCGTTTTACCGTCACTACCCAGAACAGACTCAGATACTGTACGGCCTAGTGCTCTCGTGGATAACGATTCAACAACATCACCTCCCTCTATTAACGAAGTCATATGCAAACCACGTTCAGTTCCACAATCTTCTTCAGTAACGACTAGATCTTGTGCAACATCGACTAAACGACGAGTCAAATAACCGGAGTTAGCTGTTTTGAGAGCAGTATCCGCCAACCCCTTTCGAGCTCCATGTGTGGAGATAAAATATTCATTAACAGACAGGCCTTCTCTAAAATTCGCAACTATAGGAGTCTCTATAATACTTCCATCGGGCCGAGTCATTAGGCCCCGCATACCTGCTAATTGACGAATTTGCGTAGGTGAACCCCGTGCGCCAGAGTCTGAATATATGTATACAGAATTAAATGACGACTGATCTACTTCTTCCCCATCTCGGTTAACAACCTGCTCATTCGATATACCATCCATCATTGATCTCGCTACCAACTCGCTCGCGCGCGACCAAATATCAACAGCTTTGTTATATTTTTCTCCCTGTGTAACAAGACCGGATGCATACTGCGATTCAATATCTTTTATCTCATCCTGTGCATTTTGAACTATGACTTCCTTTTCCTTAGGTATCACGAAGTCTTCCACGCCGATAGAAGCACCTGAAGACGTCGAATGCCTAAATCCCATATACATTAATTGGTCGGCAAAGATCACCGTCTCTTTTAAGCCGACATTCCGATAACACGTATCTATTAAGTTTGATATGACTTTCTTCGTCATAGGTTCATTAATTATTCCGAACGGCATATTGTCTGGAACAATCTCATAAAGCAGGGCTCGACCGACTGTTGTTTCTACCATAGAACGAATTGCGGCCTGGTCTTCACTTTTCTCTTCAATTCGCACCGATATTTTTGCATGTAGGCTCACATGACCAGACTCATATGCTCGATGCACCTCATCAAGATCGGCGAATCTCATGCCTTCACCAATAGCGTTTACCTTTTCACGCGTCATGTAGTAGAGACCTAATACGACATCTTGGTTTGGTACGATAATCGGTTCTCCACTCGCGGGAGAAAGCACGTTATTAGTCGACATCATAAGTGCTCGAGATTCCAACTGGGCCTCTATAGTGAGGGGAACGTGAACGGCCATTTGATCGCCATCAAAGTCGGCGTTGTATGCGACACATACGAGCGGATGCAGCTGAATTGCTTTTCCCTCTACCAAGACAGGTTCAAATGCTTGAATGCCTAGCCTGTGGAGGGTGGGCGCTCTATTCAGCAAAACAGGATGTTCACGTATAACGTCCGCAAGAATATCCCACACTTCGGGCGTCTCTCGCTCAACCATTTTTTTGGCTGCCTTAATGGTGGTTGCGTACCCTTGTCCTTCGAGTTTTCCAAAAATAAATGGCTTAAATAACTCGAGTGCCATTTTCTTTGGCAAACCACACTGGTGAAGCTTAAGGGTGGGGCCTACGACAATAACTGAGCGTCCCGAATAATCTACTCGCTTTCCGAGCAAATTCTGCCTAAAGCGTCCTTGTTTACCTTTAATCATATCCGCTAGAGATTTTAATGGTCGCCTGTTCGATCCTGTTATTGCTCTACCTCGCCGACCATTATCGAGTAACGCGTCAACCGACTCCTGAAGCATACGTTTCTCATTACGAATAATAATGTCAGGCGCGTTCAGATCGAGGAGTCGCTTCAAGCGATTGTTCCGATTAATAACCCGACGATATAAGTCATTTAAATCCGATGTCGCAAATCTTCCTCCGTCCAACGGCACCAAAGGCCTCAGATCAGGTGGTAAAACAGGAAGAACCGTCATTATCATCCACTCAGGTTTATTGCCTGATCCCTGAAACGCTTCCATTAGCTTCAGTCGTTTTGACAATTTCTTGATCTTAGTTTCCGAATTCGTCGCCGGAATTTCCTCACGCAGACGGGCTATTTCTCCCTCGAGATCTAAATCTAACAAGAGACTCTGAACAGCCTCAGCCCCCATCTTTGCAGTGAATTCATCACCATGTTCTTCGAGAGCCGAAAAATATTCCTCGTCGTTCAATAACTGACCGATTTCAAGATCGGTCAAACCTGGATCAACCACACAGAACGACTCGAAATACAATACTCGCTCAATGTCTCGCAAAGTCATATCTAACAAGAGACCAATGCGCGATGGCAATGATTTCAAAAACCAGATATGTGCAACTGGGCTAGCAAGCTCAATATGGCCCATCCGCTCGCGCCGAACTTTCGTAAGGGTTACTTCGACACCGCACTTTTCACAAATCACGCCACGGTGCTTTAGCCTCTTGTACTTGCCACACAAACACTCATGGTCTTTGACGGGGCCAAAAATCCGCGCACAGAAAAGACCATCCCTTTCCGGCTTAAATGTTCTGTAGTTGATAGTCTCCGGTTTCTTCACCTCCCCAAATGACCATGAATGAATCATCTCCGGAGAAGACAAGCCAATTCGGAGAGAATCAAACTCTTCAACAGGGCCTTGAACTTTTAAGAGATTAAGCAAGTCTTTCATTCGATTCTCCTATTCGCTTTCTAGCTCAATGTCGATACCCAATGATCGAATTTCTTTAACAAGGACATTAAATGACTCAGGCATCCCTGGTTCCATGCGAAAGTCATTATCAACAATACTTTTGTACATTTTCGTCCTTCCTGCGACATCATCGGATTTTACTGTCAGCATTTCCTGCAAAGTGTACGCCGCTCCATATGCTTCTAAAGCCCATACTTCCATTTCGCCGAATCGTTGACCTCCAAACTGGGCTTTACCACCGAGCGGCTGCTGGGTAACCAAACTATAAGACCCGGTAGATCTTGCATGCATCTTGTCGTCAACCAAATGATTCAACTTCAACATATACATGTAGCCCAATGTCACTGGACGATCAAACTTGTCTCCGCTACGTCCATCGTAAAGGGTGGTTTGGCCACTCGTTGGCAGGCCTGCAAGCGATAACATATCCTTAATGCCATCTTCTTTAGCTCCGTCGAATACCGGCGTCGCAACTGGCAATCCTTCTTTTAAATTGTTAGCGAGTTCCACAACCTGTTTATCTGTCAAACTAGCAACATCTACCTCTCTTCCATCTATCTCGTTATATACACGCTCCAAGTATGACCTTAATTCGGCTGTTTCGGATTTGGCAGCCAGGATTTCGCCTATTTTTTCCCCTATACCTTTAGCAGCCCACCCCAAATGGGTTTCGAGCACTTGCCCGACGTTCATCCTAGATGGCACCCCAAGAGGGTTCAGCACAATATCTACAGGCTCTCCATTCTCGTCATAGGGCATATCCTCGACGGGCATAATCACCGATATAACCCCTTTGTTACCATGTCGACCAGCCATTTTATCACCGGGCTGAATACGCCGTTTAATAGCTAGATAAACCTTCACATACTTCAACACTCCGGGTGCTAAATCATCTCCGCCTTCCAGCTTCGAGCGTATATCCGCATAGACTAGATCGAGCGCTTCCTTTTTAGTTTTCAACTGCTCGTTAGCCCTATCCAGAAGATCGTTCAAAGAGTCTGCCTGCGCTCGGATTTTGAACCAGTCGTTTTTATTAAGGCTATCCAAATATTCCGCACTCAATTCAGCGCCTTTGTCTATATTCGGTCCACTTGCGACCTTTTCCCCAACTAAGGATCGGCGCAACCTTTGATAAGTGGCTATTTCCGCAATCCGATATTCATCGTCCAGATCCTTACGCACCTGGTCGAGTTCAGCCTCCTCAATATCTTTAGCACGTTGATCCTTCTCTACACCATCCCTGGTAAAAACCCTTACATCTATTACCGTTCCTTTCACGCTGGTGGGAACTCGCAAACTTGTGTCTTTTACATCTGATGCCTTTTCACCAAAAATCGCTCGGAGGAGTTTTTCTTCAGGTGTTAGCTGAGTTTCGCCCTTAGGAGTCACCTTTCCAACCAAGATATCGCCGGCTTCTACTTCCGCCCCGATATATACAATGCCAGATTCATCTAACTTGCCTAATGCTGAATCTCCAACATTGGGGATATCTGGAGTAATTTCCTCCGGCCCCAATTTCGTATCTCGGGCAATACAGGTAAGTTCTTGAATATGCACACTGGTAAAACGATCCTCTTGAACCACCCTCTCAGAAACTAGAATCGAATCCTCATAGTTGTATCCATTCCAGGGCATGAAAGCAATCCGCATATTCTGACCAAGAGCCAACTCACCCATATCAATAGAAGGGCCATCCGCAAGAATATCGTTGCGGGAAATCTTATCCCCAACTTTGACCAAAGGACGCTGATTAATACAGGTACTTTGATTTGATCTCGTAAATTTAATGAGATTGTAGATATCAACACCAGCTTCATCCGCATGAGTCTCTGCATCAGAAACTCGCACGACAATGCGAGACGCGTCCACTGAGTCGACGATCCCCCCTCTTTTGGCAGTTACACAAACGCCTGAATCTCGCGCGACATGCCGTTCCATGCCCGTTCCAACTAGAGGCTTCTCAGCTCTAATTGTGGGAACCGCTTGACGTTGCATATTAGATCCCATAAGAGCACGGTTTGCGTCATCGTGTTCTAAAAATGGAATCAATGCAGCAGCCACAGATACGACCTGTTTTGGAGAAACATCCATGAAATCTACATTTTCAGGATCTGTCTTTGAAAATTCATTTTGATGCCGAACATCAATCAAATCTCCAACGAACCTGTTACTTTCGTCTAATTCTGAACTCGCTTGAGCAATTACATATTGTGCTTCGTCTATAGCAGACAAATACTCTACATTATCTGAAACTAGACCTTTATTGACCTTGCGGTACGGGGTTTCCAAAAAACCATATTCGTTAGTTCTTGAGTAAACTGCCAGGCTATTGATTAAACCAATATTCGGTCCCTCAGGAGTTTCAATTGGACATACGCGTCCGTAATGAGTCGGGTGAACATCCCTAACCTCAAAGCCTGCTCGTTCACGAGTCAATCCACCAGGGCCTAATGCTGATACACGTCTCTTATGGGTAACCTCTGACAAAGGATTCGCTTGATCCATAAATTGAGATAGCTGACTTGACCCAAAGAATTCCTTTATAGCAGCAGCCACAGGTTTCGCATTTATCATGTCCTGCGGCATTAAGCCTTCACTTTCAGCTAAAGATAGGCGCTCTTTAACGGCTCTCTCTACTCGTATTAATCCAACGCGGAATTGATTCTCAGCCATTTCACCAACAGATTTCACTCTGCGATTCCCTAGATGATCAATATCATCCACAGAACCTTTACCATTTCTGATCTCAACAAGCGTACGTATTACTTCAATAATATCTTCTTTTTCCAGCGTACCAGACCCTAGAATCTCTTCGCGACCTAAACGACGATTGAATTTCATGCGGCCTACAGCTGATAAATCATATCGTTCAGGTGAGAAAAAAAGATTTTGAAAAAGATTTTCGGCAGCTTCCTTGGTAGGCGGCTCTCCCGGACGCATCATTCGATAAATTTCAACCAACGCTTCAAACCGATTACTTGAAGGATCAACAGCCAGGGTGTCCGATATAAACGAACCACAATCAAGATCATTCGTGTATATCGTTTCCAGCGTATCAGTTCCTGATTCCACTATTTTCTCAAGTACTTCCTCGGTTACGAGGGTGTTACTCTCTACTACGATCTCACCCGTCTCTACATCGATCACATCCCGAGCAATTACGCGTTCGTTCAAGTACTCATCTGGCACTTCTAGACGCCGAATACCGGATTCTTCTAATTGGCGAACATGTCTAGCGCTTATGCGCCTACCAGACTCTACGATCAGATTCCCTTCCCGATCTTTGATATCAAAAGTTGCAATGTCACCTCGCATTCGGTCCGCAACCAAATCGACAGTAATACCCCCCCCTTTTTTAAGGTGGAAGACCACTTTCTCAAAAAATATATCGAGTATTTCTTCGGTACTGTATTCCAGTGCTCGTAAAATTATTGTCGCCGGCAATTTTCTTCGTCTGTCTATGCGAACGAATACGGCATCCTTGGGGTCAAATTCAAAATCAAGCCATGAACCTCGGTAAGGAATAACGCGCGCCGAATATAAAAGCTTACCTGAGGAATGAGTTTTACCTCTATCATGATCAAAAAATACACCGGGTGACCGGTGAAGCTGCGACACTACAACCCGCTCCGTACCATT
>MDTE01033007.1_pt1 | contig 15512 bp, 19 predicted proteins | sample 811231 | NCBI WGS metagenome assembly MDTE01 (sample SAMN05326651, study PRJNA326480) | marine metagenome | isolation source: seawater | place: Indian Ocean: Red Sea | collected 2010 | reverse complement strand
GTCTCCACAGACCTCACGGCAGTTTCGAGATCGAGAACGAAGGCTCGCCACCATTCCCTCCAGGTGGCGAGCCTTTTACGTTCCTCCTGCTTCAACTATGTCCTCGCGTAGCGATTCTTCCGCCTGTCCAGACCCCGTCATTCCCGCCAGTAGCGTTCGATCTTGTCCCCCGACTCCGCGACCGGCCAGTATGACTCGGGCGCATCTTCCCACGGCGGGACGCTGAGTCCGTCTCGTTCATACTCGATCTTCCCCGCCCTCAACGTCATCACACAATCGAGAATGCCGTCCACGTCCAGACGTGTGTATCCGCAATCCTGGAACGAATATTCTCCGCGTTTGTACTCAAGGACGGCCACATCCGCTTCGGCGCCGACGGCCAGACTGCCCAACTCCGAACGGTGGATGGCCTGCGCCGGCGTGACCGTCGACCGGTAAATCACCTCATCGAGCGGCATCCCCATCCCCAGACATTTGGACATCGTATCCAGCATGCTGATCACCGGCCCGCGGATGTTCCCCATGTGCAGATCCGTACTGATCGAGTCTGGTACGAATCCCTGAGCAATCGCCTGGGCCCCGTTCCGATACCAGAAGCTGGCGGCTCCGTGGCCCAAGTCGAACCAGATCCCCCGATCCCTGGCCTCCTGCATGTAGGGTTCGACATTGCCGTCTTCGTCGACCACCGGGAACTGGCGGGCGAACACGTGGGTATGGATGTCACCGGGTCGCAGCTTCTTCAGGATCAGGTCGGGATACGATCGTTCGGGCGGCCGGGGCCAGAAGTCCACCATCACTGGCATGCCACAGACGTCACCTGCCTCAACGGCCTTCTCCACCGACTCCCAAGGCGGATGATTGTCATCGAAGGGCTTGCTCGTCCAGTAGTGGGCGGTCTTGATGCCTACCACGACGTCCTGGTGCTCTTTCGCGGAGCCTCCGGCGGCGTCCACGTCGAAATTGTTGATCGTCTGCTCCGGTGTTCCCATACCCGGCTTTGAAATGTTGACATACGCCAGAATCCGGGTCGTCGCCTTCTCGATCACCGACTCCCGGAAGTGCGCGATTTCGTCGGCCCCGGCGGTCCCCGTGTCCACACAGGTCGTCACCCCGGAGTTGAGGAAGTGCGCGTCGGCGTTCAGGCTGGCCACGAAGAGACCGGGCCCGTCATTCAGCCGTCCCGTGTAAGCGTGGACGTGGATGTCGATTAGCCCGGGCGTGACGATAAATTCAGCGACGTCGACCACATGAGAGGCCTGGTCCCGGTCAATGAAAACCTTCACCTCGGCGATCTTCCCATCCCGGATTCCTACGTCCGCTACCTGATCCAGATTGTTCTTGGGGTCGATGACTCGCCCGCCCTTGAGAACCAGGTCGAAGGGTATGCTGCCCATGTGGTTTCCTTTGATCTTAAGACGTGAGTGACTGACCCGTCAGTTATCTGACGGTTTCGAATCGTACACAAGGAAAAGTTGCCGCGATACCTTGCAATCCTACCACCCCGACGGCATGGTTAACACATGAACCCCAACAGGAGGAACTATGCCTAAAGTCGTGTTTTTTACGCAGCTGGACCCGGAACTGCACCCGTTGCTCACCCAGCATGCTCCTGGTGGCTACGAGGTCGTCGTTTCCCGAACCGACACCGATCCTGACGAGAAAGCCACAATTCTTTCCGAAGCAGACGCCCTGATCCTGTTCCCCAGTCGCATCGAGGACGACGTCCTGAGATCAACGGAGAAGCTCAAGCACATCCAGCTCGTCAGCGCAGGGTTTGAGCACATGAACCTGCCGCTCATCAAGGACCTCGGCATCACGATCTCGAACAACGGCGGCGCCAACGCGATCGACGTCGCAGAAAAGACGATCGCCCTGATTATGGGAATCTACCGCCGTCTGATCGAGCTGGATTACGACGTCAGGAACGACCGCTGGTATGCAATGGAAACGGGCAAATGTACGTATACGATTTGGAACAAGACGGTCGGCCTAATCGGGCTCGGTAACATCGGTCGGCGGGTGGCGCGCCTGCTCAAGCCGTTCGATTGCCGACTCGTCTACGCGGACGCCTTCTCCGCGCCCGCCGAGGTTGAGAGCGAGTTGGGCATCACCAGTGTATCGCTGGACGAACTGCTGGAGCAATCCGACATCGTTTCCCTCCATGTTCCGCTGAATGACGATACCCATCGCATGATCGGATCCGAGCAGTTGGCGAAGATGAAATCTAACGCCGTCATCATCAACACCTGTCGTGGTGGCGTGGTCGACGAGGCCGCACTCGTGGAGGCATTGAGAACGGAACAGATCGCCTTCGCGGGGCTGGACGTGTTGGAACAGGAGCCACCTGATCCTCAGAACCCCCTCTTTGGCCTAAAAAACGCGCTTCTCACGCCCCATGCGGCCGGCATCACCCGGGACACTTGGGATCGTCGCGGCAGTTTTGTGTTCGGGAATATCGAACGCGCGCTGTCCGGGGAGCAGCCACAGGCACAGATCGGATAGCTTTGGAGACCGAACCCCTCCAGACGACGTCCCTGCTGATGGGCCTGCTTGGCAGCCTGGCCATCTTCCTCTATGAGATGGAACAGATGACGGACGCCCTGAAGGTCACGCTGGCCTCGGACCAAGCGCACCAGCGCGAGGCGTGACAGCCCACCATCGGTGAAATTGCGAAATAGAGAAACGCTAGCGATATTCTGGCGGTCAGCGCAGTCTATTTTGTTGTAGGAGGAGCCTTATGCCAGCAGGTGTGGCAACAAGTAGTCGGCCGGTTGAGCGAGTAGAAATCGACTCACAGGATCGCCTCAAAACTGTGCCCGAAATCATCGATTGCGACGTCCACCACCAGACGCAGAAGGTGGACGACCTGTACCCCTATCTGCCACGACAGTATGTTGAGCAGATACAGGATTTCGGGGCCATGATGCCCTCGGTGGGTTACACCAACATGCCGGGCAAGGGCTCCCGTCACGATCTCTGGGCGGAAACAGATGGGGACGTGAATCCAGGAGCACTGGTGGACGTCCTCCGGGAGAAGCACCTCGACCGGTACGATATCGACATCGGCGTGCTGACGGGCGGTCCATACACGGCGGCCGTTCACGCCAACCCGGACTACGCCGCCGCCTACTGTCGTGCCTTCAATGACTGGACAGTCGAACACTGGATCGGCGACGACGATCGCCTGCGGGGATCGATTCATATCGCCCCCCAGGACCCTGCCCTCGCGGTCGAGGAGATCGAACGGCTGGGCCCCGACTCGAGGTTCGTCCAGGTCATGATGCCAGCGGGCGCACGAATGCCCTTCGGGAACCGGCACTACCACAAGATCTACGAGGCTTGCGAGCGTCACGGCCTTCCCGTCGGATGCCACTTCGGAGGCGAAGGTGCGGGCATCTCCGCTCCGCCCACAGCGGCTGGTTACCCGACCTACTACCTGGAGATGCGAATGGCCCGCCCGCAGATTGCCCAGGCGCACGTGGCCAGCCTGATCTGCGAAGGCGTATTTGAGAAGTATCCCACCTTCAAGTTCCTGTTCGTCGAGGTCGACACCTTCTGGCTGTCAGGCCTCTTGTGGCACATGGACAACGACTGGAAGGCGCTCCGCGACTACACGCCGTGGGTGAAGCGTCTGCCCAGCGAGTATGCCCGATCGAACCTGAGACTTGGCACGCAGCCCTGGCCCAACCTGCCCACCGAACAGGATCTGGAGACATACCTGCGCTGGAATTACGCCGAGGATATCTTTGTCTTCGCGAGCGATTACCCGCATTGGGACTGGGACGAACCGTCTACCCTTCTGCACGGGTGCGAGCCTGATCTTCGGGCGAGAATTTTTGGTGGCAACGCCCGCGAGATGTATGGCCTCTAAGACGCATACAAACGGGCGACACGTCGTCGCCAGGCGCGCGGATCTGACCGATGGACACCGGAAGGTCGTTTGGATCGATGGACGCGAGATCGGCGTGTTCAACGTCGCCGGAACCTACTATGCGGTCCGAAACATCTGCCCTCATCGTACGGGACCGCTCTGTCTCGGACGCCAGCGTCCGCTCGTGGCCTGGCAAGGGTCGGAGATAGTCTACGAACGCGAGAATGAGATCCTAAAATGTCCGTGGCATCAGTACGAGTTCGACCTGAAGACCGGGGAGTGTATCGTCGACCCGTCGATGCGGGTCCGAACCTACCGCGTGGAGCAGGAGGGCGACGAAGTCGTGGTCTACGCGTGACGCAGGCAGTAACGCGCCTCATTGTCCTTGCAAGCCTCCTGTCGGCTCCCACCACCGCGCAACACGACGCTCACAACGCTCACGGGAACCCGCCCCCGAAGGTCTTTGAGTCTGAAGACCGTGCCGAGTGGCAACGTCCTGAGTGGGTGATCAACCAGCTCGGGCTCGTACCAACCGAAGTCGTGACGGACACCGGCGCCGGATCGAGATATTTCTCGCGGCGAATTGCCAGACGGCTAACTGGAGGCGGGCGCGTCATTGCCGTCGACATCGACCCCACCGTGCTGACCTTCCTGGCAGACCGCGCGAAAGAAGCGGGCATTCCCAACATCGATACGAGCCTCGTCGGTCCGTCAGATCCCGGACTGGATCCGAGCTCCGTCGACGTGGTCTTCCTCACGAATACGCTGCATCATATCGCTGACAGGCCGGCATACTACAGGCACATGCTGAAGGCGTTTTGCAAGGACACTGCGTGATTGCGGGAGTATAGACTTTGACTGACCAAACAGGTCCGATCCACGTAGTCGGTGCGGTCTTCAGAGATGGAGGCAGATATATGGTCGCTAAGCGAGCGACTGGTCAACTTGCCGGGAAGTGGGAGTTTCCCGGTGGTAAGGTCGAGAACGGCGAGTGCCCCCAAGCATCCCTAAGAAGGGAATTAGCTGAGGAAATGGGAATCGAGGCCACCATCGGTGCCTTCGTCGCATCCACAGAGCACCGCTACGAAGATGTGACGATCGATTTAGCGTGCTACCTGGTCGATGATTTTGTCGGTGAGATACAGCCGCAGGACCACTCAGAGATCAAGTGGGTCACACCTGATGAACTAATGGATGTGGATCTGGCACCAGCAGATGTTCCGATCGCAAAAGCCTTACTCGACTCAGGACAGTGAGATATGGCGTTCGACACCAAGCTATCTCAAGGCGACACAGTGAATAACGATCGGCTTCGTTCGATATTCCGCTGCAGTATACCCAGGGCGGCATGCGGCGCAGCCATGACACGAACACCCTTGTTATCGTCTCGGACCACATCCGATCCACCTACCAGGACAGATGGTATGGTGACGTTCTACACTACACGGGGATGGGACTTCGTGGAGACCAGAAGTTACAGGGCAACCAGAACAAGACACTCTTAGAATCCCGCACGAACGACGTAAGCGTGTTCTTGTTCGAGGTGTTCACTGAGGGGACCTACACGTTCCAGGGCCAGGTCGTTACTGCAGCAGAACCATACAAGGAGCAGCAGCCAGATGCTGATGGGAATGACCGGCAGGTTTGGATGTTTCCTGTACGTCTTGTTGCTGGCGGTCAAGGGATGGAGATTGATGCTATCACACTCTCAGACCTGGAGACAAAGAGGTCCCGGCAGGCCAGGCGGAAGAGCGACGAGGAGATAAGCCGACAAGCGAACAATGCACCCAGGAAGGCGGGACAGAGGAAAACTTCATCTAATCAGTACCAGCGGAGTGAGGCCGTTTCCGAGTTACGCTAAGCGAAGGGCAAGCGGCCACTGCGATCTGTGTGGTCAGCCACCACCGTTTACCGATCGCGACGGCAAACCGTTTCTGGAATCACATCATATCGTCTGGCTCTCCCGAGACGGCGACGACTCGATCACCAACACGGTTGCTCTCTGCCCAAACTGCCACAGGAAGATGCATGCTCTTGATCCAGACGAGGACAAGGACCGTCTGCTAAAGATGGCTTTGCGCGTGATCTGACCCTAACTGCAGCAGCCCTACGCGAGACGGTCAATCGGATAGATCAGACTTCTTCGAAGAATGGTCGGGGTCGTAGACGAAGCAATTGGAGGACATTGTCATATCTGCAGACGCGCAATTGTCCGCCCTTGAATGCGGTCCACTCTACAGATTCAGCGATTGGGCGAGTTCTGTGGTCCCACCAGGTGCAGGTGTGTACACGGTATGGGACGACCAGGGCCAGTTCATCTACGTCGGGATGTCTGGCCGTGGACTTACGCGGGACGATGTGATTGCGATGAAGGAGAGCGGCGAGCGCAGAGGGTTGGTCCAGCGGCTTGGCAGCCACGCTTCGGGTAGGCGCAGCAGCGACCAGTTCTGCGTCTATGTTGCCGACCGGCTGGTGCTTCCAGAGTTGACCGAAGAGGACATCCGGCGAATCGCCAAGGGCGAGAAAGCGCTGTTCGACAACCTGATAAAGGATTACATCGCAGTGCACCTGTTGTACCGTTTCGTCGTCACCGAGGATGGGCAGACAGCTTCAGGCATCGAGGCTGAGGTCAAAACCGGAGTGCTCAGCGCGGGTAAGCCTTTGCTGAATCCAGGTTGATACAGTGGCCAGGGTCTGCCAGTCGTTAGACGCATATGTTGCTTCGGGCGGTGGAGCTGCCCTACGAACAATAGCATCCCAACAGACAGGTGCACTCGTCCGGGTCCAGGTAGAATCGAGTACCGCCGAAACGCTTTGAGGAAATCTCTACAAGTAGCTTGGGGAGGTGCGAAAGTTGGAAGCACTGCTTGGAATCCTTGTGATCTTTCTTATGGGTGCTGTTGCTATGGGGTTGGTGGTGACCTGGGGCGACTACAAGACACGGAAGGAATACCTGCCAAGGATAGTCCACATCCTCGTCGCCGATCTCGGAGTGCCAGAGGGCAAGGTCAAGCCCCGCACGAAATTGGCTGAACTGGGGATCGACCAAGACCGGCTGTTGACTTGCCTTGCAAAGGAAGTCTGAGAGGAAACTTACCCGTATTGGCATTATGTCAACATTCCTATACAGTCAGACCGGATCACGGACGATCAGATCACAGAATTCTCTGAAATATTGACGCGTGATGACCGCTACCCAATGTTGATTCGCAGCGCGAGCAGCAACCGTGTGGGCGGGATGCTCCTGCTGGCTCGCGTGCTCGAACAGAACCAAGACCTCGCAGCTTCTCTGTAAGAAGCACGCCGGCGGGGCTCAAGTCCGACCTCGAGACCAGATTGCTCGGGCGCGTCAAAAAATGACGGAATAAGGGGGATCGTGTGGAAAACGTAGTGATTGTGGGAACGGGATGCGCCGGGTATACGGCCGCCCTCTATACCTCGCGTGCTGGACTGAAGCCACTTGTGTTCGAAGGTGACCTACCCAACGGCCAGCTGGGTACAACGACGCTAGTGGAGAACTATCCCGGGTTTCCGGAAGGTGTGGATGGACCCGTCCTGATGATGAACATGCGAGGTCAGGCCGAGCGGTTCGGCACCCGCTATGAGTTCGGTCTTGTTACCGACATCGACGTCAACAACGGGTCTCCCTTCACACTGACGATCGACAACGACCGAACGGTCGAATCGAAGACCGTGATCCTCGCATCGGGAGCAAGCCCTCGTTATCTCGGGCTGGAATCAGAGGCCGCTCTACTCGGTCACGGTCTCAGCTCGTGCGCGACCTGTGATGGAGCCTTCTTTCGTGACCAGGAACTGGTCGTGGTGGGTGGCGGCGATACGGCGCTGGAGGATTCATTGTTCCTCACAAGGTTCGCGTCGAAAGTCAACGTCGTGCATCGGCGTGACGAGCTGCGGGCGTCGAAGGTCATGCAGGAGCGGGCCTTCGAGAACGACAAGATCGAGTTCATCTGGGATACCGTCGTTACGGAGATACACGATCCGGCCCGAAACACGGTCACCGGCGTGACCCTGAAGAATATAAAGACAGACGAAGCGCGTGAGTTCGCGTGCGGTGGTGTCTTCATCGCCATCGGTCACGTCCCGAACACCAAGTTCCTCGAAGGAAAAATCGACCTTGACGAGAACGGATACATCAAGGTCCAGTCACCTACGACGAATACGAGCGTCGACGGCATCTTCGCCTGCGGGGACTGTGTCGACCACATTTATAGACAAGCCATTTCTGCCGCGGGCACGGGATGCGCATCGGCGATCGACGCGGAGCGATGGCTGGCGAAGAGCGAGTAAGGTCATCCTGAGCGCCAGCGAAGGATCCCTTCGAATGTGGCACGATCCAATTTGATATGACACCAATGAGTTCGTCGGCGTCACGCTCTACCTGAGTGAACAGAAGCCCAGAGGCGGTGGGTTCACGATTTGGCCCGGAACACACCTTCAGGCGGCCGAATGCTTCAAGGATCACTCGATGCTAAAACCCAGAGGCGGGAACGTCAGAGACGTGTTCGACATGCCGGACCCCCTGGAGACCACGGGTCCTCCGGGCACGGTTTGCTTCTGGCACAGGAGTCTCGCTCATTCGGCCAGCAAGAATTGCCTGGGCACCATCCGCCTCTGCATGATCACGAGACTGTCCCGCAAAGACCAGGACGACATCCTCTTCGAATGGCCAGACGATCCCTGGGCCTACTGGCCTGCCTTGAAATCATAACCCACAAGAGCCGGGAACATGAACCTCACATTCAGCACGACCGTCTGCCCCCAAGCCCTCCTCCCAGAAGCCACCGAATTCGCCCGCAAAGCCGGTTTCAACCGAATCGAGTTGTTCCGCACGTGGACCGAGAGCTCCCCCGTCCATCCCGATTGGTCCGTCCCGATGGTACGGGACCAGCTCGACGAGGCCGGTCTAATTCTGACCGGGCTGAACATCCGGAACATCACGGGACGTAAAGCGGACTCGGACGAACGCAACCTGAACTACAACTTGCGCCAGGTCACCTGGGACTTGCATCTCGCACGCGCCCTTCGACTGCAGGTGGCAAACACGAAGGGAGGCAAACGTACAGACGAGGCACTGGAAGACCTCATCGAAGGTGTGAACGGGATTCTCGAACGTGTTGAAGACATTTCGCTGAACCTGGGGAATCACCACGGAAACCGACTGCAGACCCTGGAAGACTTCCAGGCTGTGCTCCCGAACTTGGATGAACGCGCCAGAGTTCTTATCGACACCGGTCACCTGCTCACTTCAGGTGAGGACGTGATGGCCTTTGCCGAAGGCATCGCCGACCGGGTCGGGCTTGTGCACCTTCGCGACCAGAAGGGCGAGACACCGGTTGCGTTCGGCGAAGGCGACCTCCCGATCAAGGAGCTCCTGGACCTGCTCAAGGGAGCGGGCTATGACGGAGAGCTGGTGATCGAGATGGAGAAGGTCGACTGGGCGGATCCGCTCGCGGCTACTATACAGGCACGCGAACACGTGAAAAATCTGCTTTGACTACCGTGGGGCCGGCTAGGTTGTATACGACCTACACTTCGACTCTCGCTCAGTGTGACGGTGCCTATTCGTCACCTAAGCCAGAGCACACCATGCACAGTTCTGGCTAGGCTTTTTGGCACTTGGGAAACACATCCTGGCCGAGATCGTCGAAGTCTCGGCAGAGATTCTCAACGACCCTGGTCACTTAGAGCGCCGTCTTGTCGAAGCTGCCAAGACCTCCGGCGCCACTGTCGTCGAATCCTCCTTCAACCCCTTTGTCCCCCACGGCGTCACGGGATTCGTCATCATCCAGGAGAGCCACCTCGCGGTTCACACCTGGCCGGAGCACGGCTACGCGGCCCTGGACGTCTTCACCTGCAGCCCTTCGATCTCCCCCGCCGACATCGCTCGATCCTTCGCAGATGCGGTTGATGGGCACGTTTCCGATCTTCGTGAGATCGACCGGGGCACCGATTACGCTTTCTCCTCCACTGCATCTGCAGGTTCTGGTGCCGCCAGCCGAAGCATCTGGTTTACGGACCGCCAGGACAACATTGCGCTCTCGCTCAAACACGCCGGCGTGTTGTTCTCGGAGACGTCAGCCTACCAGAAGGTCGAGGTCCTCTACAGCGTCGGATACGGCAGGATCCTCCTGCTGAACGACAGCGTCGCATTCACCGAGCGGGACGAGTTCGTCTATCACGAACTGATCACACACATACCTGCTACTCACCATCCGAATCCCAAACGCATTCTCGTCGTTGGGGGTGGTGATGGCGGCGCCTGCCGGGAGTTCCTCAAGCACGGCAGCATTGAGGCCATCAGCGTCGTCGAACTCGACCCGACGGTCACGGAAGCCGCCCGCGATCACTTCTCAAACATGTCTGCAAGCCTGGACGATCCCCGAGTCACGCTTGTCCACGGGGACGGTGACGCCTACCTCTCTTCGACATCAGATACGTTCGATGTCATCGCGATCGACTGCCTTGACAGCGCGGGCGACGCGTTCAGCGAGACATTCCTGGAAACCGCGAAATCTGCTCTGGCACCGGGCGGACTCCTCGTGAGCCAGATCTGCCCCCCAACGCTTCCAGACGATCGGTATGTCTCGGATCTCGGTCGCTATCGGGCTGTCTTCGAAGAGGTACGCCCCTACCTGGGACACTTACCCACATATAGCTCCGGAACCGTCAGTTTCGTTCTCTGCGGGGACGACATCGGCTCTCCCGCAGAACTACCGGCACCTTCATCGCTTCGATACGTAAACCAGAACATCCTCGAAGCCGTATTCTCGATCCCTACTTTCGCCCAGAACCGAGAGGACTAGCTATGCCCATCCGCGTCGGCCTGATCGGCACGATCGGACACATCCGATACGTCCTCGACGGCATCCCTGAACTCGATGACGTCGAACTGACTGCAGCCGCCAAAGGCATTCCCGAAGACAGCCTGAAATCCGTCCGAAAGCACCACGCCTTCTCCGACGCAACCACGTTCTACGAAGACTGGCGAGAGATGTTGGACAAGGAATCTCTCGATATCGTTTCCGTCTGCCGTCCGTACCCCCTGAATGCGGAAGCCTCGATCACCTCCCTCGAGCAGAACATCCACGTCGTGAGTGAGAAACCCGTCGCCACGTCCCTGAACAGTCTCGCTCAGATCGAGGAGGCTATGGCTAATAGTGACGCGCGGATGACGGCGATGTTCGGGATGAGATACGTCCCCGCCTTCCATGCCGCCCGGAAAACCGTGTCCGAAGGACTGATCGGCACGCCGGTGCTGGCGACGGGACAGAAGAGCTACAAGTTCGGGACCCGACCCGATTTCTTCCGTGAGCGCGCGACATATGGCGGTTCCATGCTGTGGGTGGCCATTCACGCGGTCGACTTCATCCGTTACGTGGCCGGCGTCGAGTACACACAGGTCGCCGCCTTACACAGCAACGCGATCAAAACGGACTACCCCGGCTGTGAAGACAACGGCGGAATCCTGTTCAAGCTGTCTAACGGGGGTACGGCGATGGTGAATCTGGACTACCTGAGGCCGTCGACCGCTCCGACACACGGAGACGACCGACTCCGGATCGTGGGGTCTGACGGTGTGGTGGAAGTAACAGACTGCGGTGAGCGCGCAACACTGATCCGGGAAGGCTCGGATCCGGAGGATCTTCCTCTCGACGCCCCCCGCAACCTGTTGGTGGATCTGGTGGATGAGCTGCGTGGCGACGGATCGCATATCATCGAGCCGCACGAGGCGACCTATGTGACCCGCATCTGTCTGCTGGCTCGGGAGGCCGCGGACCGGAACGAAATTTTGCCCATCCCGGCGCCCAACCCCGGCTGAGAGCAAAGGGCGGTGAGCGGAGGGCAAGGCAGCCTGCTCTCAGCCCTCTGCCCTCCACTCTCTGCCCCAAACCCTAACGGGCATCTCTACTTCCTGGCGACAATCTCTATCGGATACTCCGACAGAACCTCCACCCCATCCTCCGTGATATGGAACGTATTCTCGAGGCGGATGCCGTGGTTCAGGTCGTCGCTGTAGGCACCGGGCTCGCAGGAGAAGACGTTTCCGACCTCGAAGATGCCTTCCCGGTCACGGTTCAGGTCGGGCATCTCGTGCGGGCGGATCCCGACGGCGTGCCCAGCGTGATGGATCAGCCCCACATCCTCGAATCCGGGCAACTCGCGGATTCGGGCGTCAATCATCGCGAACAACTCCGTCCCCTTCCCTCCCGGCTTCACCACATACGGGACATCCTCGAGGATGCCCTTGATGTGCTGGAAGACCTGAACCTGGAGGTCGGTTGGACTGCCGTCGACAGACCACGTCCGGCACAGATCCGACCAGTATCCGTGGTAAGCCGTGTGCGCGTCGATGATGTAGAGCTGGCCGGCATCGATCGTTTTGTCCCGCGCCCATCCACCCAGTTCCGCGCACTGATAGTCTCCGCCGTGGAAGATGTTCTCACCCACCGCATCCCGCGCGGCGCGCTGACCCGCTGACAGCACGTCCAGTTCGTTCACCCCGGGGGCAATCGCTTTCTGTGCGGCCGTATACGCCGCCAGGCCGGCTTTCGCCGCCGTTCGGAGCAGGTCGATCTCGTCCGGGTCCTTCTTCTTCTGCATATCCGCGATCATCGCTTCCAACGAAACCCACTCCGTCGGCGCGATGGTTCGGTCGAGCGTGTCAGCCAACAGCTTCGGCATCGCTTCTTCCTGCCAGCCGAGACGTGGCGCGTGCTTCACCCCATCCAGCTTCTTCGCCACCGCCTCGTTCAGCAGCGCCATCAGGTCTGGACTCATCGTGTAGAGCACGTTTGGCGGGTAGGTGACCCGCTCGTCTACGACCGCCTCGCCCTCGTCGGTGTGGGCGGCAAGCCAGGTGGGTCCCCCTGTTTCGAGGTAGAGCATCGCAGGGAACGGAAAGTTCGGGTAGTCGCACAGCAGAAGGCCGGTCAGGTAGTAGATTTCGCGCCGATCCGTGATCACCGCCGCATCGATCCCCATCTGTTCCAACTGTGACCGAAAGCGGTCCTGTCTCGCTCGACTACCCTCTTGTGTCAGCATGATTACACTCCTGGACGTTGACTCGACTGCGAATCGGGCTTACCAATAGCCCCCGTCGGAAAGGCGCAGGAAGATTGGGCCGACCGGCTACCAAGTCAAGCATCTGGCAGAACGAACAGAGGGTTTACTTGAGCAAATCGACAGTACGGGTCGCGATTGTCGGCATGGGGATTGGCAAGCCGAACGGGAGGGCGATATCCGAAAAACCACACGGTGAGGTGGCCGCGCTCTGCGACCTAGACACAGGCCGGATGAACACCTTCGCGGCCGAACTCGCGAACGATCCGAAGCACTACACCGACTACAAGAAGCTCTGCGAAGACCCGGACATCGATGCCATCTTCGTCGGCACGCCGAATCAGCTGCACGTCCCGATCGCCCTCGAAGCCGTCCGTAACGACAAGCACGTCATGGTCACCAAGCCGCTCGCCGATTCGGAGCGGGCAGCGAAGAAACTCGTGGACGCCGCCGAGTCATCTGGAGTCGTAAACATGATGTCACTGTCACCCCGGTTCGGCCCCGCTTGTCGGTATCTGGGCGCCCTGTCACAGGAGGGTTATTTCGGCGACCTGTACTACGCTCGATCGCGCAGCATAAGACGACATGGCATCCCTGCCTGGAATCTGGGGTTCATCAAGAAAGGCGGCGGGCCTTCCGGAATATGGGCGTCCACGCGCTCGATGCGGTCTGGTGGCTCCTGGGGATGCCCACACCGGTAACCGTCACCGGCGTATCCGGCGCGAAATTCGGCCCACGCGGTGAGGGATACGGCGGTGAATGGCGCGGACGGAAAGCGCCCAAACGTGTATACTCCCAGTATGAGGCTGACGACTACGCAGGCGGGTTCATCCGGTTCGAGAACGGGACGGGCCTGCAGATCGAGAGCTTCTGGGCTTCGCATCAGCGCCCCGAGTTCCAGATGGAATTTTTCGGCACGGAGGCAGGCGCGCAACTCAGTCCGCTGACCCTTTACCGCACGGATCACAACAACGAACAGGACGTCTCGGTCGAACTCCCCCGGGGTGGCAAGGAGAGCTGGGACAACATCGCGGCCCACTTCATCGACTGCATTCGCCTCGGTAAGACGTGCGAGGCGCCACTGCGTCAGGGTCTGACCGTTCAGCAGATGATGGAAGCGCTCCTCAAGAGTGCGGAAACCGGGAAAGAAGTCAGGATCCGATAGCAAGAGGCAAGGCCATGGCAGATCGACAGACCATTCGTGTGACCGTTGGGAATCAGGATGCCGATATCAGGGGATCGGACCACCGGGCCCTCCAGTCGGCCGTCGACTATGTGGCGTCATTAGGCGGTGGCACGGTCGATATCAGTGCCGGACGGTTCGTCATGAACGACTCCCTCCACCTGCGGTCTCACGTCAACATCGTGGGCGCGGGAGAATTGACTATCCTCGCCAAGCCAGCGGCCGCTCAGAGCATGCTAGCCCTGGACGGCGACTTCGGTGAAGAACAGATCACCCTGGAAGATGCCTCGGGATTTTCCGTCGGTCAGGGCGTAAGCGTCACCGACGACCGATCAGGCGGTTTCCACACGGTGGTCGGCACACTCCTCTGGCAGGACGGTGACACCTTTGGCGTCAGCAAGCCCATGGGCGGCGACTACATGGTCAACAACAACGCCCGTGCGGCCACCACGTATCCAGTCGTCAGCGGCTACCATATCGAGGGTGTGTCGATCGACGGCCTGACGATCGAAGGCAACAAACAAGAGAACCCGTACCTGACGGGATGTCGAGGGGCTGGCATCTTCCTGTATCGCGGTCACGGCACCCGAATCCTCAACTGCCGCGTGTATGACTACACCGGAGACGGCATCAGCTTCCAGCAGAGCAACCACGTCTCCGTCGAAGCCTGCCATTGCCGTGGCAACACGCACCTGGGGCTGCACCCGGGCAGCGGTAGCGGTTCACCCACGATCCGGTACTGTACGTCCGAAGAAAACGGGCGGATCGGCCTCTTCCTCTGTTGGCGCGTAAAATATGGCACCTTCGAGAACAACAAACTTCTGAACAACGGAAAAACGGGCATCTCGATCGGGCACAAGGATACGGACAATACCTTCAAGGCCAACACCGCCAGCAGGAATGGTCGCGAAGGGATCCTGTTCCGGAACGAGTCCGAACCGATGGCCGGACACCGCAACGTCTTTGACGGAAACACGATCACGGACAACGGGAACGAGGATGAGGGGTATGGGGTCCGCGTGTTGGGAGAGACCAATGAACTCGGGTTTACGAACAACCGGATCGCCAACGTGGACACGGCGAACCAGCGATACGGCTTCTACGTCGGAGAGAAGGCCGGGCCTCTGGCGCTAGTCAACAACGAGATGAGCGGTCACCTGGAATCCGACATCTACTACGAGAATCAGGCACTTGATCCTGCGAATTGACACCCGATCGCTCCTAACAGTCGTCGCCGCACTGATGGCTCTGTCTGTCAGCACCGCATCCGCCGACAGCTCAGTCTACCTGAGGGAGGCGAACGCCATTCTGGACAAGTGGATCGCCAGGAAGGATGTGGCCACCAGTCTGATCGCGGATACGGATGGCAAGTGGACG
>MDTE01043278.1_pt1 | contig 15520 bp, 12 predicted proteins | sample 811231 | NCBI WGS metagenome assembly MDTE01 (sample SAMN05326651, study PRJNA326480) | marine metagenome | isolation source: seawater | place: Indian Ocean: Red Sea | collected 2010 | reverse complement strand
AGGCGACGGGCCGTCAATCAAAACAAAAACGTGACACGCTTGTAAAGCCTAGCAAAATCGGGGGCTTGGGAGCCGTCTCCGGTTTGTCACCGTAATGCAAAATCTCTATGATGACGCCGCCTTCGGGGGGGTGTCGCCGCGTCGAGTCGGAGCTTTGGATGACGCCTGCACGAGCGGCTGTTTTCGACTCAATCACCGGAATGTTTACCGTGAGCAAGGACAACCGTCCAGTCAACCTGGAACTCGATCTCGCCAATCTGCCGGTCACGGCATTTGCCTCGATCACGCACCGCGCAGCCGGAATTGTGCTGTTCGTCGGCACCGCCATTCTGCTATGGGCGCTTGACCTGTCATTGTCCTCCGAGGAGGGCTTCGAGACGCTCAAAGCTGTGATCCTGCATCCCATCGGGCGCTTCGTCGCCTGGGGCCTGCTTGCGGCACTCGCGTATCACTTCGTCGCCGGGGTCAAACACCTTCTGCTCGACATGGAGATTGCGGACACGAAGGAGGGCGGGGCGTTTGCTTCCAAGGTGACCTTGTTCTTCAGCGCCATCCTGATCGGACTCGCCGGCGTCTGGATGATGACGATCTGACGCGCCAGGCGAAAGACAACAAGGAGACACATTATGGTCACGCAGGTCATCGGACTGTCGCGCAACGGCGTATCTGATTGGCTCATCCAGCGGATCAGCGCTTACATCCTCGCACTCTACACGGTGGTGCTCGTCGGCTACCTGGCGTTTGCGGGAGACATAGCCTATGCAGACTGGAAGGCGCTGTTCGACACGACGTGGATGCAGGTATTCACCATGCTCTCGCTGCTCTCGCTCTGCGCGCATGCGTGGATCGGGATGTGGACAGTCGGCACGGACTACATGCGGGAACTGCAGATGGGGCAAAGCGCGGATTCGATCCGGCTCGTCTACCTCGTCGGTTGCGTCCTTGTACTGATCGTCTATCTCGTCTGGGGCGTGAAGATACTCTGGGGCTGATGGCCACGGGCGATGAACAGTTAACGGCCACAGGGCATGCATGGTTGATGGCCCGGGGCCGCCCGGGAAATGGCGGGAATCGAACGACGTAAGCGCGGTCACGCGCTTGACTGGAGAAACATGGCAGACATCAAAACACTGGATTTCGACGCGATCATCGTGGGCGGCGGGGGCGCGGGAATGCGCGCCGCGCTCCAGTTGGCCGAGTCGGGGCGCAAGACGGCGGTGATTTCCAAGGTGTTTCCGACCCGCTCACACACCGTGAGCGCCCAGGGCGGCATCACGTGTGCAATTGCGAGCGAAGATCCGGATGACGACTGGCGCTGGCACATGTACGACACCGTCAAGGGGTCGGACTATATCGGTGATCAGGACGCGATCGAATACATGTGCAGCGTCGGTCCGCAGGCGGTCTTCGAACTCGAACACATGGGTTTGCCGTTTTCCCGCTTCGACAACGGACGGATCTATCAGCGGCCGTTTGGCGGTCAGTCCAAAGACTATGGGAACGGTGGCCAGGCGGCGCGTACGTGTGCGGCCGCCGACCGCACGGGGCACGCGCTGCTGCACACCCTGTACCAGGGGAACCTCAAGGCCGAGGCGCATTTTCTGCCCGAGTGGTTCGCGGTCGATCTCGTACGCAATGAGAAAGGCGCGGTTGTCGGCTGCACCGCGATCTGCATGGAAACGGGTGAAGTGTGTTTCATCCGTGCACTTGCGACCGTCTTTGCGACCGGCGGTGCGGGGCGCATCTACCAGTCGACCACAAATGCGCTGACGAACACCGGCGACGGCGTTGGCATGTCGCTCCGCGCGGGTTACCCCGTGCAGGACATCGAGATGTGGCAGTTCCACCCGACGGGGATTGCCGGGGCAGGTGTCCTCGTAACCGAAGGGTGCCGTGGTGAAGGCGGATACCTGATCAACAAGGACGGCGAACGCTTCATGGAGCGTTACGCTCCGAATGCAAAGGACCTTGCAAGTCGCGACGTCGTCGCGCGCAGCATGGTGCTCGAAATCCTCGAAGGACGGGGCGCGGGTCCGGAATCGGATCACGTCTTTCTGAAGCTCGACCACCTCGGCGAGGAAATCCTCCACTCGAGGCTGCCCGGGATTGTCGAACTGTCCAAGACGTACGCACACGTCGATCCTGTGGTCGAACCGATCCCTGTGGTACCAACCTGCCACTATATGATGGGCGGCATCCCGACGAACGTGAACGGGCAGGCGCTGACGGTCAACGAGCAGGGTGAAGATGTGCCGATCGAGGGGCTCTATGCAGTGGGTGAGGTCGCGTGCGTCTCGGTGCACGGCGCGAACCGGTTGGGAGGCAATTCGCTGCTGGACCTCGTCGTGTTTGGTCGCGCGGCCGGCATTCATATCACTGAGGTGCTCAACCAGGGCGTCGATGCGACGCCGCCGACGGATGACGACATCGACGAAGGACTCAAGCGCTTGCGCCGCTGGGATGAAAGTACCGATGGTGAGTCGCTCTCCGACCTGAAGAAGGAACTGCAGTCCACGATGCAGCTGAACTTCGGCGTGTTTCGCACCGAAGAGCACATGCAGGCGGGGATCAAGAAGCTCGAGGAACTGCGTGAGCGCATCGGCAACGCACATCTCGCGGACAAGAGCCTCACCTTCAACACGTCCCGCTTCGAAGCGCTTGAACTCGACAACCTGCTGGAGGTTGCGGACGCCACAGCGTTTGCCGCTGAAGGCCGCAAGGAGACCCGCGGCGCGCATGCCAGGGACGATTACCAGGAGCGGGACGACGAGAACTGGCTGGCGCATTCCCTCTACAGCCCCGAGTCACGCACGCTGAGCAAGCGGGCGGTCAACTTCGAACCGAAGACCGTCCCGACGTTCGAGCCCAAAGAACGCACCTACTGAGGTCACGACCATGCAGCTTTCGGTTTATCGCTACGACCCGGAAAAGGACGCAGCTCCCCACCAGCAGGAGTACACGATCGACGTGCCCGAAGGGCGCGACCTGATGGTGTTGGACGTCCTGGAACTCCTGAAGGAACGGGATCCCTCGGTCGCGTATCGTCGTTCCTGTCGCGAGGGTGTGTGCGGATCTGATGGCGTCAGTATGAACGGCCGCAATGGCCTTGCCTGCAATACGCCTGTCTCGGAAGTCATCAGGAACGGCAAGCTGGTGATCAAGCCGCTGCCGGGTCTTCCCGTGATCCGGGATCTCATCGTCGACATGACGCAGTTCTACGAGAACTACAAGAAGGTCCAGCCGTTCCTCATCAACGATGAGACGCCCCCGACACAGGAGCGTCTGCAGTCGCCGGAAGAGCGGGCGAAGCTGGACGGATTGTATGAGTGCATTCTGTGCGCGTGCTGCTCCACGTCCTGCCCGTCGTTCTGGTGGAACCCGGACAAGTTCATCGGCCCCGCGGGTCTGCTCCAGGCTTACCGGTTCCTCGCGGACAGCCGCGACACCGCGACGGAAGAGCGCCTGTCCGCGCTCGAGGATCCGTTTTCGGTATTCCGTTGCCGGGGCATCATGAACTGCGTCTCGGTGTGCCCGAAGGGTCTCAATCCGACCCGCGCGATCGGCCACGTGCGAAACATGCTCATCAAACGCGCGGTCTGACCACGCATTCCGCCCCCGGGTCGGCCCGGCGCGCCTGCCTCCGCCAGCGGCTGCCGAAGCCGCGCGACAGGCCCGTCTCCCGGACCCCGGGCTTTGCGTTGGCGTGAATATGGTCCACAATTAGCGCTATTGTAGGGCAGATCGGATGGGCTCTCGTCGACCGCGGTACGCGCAGGGACGTGCGCTTTGAGCATCCGTGACGACAGAGCCGCGGTGCGTTCCTGCAGGCGCGCAAATGACTGAAACCTTCGAAACGCTCAGCGGCGGACCCGGGCTGGTCCGCAGGAACTGATCCCAGAGCGGCCTTGACGGGCCTGCTCCAATTCAGCGACGGATAGCAATCATGTCCAGTAGCACGATGGAGATGTTGTGGCGGAGCGGCCATATCTCCGGCAGCAATGCGGCGTACGCCGAAGATCTGTACGAGCGCTTTCTCGAGAATCCCAACGAAGTCCCTGAGCAATGGCGCGCGTACTTCGAGACGCTGCCCATGGTCGAAGGCGTGATCGATACGGACGTGTCGCACCAGACGATCCGCGACCACTTTCTGCTGTTGTCGAAGAATCAGTCACGCGTCGCGCCTGTCTCCGCCAGCAGCGTCAGTGCGGATCACGAACGCAAACAGTTTGCGGTTGGGGAGTTGATCAGTGCGTACCGGCGCAGGGGGCACATGGTGGCGGATCTCGATCCGCTGGAACTCGAAGGGAAGCCCGACGTGCCGGTCCTCAGCCTTGGCTATCACCGATTGTCCGCTGCGGACCTCGATACGCGATTTCAGACCGGCTCTCTGTTCTTCGGTGACAAGGAAGCGACGCTCTCGGAAATTGTCGATGCCCTGCAGCAAACGTATTGCCGCACGGTTGGCGCCGAGTACATGCACATCACGGACGAGGCTGAACGCCTGTGGGTTCAGCAGCGCCTCGAAAGCGTGCGCTCGCGGCCCGCGTTTGGCGACGGCATCAAGCGGCGCGTGCTCGACAGGATGATCGCGGCCGAAGGGCTCGAACAGTATCTGGGGCGCAAATATCCCGGCACCAAACGTTTCGGACTCGAAGGGGGCGAAAGCTTCATCCCCTGTCTCGCCGAGCTCATCCATCGTGCGGGTGAGGCGGGAGTCGCGGAGACGGTGATCGGGATGGCCCACCGGGGGCGCATCAACGTGCTTGTCAATCTGATGGGTAAAGACCCGGACGAACTGTTCGATGAGTTCGAAGGTCGTTACACACCGGATTCGGGGTCCGGAGACGTGAAGTACCATCAGGGCTTCTCGTCCAACCTCATGACGCCGGGCGGCGAGATGCATCTTGCGCTCGGGTTCAACCCGTCGCACCTCGAGATCGCAGCGCCAGTCATCGAAGGCTCGGTGCGCGCCCGCATGGATCGACGGGGCGATGCTGAGGGTAACCTCGTGCTGGCGATCAATATTCATGGAGACGCTGCGTTCGCGGGGCAAGGCGTCGTCATGGAGACGTTCCAGATGAGTCAGACCCGCGGGTTCTATACCGGCGGAACCGTGCACGTCATCATCAACAACCAGATTGGGTACACCGTCAGCCGTCGCGAAGACGCGCGCTCGACCTACCACTGCACCGAGGTTGCAAAACTCGTGCAGGCCCCTATTTTCCACGTGAACGCGGACGATCCGCTGGCGGTCCTGTTCGTCGCGCAGGTGGCGCTCGACTACCGGATGGAGTTCAAGAAAGACGTCGTCATCGACCTGGTCAGCTACCGTCGCCGCGGACACAACGAAGGTGACGAGCCCGCGATCACGCAGCCGATGATGTACGAGAGGATTCGCTCACATCCGACGACGCTCGAACTCTACGCCGAGCGGACCATTGCGGAAGGCGCGATCTCCGGCGCGGAATACCAGTCCCGCGTCGAGGCCTATCGCGACTCGCTCGATGCCGGGAATGCGGTTGCCTGGGACTCGGTACAGGAACCCGACACGGGCATGTTTGTCGATTGGCGGCCTTACCTCGGGCACGACTGGGATACGGGGTGTGAGACGTCCCTGCCGATGAAAGACTTTCAGGAGATTGCGGCGCGCATGGAGGCGTTGCCAGACGGATTCGTCCTGCACCGCCAGGTCACCAAAATCATGGAAGACAGGCGCAAGATGTCGGCAGGCGCGATCCCGATCAACTGGGGATATGCGGAGATCATGGCATATGCCACGCTCCTGCACGAAGGCTTCGGGGTCCGCCTGACGGGACAGGATGTCGGCCGCGGGACCTTTGCGCACCGGCATGCCGTGCTTCACGACCAGAAAGAGGGGCGCATTCATGTGCCGCTCGAACACATCGCGGACGGTCAGCCGGACTTCGACCTGTTCGATTCGTTTCTGTCGGAGGAAGCAGTGCTGGCCTTCGAGTACGGCTACGCACAGACGAGACCGGACGTGCTCACTATCTGGGAGGCCCAGTTCGGCGACTTCGCGAACGGCGCACAGGTTGTCATCGACCAGTTCATCACGAGCGGCGAGCACAAGTGGAGCCGTCTCTGCGGGCTGATGCTGTTGCTGCCACATGGCTACGAGGGCGCCGGCCCTGAACACTCGTCCGCTCGCCTCGAGCGTTACCTGCAGCTGTGTGCCGAACACAACGTTCAGGTGTGTGTGCCAACGACACCCGCGCAGATGTATCACATGGTCAGGCGTCAGATGAAACGCCCGCTGCGCAGGCCGCTGATCGTCATGACGCCGAAGAGCCTGCTGCGCCACAAGCAGGCGATCTCGACGCTCGAGGACCTGTGTGACGGTGAATTCCGCACGATCATCGACGAAGTGAACGACGTCGATCCGGACGAGATCACACGCATCGTTTTCTGTTCCGGGAAGGTTTACTACGATCTCTATAACAAGCGCGCGGAGTTGGGGATCACCGATCTGGTCATTGCGCGTATCGAGCAGCTGTACCCGTTCCCGGAAGCAGCCATGCTGGAGGTGACCCAGCGGTACCCGAACCTCAGTCACGCGACATGGTGCCAGGAAGAGCCAATGAATCAGGGTGCCTGGTATTCAAGTCAGCATCACATGCGTCGTACCCTGCATGTGGTCAATTCTGATATCTATCTGGGCTACGCCGGCCGGGAAGCATCGGCGGCGGCGGCCGCAGGATACATGTCCCTGCACATTCGGCAGCAGGAAGAGCTGGTTAACGCGGCGCTCGGAGTCACGGACTGATCGGGCGTCGTCAGTGACGGCTCTTCAGTGATGACTCTCAGTGACGAGAAGGAAGACTCACACATGATCGAGATCAAACCACCCGACTTTCCGGAGTCGATTGCGGACGGTGAGGTTGCCCAATGGCACGTTGCCGTTGGAGAGGCGGTCAGCCGTGATCAGGCCCTGGTCGACATCGAGACCGACAAGGTTGTGCTCGAAGTTGTCGCCCCGGCAAGCGGCAAGCTCACGGCGATTCTGAAAGCCGAGGGGGAGGTTGTCCTTCCTGGCGACGTTCTGGCGCATTTCGAAGAGGGGGAGGCCGTCGCCGCGCCTGCCGCCGGGGCACGGGAGGCCTTGGAGCAACCGCAGGCCGTTGAGGCATCCGGGCCGGCGAGTCCGTCAGCGCGCAAGCTGGCCGAAGAGAACCGGATCGATGTGTCGGCGATTGCCGGCTCAGGAAGAGACGGGCGCGTCACGAAGGAGGACGTGCTGATGGCTGTCGCGGACCTTGCGTCGGACTCCGTCGCGCTGAGTGCGCCGCCGCCCGATGCACCACCTGCCCCCGCGCCGGTCGTCCCGGGTGAACGCATCGAACGCCGTGTTCCCATGACACGTCTGCGCGCATCCATTGCCCGCAGGCTCGTCGATGCACAACAGACGGCGGCGATGCTGACCACCTTCAACGAGGTGGACATGACCGCGATCATGGAACTTCGTGACCGATATAAAGAAGACTTCCAGGCCGCGCACAACGGCATCCGCCTGGGCTTTATGTCGTTTTTCGTGCGGGCCAGCGTCGAGGCGCTGAAGCGCTTCCCCGGCGTCAACGCATCGATTGACGGCAACGACATCGTGTATCACGGCTACCAGGACATCGGAATCGCGGTCTCCTCGCCGCGGGGACTGGTCGTGCCGGTGCTGCGCGAGGCGGACAGCCTGACGCTTGCTGAAGTCGAAGATCAGATCAGGGATTACGGCTTGAAGGCCCGCGACAACAAGCTCTCGATCGACGAGTTGACCGGCGGCACGTTCACCATTTCGAACGGCGGCGTGTTTGGCTCGCTGATGTCGACCCCGATTCTCAATCCTCCCCAGACGGGGATTCTCGGCATGCACAAGATCCAGGACCGGCCGATGGCTGTGAACGGGGAAGTGCAGATTCGGCCAATGATGTATCTCGCACTTTCGTATGACCATCGACTGATCGACGGGCAGGAGGCGGTGCGCTTCCTGGTGACGATCAAGGATTTTCTCGAGGAGCCGGCGCGCATCCTGCTCGACATCTGAGCACGCATCGCGCGGCCATCTCCCGACAACCCAGGGCTTACACCAATGGACACCTACGACGTCATCGTGATCGGCGCCGGGCCTGCGGGCTACCACGCCGCCATTCGGGCCGCGCAGCTCGGGCTGAACACCGCCTGCATCGAGAAGTGGATCGGCAAATCCGGCAAGCCGGTTTTCGGCGGGACCTGCCTGAACGTCGGCTGCATCCCGTCCAAGGCACTGCTCGATGCTTCGCACAAGTACGCTGAAGCCCGCGATCACTTCGCGGAGATTGGCATCATGACGGGCGATCTGTCGGTCGACGTGCCTGCGATGATCTCTCGCAAGGACGACGTGGTGACCAAGCTGACCGGAGGAGTGTCCGCCCTGTTTAAGTCAAATGGCGTTACCGCGCTCGAAGGCAGCGCAAAGCTGCTTGCCAACCGCGTCGTCGAGTTCACGCCGCACGACGGTGCAGCGAGTCAACTGACGGCGGAACACGTCGTCATCGCAACGGGTTCCGTACCGGTCGACATTCCGCCGTGTCCGCTTGTTGACGAAGTGGTTGTCGACTCGACGGGCGCGCTCGAGTTCCAGGCGGTCCCGAAACGTCTGGGCATTATCGGCGCAGGGGTGATCGGTCTCGAACTCGGGAGCGTGTGGGCCCGTCTTGGCGCAGAGGTGGTGGTCCTCGAGGCGTTGCCGGATTTCATGCCTGCGCTCGACAAGCAGATCGCGCGGGAGACAGCGAAGCAGCTTGGCAGGCAGGGCCTCGATATCCGGCTTGGGACGAGGGTCACCGGCAGTACCGTCAAGGGTGACACGGTGGAGGTGACCTTCACCGACGGGGATGGAGATCACGAGGAAGTCTTCGACAAGCTGATCGTCGCGGTCGGGCGCAAGCCGTACACCGAAGGTCTGTTCGCCGCCGACGCTGGCGTCAACATGGATGAGGGCGGGTTTGTCTTCGTCGATGAGTTCTGCAACACGGAGGCGCCCGGCATCTGCGCAGTCGGGGACGTCGTGCGTGGACCCATGCTCGCTCACAAGGGGATGGAAGAGGGGATCATGGTTGCCGAGCGGATCGCGGGCCACAAGCCGGCCGTGAACTACGACTGCGTGCCGGGGGTGATCTACACCCATCCGGAAGTGGCCTGGGTGGGGCGTTCGGAACAGGAGTGCAAAGCGGCAGGTGAGGACGTCAACGTGGGCATGTTCCCGTTCGCGGCGTCGGGACGGGCGCTGGCGTCGAACGACACGGACGGCCTCATCAAGGTTGTCGCGGATGCCGAAACCGATCGCGTGCTCGGCGTCCATATGGTTGGCCCACACGTGTCCGAGCTCATTGCGGAGGCGGTCATCGCTATGGAGTTCGAGAGCAGTGCGGAGGATCTCGGACTCACGATGTTCGCGCATCCGACGTTGTCCGAGAGTCTGCATGAAGCGGCGCTGGCCGTCTCCGGTCACGCTATCCACGTCGCGCCCCGCAAGCGCAGGAAGAAGTAGCCGCAGGACAGACGGGGTTCGGCATCGACGCCGCGGCCCGGCCGGTATTGCTATACTCCGCGCCGCGGGACCCAGGTGCCTTCCCGCACCCGTAAGACGCACAACGAGCAACTACACAACAGGCAATCAGGCCGGATTCCCCGCCTGACCAACGGATCTCTATTCAGGGAACGCATCTTCAATGAATCTCCACGAATATCAGGCGAAACAACTCTTCGCCGAATACGGCTTGCCCGTGTCCAAAGGGATCGCCGTCGACACGGCGGACGAGGCTGTCGCCGCGGCAGATGAACTCGGCGGCGACCGCTGGGTCGTCAAAGCGCAGGTCCACGCGGGTGGCAGGGGCAAGGCGGGCGGCGTCAAGTTGGTCTCGAGCAGCGATGAAATCCGCGACTTCGCCAACACGCACATCGGAACGAATCTCGTCACGTTCCAGACGGACGAGAAGGGGCAGCCCGTCTCGAAGATCTTCGTTGAGGAGTGCACGGACATCGAGCGCGAGTTGTACCTCGGTGCTGTGATCGATCGCTCCAGCCGGCGCATCGTCTTCATGACGTCGACCGAGGGGGGCGTCGAGATCGAGAAGGTCGCCGCCGAGACGCCCGAGAAGATTCTGCAGGCGTCCATCGACCCAACCCTGGGTGGCATCCCGTTCCAGGGCCGGGAACTGGCGTTCAAGCTGGGCCTCGAAGGCAAGCAGATCAATCAGTTTGCTTCGCTCTTCGCCACACTGGCGAAGATGTTTGTCGAGCGGGACCTGTCCCTGCTCGAAATCAACCCGCTCGTCATCAACGGCGAAGGCAACGTCCACGTTCTCGATGCGAAGGTCTCGATCGACAGCAACGCGCTGTACCGACAGCGCGAACTTGCCGCGATGCGGGATGCGTCCCAGGAGGACGAGCGCGAAAACCAGGCGTCCGAGTTCGAACTGAACTACGTCGCCCTCGACGGCAACATTGGCTGCATGGTCAATGGCGCCGGGCTCGCGATGGGCACGATGGACCTCGTCAAGCTGCACGGCGGCGAACCCGCCAACTTCCTCGATGTGGGAGGAGGCGCGACGAAGGAGGCGGTCAGCGAAGCGTTCAAGATCATCCTCTCGGACGACAACGTCAAAGCGGTCCTGATCAACATATTCGGCGGCATTGTCCGATGCGACATCATCGCTGAAGGCATCATCGGCGCGGTGAAGGACGTCGGTGTGAACGTCCCCGTGGTTGTGCGGTTCGAGGGCAACAATGCGCCGGTCGGGGTCAAGACGCTCGCGGAGAGCGATGTCGATATCATTGCGGCAACCAGTCTGACGGACGCCGTGCAACAGGCGATCAAGGCCGCAGGGGGGCAGGCATGAGCATTCTCATCGACAAGAACACGAAGGTCGTCTGTCAGGGTTTCACCGGCTCGCAGGGCACCATGCACTCCGAGCAGGCGATCGCATACGGCACCCAACTGGTGGGCGGCGTGACGCCCGGCAAGGGCGGCCTGACCCATCTCGATCGACCCGTCTTCAACACCGTACGGGAAGCCGTGGATGAGACGGGTGCAAGTGCCTCCGTCATCTACGTGCCGGCACCGTTTGCAAAGGACGGCATCCTCGAAGCGGCTGACGCCGGGATCGAGTTGATCGTCTGTATCACCGAAGGCGTGCCGACGCTCGACATGCTGGTCGTCAAGGACTATCTCGATCGGCACGGTATCCGTCTGATCGGCCCCAACTGCCCCGGCGTGATCACGCCCGGTGAGTGCAAGATCGGGATCATGCCCGGAGAGATCCACCTCCCCGGCCGGGTCGGGATCGTTTCGCGCTCCGGCACGCTCACCTATGAAGCCGTCAAGCAAACGACTGACAACGGCATGGGTCAGAGCAGTTGCGTCGGTATTGGCGGAGATCCGATCCCGGGCAGCCATTTCATTGACATCCTGCGACTCTTCCAGGACGATCCCGCCACGGAAGCGATCGTTATGGTCGGTGAGATTGGTGGCAACGCAGAAGAAGAAGCCGCAGCGTTCATCAAAGAGTACGTCACCAAGCCAGTCGTCGGTTACATCGCCGGCGTGACCGCGCCTCCCGGCAAACGGATGGGTCACGCGGGTGCGATCATTGCCGGTGGCAAGGGGACCGCGGACGACAAGTTCAAGGCACTCGAGGATGCGGGTGTCCGGACCGTCAAGAGCCTCGCCGAGATCGGTGGCGCGCTCGACGAAGTTGCGTGAAGGGGGCCCGGACAGCCGCTGTCTGGGCGCTCAACCGTGCGTGAAACCGCTCAGCCGTGGAAGCGTGTTGGACCGAGTCGCGCCGCGCAACCTTGAAAATCCCGCACCCGGACCCCATCTGATCGCTGGCCAGAAAGCCGCCACACATAGAACAACCAGGGGGACCGCACGCCAATGCCGGTAGAAGCCGCCAAGGAAACGCTCGGGTTTCAGTCAGAAGCCCGCCAACTGCTTCATCTGATGATCCACTCCTTGTATTCGAACAAGGAGATTTTCCTTCGCGAACTCATCGCGAATGCGTCGGATGCGATCGACAAACTGCGGTTCGAGAGCCTGACGTCTCCGGATCTGCTGGGCGACGACGCCGAGTTCCGGGTCAGGGTCGACATCGACAAGGACTCCGGCACGATCACGATCACCGACAACGGCGTCGGCATGAACCGGGATGAGGCGATTGCCCATCTCGGTACGATTGCAAAGTCCGGCACAGCGCAGTTCCTCGAAACTCTGACAGGGGATCAACAGCGCGACGCGCAACTGATTGGCCAGTTCGGGGTGGGGTTCTATTCGAGTTTCATCGTGGCGGATCGGGTGACCGTCGAGTCCCGCAGGGCGGGCGACGACCCGGCGTCAGGGGTGCGCTGGGAGTCCGCGGGTGAAGCCGAGTTCGAGGTCGAGACGATCGAGCGTGCGGAACGCGGTACGTCAGTCACATTGCACCTCAAGGCAGATGAAGCCGAGTTCCTCGATGACTGGCGGCTGAAGAGTATCGTCAAGAAATACGCGGATCACGTGTCCGTACCGGTGATCATGCGCAAGACCGCCGCTCCGGCCGAGGAGGGCGAGGAGCCAGCGCCGCCCGAAGACGAGACCGTCAACGAGGCGCAGGCGCTCTGGACCCGTTCGCGCAGCGACGTTGAAGCGGACGAGTACAAGTCGTTCTACAAGCACATCAGTCACGATTTCGAAGACCCCTTGACCTGGAGTCACAACAGGGTCGAGGGCAAGCTCGACTACACGAGCCTGGTTTACATCCCCGCCAAGGCGCCATTCGATCTCTGGCAACGTGAAGCACCGCGCGGTCTGAAACTCTACGTGCAGCGTGTCTTCATCATGGATGAAGCAGAGCAGTTCCTGCCGCTTTATCTGCGGTTCGTCAAAGGTGTGGTGGACTCGAACGACCTGTCGTTGAACGTGTCGCGCGAGATCCTGCAGAAAGACCCGGCAATCGAGTCGATGCGGTCGGCGCTGACCAAGCGCGTTCTCGACATGCTGGAGAAACTTGCTAAGAACGACGCTGAGCAGTACGCGAAATTTTGGGGAGAGTTTGGCCAGGTACTCAAAGAAGGGCCTGCCGAAGACTTCTCGAACAAAGAGAAGATCGCGAAGTTGCTGCGATTCGCAACGACGCACAACGACTCCGACGCGCAGGATCAGTCGCTGACCGAATACGTTGAGAGAATGCCCGAGGGGCAGGACAAGATCTATTACGTCGCTGCCGATAACTACCAGACCGCCCGCAACAGTCCGCATCTCGAGGTTTTCCGCAAGAAAGGAATTGAGGTGGTCCTGCTCTACGATCGGATCGACGAGTGGCTGATGGGTCACCTCATGGAGTTCGATGGCAAGAGCTTCCAGGATGTGGCGCGCGGCGAGCTGAATCTCTCGGATATCAAGTCGGACACGGCAGATGACGAGCCCGACGTCTCTGAGGACTCTGGACCGACAAGTGCGCGTGACGGGCTGATCGAACGGCTGAAGGAGCTGTTTGGGGATGACGTGGAGAACGTTCGTACGACCGATCGCCTGACGGACTCTCCGGCATGCCTGGTCGTCGGCGAGAACGACATGGGCATGCAGATGCGACGCATCCTTGAGGCGGCAGGACAGGATGTCCCCGGGAACAAGCGCATCTTCGAGATCAACCCGGATCATCCGCTTGTGGAGCGGCTCGACGCCGAGCAGGATCTCGACCGGTTCAACGAGCTGTCACGCGTCCTCTACGATCAGGCGACGCTTGCGGAAGGTGGGCAGTTGGATGATCCGGCAACCTACGTCGCGCGTCTCAACAAGCTGCTGCTGGAACTGTCGGCTTAGAAAGCCAGCCCCGCGGGTCGACTTACGCAGCGGGCGGCTGGTAGGCGCTGCCCGTCTGCTGTGCGGTGTCCGACTCGCGCAGGTTGCCGATGACTGATTCGAGCGCGCGGCTGAAGAGCAGGCCGTCGCTGATTCAGATTGCTTGCAAATTATAAGAGAATCAGTCGGTTGGGAAAGAAGTCTAAAGCAGTTTCTGTCCCGGAGGTTCGGCGCCCCCGTGGGGGCCGCCTTCAATCCATCGTCTCTGCCCGGTAACGGGCGGGAGCCGTCTGATGGGCGTCAAAACACTGTTCGTGATGCGGCATGGTGACGCATCGTTCGGTGGGCCCGATCATGCGCGTCCCCTGACCTCCCGTGGCAGCGACGAAGTCATGGCTTCCGCAGGGCACCTCACGGGCATCGGGTGGATTGCCGCGAGCCCGCTCCTTCGCGCGCGGCAGTCAGCAGGCGAGGTCATGGGTGGCGACGCTTGCCGCGTCGAAATCTGGCCGGAGCTCATCCCAGGAGGAACCCCGGGCGGCGTTTACGGTAAGCTTCAGAGCACCGCAGGAAACGGTCTGCTGGTGTCTCACTTGCCGCTGGTCGCGGTGCTGATCGAGGATCTCACGGGTGTCGTTCCACAAATGACGACCGGCACCGTGGCGAAGGTGTCTGGTAAGGAGTTGCTCCCCGGATGGTGTGCACTGGATTGGGTGAAACAACCGTGAAGGGTCGCAGGGTCGCCGTCCGCGGAAGACTGTGTCGCCTGCTCCTGACCGCCGCGGGCGCGCTGTCGCTCTGCACGGGAGCTGCGGCCAACTGGCCGGTGCTCGACGCCTACCCGAACGCCGAAGCGATGGATTCGGCGACCGATGCGGAGCCAAAACAGCGTCGGGTTGTCCTCGGGCCTCTGAAGAAGATCAGGAATACGCTGAGACCGGAGCGGGAGCAGTTTGTTCGCGGCAGTCTCCGTTCAGTGACGTACTTCATTCCGGACGAACGTCGCGTGGACCCGGTGCGCGCGTTTTTCGACACGCAGTTGGACGCGGCAGGCGAAACGCTCTTTGCGTGTGAGGGGCGGAGCTGCGGCAGCAGCAACTACTGGGCGAACACGGTCTTCGATCGCGCGATCCTTTACGGCCCCGAGCAACTGCAAAGTTACCGGATCGTCCGGATGGCTGATGCGCCGGAGCGTTACCTCGCGGTCTACGTCGCGCAGCGAGGCACCCGCAAGGTGTATGCGCATGTCGAACTCGTGACACTTGCCGCGGGTGACGCGCCGAAATTCGCGGATCTGCTTGCGGCAGGGTCGGTGATCTTCGATGAGAGTCCGCATCAGGTGGAAGCGCTTCGGGCATTTCTCGAAGGAGATACCGGACGGGGCGTGGCGGTGGTTGTCCACGGCGGCGGAGCACTCGAACTCGATGTCGCGTTGAATGACACGCAGAAACGGGCGGAACGCGTGCGGCGACGTCTGGTTGGTGCCGGTATCGCCGGGGAGCGGATTTTCGCGTATGGGGTCGGGCCGTTGGCTCCGACATCGGAGAAACCGCCCCGCAGAGTCGAACTGGTGGCCGTCGACAGGTAGACGCGCGTCTGAACGCGTCTAGTTGTGTAAAGCCAGTAGGTTGTTCATGTTGATCCCCAGAGTGTTGATGGGGCATTGGTAATCGATTCCGGCGTGTTGTCGGT
>MDTE01076657.1_pt1 | contig 15522 bp, 8 predicted proteins | sample 811231 | NCBI WGS metagenome assembly MDTE01 (sample SAMN05326651, study PRJNA326480) | marine metagenome | isolation source: seawater | place: Indian Ocean: Red Sea | collected 2010 | reverse complement strand
TCGCCGGAGGGGAAGCGGTGGGATGTCCATCGGGGACGCGACGGGAGACTCCATGAGCTCCGACTCCATGAGCTCCTTTTGAGGCGGCGTTGGCAACATTACGTCCTGGCCGGCGCAGCGCATTGAGGGGCTGAGCAACAGGTTGATGGAATTGATGGAGGAACCGATGGTGATGCAGCGAAGAGAGTTTTTGAGGGATGCCTCGGCTTGGGGGCTTGGTTTGCTCTGTGCCGATCGGCTTTTTGGAGATGCTCCCCGGGATCTCAAGATAACCGGAGTGCGCATGGTGCGAACGCAACCCAAACGGCCGGTTCCGAGTTATGAACCCTCTCCCGATGCTTGGTCGCCCGGTAGCGTGGAGGTGGCCAACCCCATGTCGATCTATCCGAAGTACAAGGCCAAGCGGTCCTTGTTCATGGCGGATGACTTGGGGCCGACGGCGGTTGAGGTGAGCACGAACAAGGGATTGACCGGACTGGGATTCGGAGGTCCCGGCGCGGGCTTTGTCATCGAGAACCATTTGACCAAACTTCTCATTGGAGAGGACCCCATGAATGTGGAGCGGCTGTGGGATGTGATGTGGCGATCGACCCTCTACTACGGCCGCAAAGGGCTCGTCGTCCACGCGATCAGCGCCATCGACAACGCGCTCTGGGATTTGGTGGGCAAAGCCTTTGACACGCCCGTCTATCGGTTGCTGGGCGGTGCAACCAAGAGTCGTATTCCGGCCTATTGCACAGGAAACGACATTGAGCAGCATGCGGCCTTCGGATTCAAGCGACTCAAGTTGGCCATTCCCCACGGCCCAGCGGATGGTCGGGAGGGGATTCGAAAAAACGTGGAGCTCGTCAAGCGGGCCCGGAACGCCGTTGGAGACGATGGTGATATCATGCTCGATTGTTGGATGGCTTTCACCGAAGACTACACCTTGAGGCTCGCCGAGGCCCTTGAACCCTTCGACGTCTATTGGATGGAGGAATGCTTGCCTCCCGACGACTACGCCGGATTTGGCCGGTTGAACGCGTCGCTTCAGTCCACACGCATCGCGACGGGGGAGCACGAGTATACGCGCTACGGTTTTCGGCTGCTGTTGGACCATTCCGCCGCGGATATCTGGCAGCCCGATATGAACTGGTGCGGGGGACTGACGGAACTGCGTCGAATTGCCAGTCTGGCGGCCTCGCACGATATCCCGGTGATCCCTCATGGAGGCTATCGCGGGGGCGCGCCTCACTTCATCATGGCGACCCCGAACAGTCCGTGGTGCGAGATCTTCATGCCGCCACCCGGCGGGCCCTCCGAGGTCTACCGACGCTACGAGGAAGACCATCAACTCTCGCGAGGACCGGAAGGAATCTATGTCCGGCCCTCGGAACGTCCGGGGTTTGGCTGGCAACTCGATGTCCGTTAGACGCTTCCTCCCCCGGGCTCAGGGCCTGCGGTCGGAAACGCCCGGTTCGACGGACGCCGCCAATCCCATCACGAGAGGAGGTTATGCTGAACCTCGCCGGCGACGTCGGTGAGGCGGAAATCACGGCCTTGATGTCGAAAGGTGAGTTGTTGATGGTCGATCCCGAGGCAATGCAGTGCGGTGGCATGAAAATCGTGCACGGAAACTCTGCGCTCGGCGGCGTGAAAACCGAACTCGTCGGTGGCACCATGGGTGACCCCTCCCCGGATTCCGCCGCCTGCCATCCAGAGGGTGAATCCGTGCGGGTGATGATCACGGCCCCAGGTTTCGCCGGTGCCTTGAATCACCGGCGTGCGGCCGAATTCACCTCCCCAGATGACGAGGGTCTCTTCGAGTAAGCCTCGTTGCTTGAGGTCTCGAATCAGGGCGGCCGTGGCGCGGTCAATGGCCTGACATTGGCGACGATGATTGGTGATCATGTCGTTGTGAGCGTCCCAGCCCATGTCGTAGAGCTGAACGAACCGAACGCCGCGCTCCACCAGTCGCCGGGCAAGGAGGCAATTGTTGGCGTAGGACGAGCCGCCGGGTTTGGCGCCGTAGAGGTTGAGCGTCGTGGCCGATTCCCGACTCAGATCCATGAGTTCGGGCGCGGCGGTCTGCATTCGGAAAGCGGTTTCATATTGTTCGATTCGGGCGATGGTCTCGGGATCCCGGAACAGGTCGAATCGGTCCTCATTCATTTGGCGAAGGAGATTGATCTGGGCCTGGCGTTCTGCCCTCCCCACTCCCTCGGGACGGGAAAGGAATAGGATGGGATCGCCCTCCCTTCGAAATCGGACGCCCTGATGCTTGCTCGGAAGGAATCCGTTGGTCCAGTAGCTATCGAGAAGGGGTTGCCTTTTCACGCCCGAGGTGAGGACGACATAAGCGGGAAGGTTCCGGGTTTCGTTGCCGAGTCCATAGCTGATCCAAGCGCCCATGGTGGGTCGGCCCACCCGCGAGTCGCCGGAGTTGAGGAGACTCACCGCCGGGTCGTGATTGAAAACCTCGCTGTGCAGGGAGCGGACGATGGCGAGTTCATCCGCCACCTCGCTGAGGTGGGGGAAGAGACTTGAGATCAGGGCTCCGCTCTGGCCGTGGGGTCGAAAGGGAAAGGGGGATCCTTTGAGTCGAGGCGTCTTCACCTGGTTGATCATGGCGAAATGAACGTCCTTGATCAGGGACGGCGGGATGGGCTGACCCTCGCGTTTGGTCAGCTCTGGTTTGGGATCGAAGGTGTCCACGTGCGAGGGGCCACCCGACATGAAGAGATAGATGACTCGTTTCGCGCGGGGCGCGAAGTGAGTGGTCGCCCGGAGCACGGGGTTGAGAAGCGTTCCCAAGGCGGCCATGCCGATTCCCGAGGCGCTTTGTTGAAGGAAATGCCTTCGGGTGAGCCTCTGGTTGGTGGAATGGTGGTAGGATGTCATGAAGAGGGTTACTCCTTGGTGATGGTCTCGTCCAGATTCAGCAAAACCTGCGCGAGCAGGGTCCAGGTGGATAAGGTCTTGTTGGAGGGCGAGGCTCCGTTGGGGGAGGCGCTGGCCTGCTGCTGGAAGTGAAGAAAGCGACGCCGTTCGGTTGGATGGGGCCTACGGCTGAGCACGGTTTGGAATGCGAAGTCGATCCGCGCATCCCAGTCTGGAGCATGGTCGATGATTCGTTGAGCCAGTGCCTTGGCCATCTCGACATAGACGGGATCGTTCAACAAGGCCAGCGCCTGGAGCGGGGTGTTCGTCGTGGACCGGTGGACACAAGATCGTTCGCGGGAGGGAGCGTCAAACAAGATCAGACTCGGGTAGGGCGAGGTGCGTTGCCAGAAGGTGTAGAGGCTACGGCGGAATCCATCCTCGCCCCGGCTGGTCTCCCACTTGCCCGCGGTGGCGTCCCGATACTCGCCGACCCCGTCGGGTTGGATCGGGTAAACGCTTGGTCCTCCCACCCGGTCGGTGAGCAGGCCGCTGAGGCAGAGGGCATTGTCTCGCACTTGCTCGGCGGGCAGCCGGAATCGGGGGCCTCGCGCCAACCAGCGGTTGTCGGGATCGCGCCCGAGGGATTCAGGCCGCCGCTTGGAGGACTGTCGATAGGTAGCGGAGGTGATGATCTGGCGGTGCAGCGCCTTCATATCCCAACCCGACTCCATGAGTTCGACGGCCAGCCAATCCAGCAATTGAGGATGGGAAGGAGGCGCGCTCCGGATCCCAAAATCATCGATGGTTGTCACCAGGCCCTTTCCGAAATAGTGCGCCCAGACCCGGTTGACGGTCACTCGGGCCGTCAAGGGGTTTTCGGGGGTGACAAGCCATTGGGCGAAGGTGAGCCGGTTGGCGGGTTGGTGGTCCGGGAGCGGCGGCAAAAATCGGGGCGTTCCGGGGGTCACCTCCTCTCCCCGATTCTCGAAATTGCCTCGGATATGGACGAAGGTCTTTCGGGGGGCGCCCAGCTCGTCCATGACCTGGGCTGTGACGGCACGAGACTCCAACGCCGCTTGGATTTCTTTTTGTTCGAGGATCCGTTGCCTCAAGGTCCTTGAGACGGGATCGATTCGACCAAAGTAGGTTTGCAGCGCCTCCCTTTGGGTCGAGGATCTTTCGGAGGGAGGAAGGGCGAGTGCGCTTCGAATCGTTATCGAGCTGGCCCCGAGGAGTGCGGGATCTCGAATGATTCTCCGGTAAACCCGAACGTCGTGAAGAAGCCCCTCAAGGCGAAATGCGTTGGGGTGTTCGGTGTTGTCATAACCCGCGCCAATCACGAGAGGTCGACCGGCCTTGGCGACCGCATCCGGCGTCCGGCCCTTGCGCTTGGCATCCTGATCCATTTCGCCGTCGACGAACAGGTCAACGCCTTTCCCTGGCCGATAGGTCAGGGCGAGGTGGTGCCACTCCCCGTCGTTGATGGCTTGGGAACCGGTTACCTCGATCCCTTTGAACGTTTTGGCTTCCGAGGAAATCCACGCGTAAAGGTGGCCCGGCGGGGTTTCTCCGTTGAGGCCCTGTCCTCCGATGCCCAGGACCAAGGATCGTTTTCCGGCTTTCCAGTCATAGTTTGAAACCAGATCGGCGATGGCCGATCGTGTGCGGACCCACATCGAGAGGGTCAGTGGTCCGTCCAGACGGAAGGCCTCCGGGCCCAGCAAGGGGGGGCTTTCTTGATCAAGGGCAAAGGAAGTGCCTCGATTCCAAGGCGTTTCCTCCACGAGTCGGGCCGTCGAGAGGGAGACCGGGTTTTCGAAGGGCCAAGGCACCTCCTGTTCGAGGTAGCCCACCGGGTCAGATTCCCATTGGCGTTGGCGTTCCCCTTGCTGACCGGAATCGATCCGGGCGAGTTGCGATTGAGTGTTCTCGATCAACCGGGCGGCCGCATCCCATTGAGGTTGACCGTCCCCGAGTAGCACCTCGAGTCGCGGGCCGTGAATCTCGAAGCGTTCCCCGTAATGAGGCACGTTGTTGAAGATCGCGAAGAGCCGGTAGTAATCCTTGGTCGTGATGGGATCGTATTTGTGGTCATGGCATTCCGCGCAGGCCACGGTGACTCCCATCCAAACCCGGCCGGTGGTCTCCAGTCGGTCGACGATTCCTTTGACGCGGAATTCCTCTTTCCGCGGGTTGTTTCCCAGGGCCTGCATTGAATTTCGGTGAAACCCCGTCGCGATTTGTTGGGACAGGGTGGCGTCGGGAATCAAGTCTCCCGCCAGCTGCTCGATGGTGAACTGATCGAAGGGTTGATTGCGATTAAGAGCATCAATGACCCAATCGCGGTAGAGCCACATGCTGCGCGGGACATCGGCCGCGTGTCCGGCCGTATCAGCATATCTCGCGGCATCCAACCAATCCTGAGCCATGCGTTCACCGTATCGAGGCGAAGCCATCCAGCGATCGACCAGTCGTTGGTAGGCATCGGGACGCTCGTCCTCAAGGAAGCGGTCGACCTCTTCGGGAGTGGGAGGCAAGCCTCTGAGATCAAAGCTCAATCGGCGAATGAGGGTCTGTGCCGTCGCCTCGGGGGATGGAGGTAGTCCGAGCGCGTCCAGCTTCGCCATGACGAAGGCGTCGATGGGATGAGTGATCCCATGGGGATGGGCCACCGCCGGTAGAACCGGGCGTCTTGGGGCGAGGAAGGCCCAGTGTTGATCGACAGAGGCTCCCTCTAGGATCCATTGTCGAATTCGCTCTTTTTCTTCTGGCGTGAGCGTTTTTCCCGAGGAGGAGGGCGGCATGCGCTCCGCGTTGCTAGGGTGAGATACCCTACGCCATAGCTCGCTTCGTTCAAGGTCCCCCGGACGCACAGGAACCGTTCCCGAGTCCAGCGGGATCTGAAACGCTTCAGGGGTATCCAGGCGCAGACCGCCCTTTCGTTGCTCGACATCGAAGCCATGACATTTTAGGCAGTTTTCCGAGAGAATTGGTTGAATGTCCCGGCCGAAATCGATGTTGGCGGATGCCCCGAAGAGAGCGAACGTCGCTGGAAGAGCGGCGGTGACCAGAAGGAACCGCGAGGCAGCCAGGCATGAGGTTCGGGGCATGGAAGGATTGTTGGCGCGGATGAAGCGTCCGGTAAAGGGAATTTAGAGTGAACGGGACTGCCCCCCACCGTCGTTCTCTCAGAGACGGGGTGCCGGAGTGGCCCTCAGTCCCTCGTGGTCATCGCATGGAATTGTATCGTCGGGACGGGGGTGGCTATTCTATGATCTTACGGCTTCTATTTTGTTGTGGCGATGAATTGCATGAAACCAGGACGGTGGGCGCTTCTTTTGACACTCGGTTCGACGGCTCTGCTCCAGGCAGAAGACTCCGTTCGAACGGGGAATTTTATTTCCGAACCGACCACCTTTCACAACGCTGGGTTTGAGTGGGAGATTACCGGGGACGACAATCGCAATGCCGAGGTCAGAGTGTGGTATCGGCAAGCGGGTGGATCGGATTGGCGCGCTGCTCAGCCGCTGTTGCGCATCGGCGATGAAAAGGTGTGGCGGGCCAAGGAGTTCTTGGAGTACTGGACGCCGCGGATGTTTGCGGGGAGCCTCTTTGATCTCGAGCCGGGCACGCGCTACGAGTGCCGCTTTGAGATGACCGATCCCGACGGGGTGGAGGGGGCGCGTTCGACAACGGTGATGATTGAAACCCGCCTGCCGCCCCGCCCGTCCAGCGAAGGCCGGGTGCTTCATGTCTATCCCCCCAACCACGAGGGGCCAAAAGAGGAACCGTCCTTCACCGGGTTGCTCCAGGCCTATTATGGTCCGGGCCTGGGCGATTGGGATGTCGTGAGGACGCGACCCGTCAGTGCGGGGGATACCATTCTGGTTCATGCCGGATTGTATCAAGCTGACCGACGGGACTATGTGAACCCCCATCAGATTCCGTTCTTCGGATCCTACGTGCTCACCCGCGATGGAACGGCCGAGAACCCCATCACGATCAAAGCGGCGGGAGACGGGGAAGTGATCTTTGACGGCGATAACGTTTTCAAGTTATTCGATGTGATGGCGGCGGATCACCACCTCTTTGAAGGAATCACCGTTCGGAATGCCGAGATCGCGTTTTACGCGGGCCTCAAGGATGTTCTGGGATGTTCGGGCCTCACGGTCCAGAACTGCCGGATTGAGGATGTGGGGATCGGGGTGCATACCGAGTGGGCGGGTTCGAAGCATTTTTACATCGCGGACAATGTGATGATCGGGCGAGATGACCACTACCGGCTCAACGGGTGGAATGGGATGACGACCTACGGGGCTTCTCCGGTCAATTCCTACTATGGCGTGAAGGTTTACGGGCAGGGGCACGTCATCTGTCATAACAAGGTGTCGTTTTTTCACGATGGCATCTGTGTCAGTACTTATGGGCTGCCCGAACCGGAACTCGACGAGAAATGTGTCTCCATCGATATCTACAACAACGATATCTACCTTTCGGTGGATGACTTTATCGAAACCGATGGAGGGGTTCACAACATCCGGGTGCTCCGGAATCGCGGATTCAATGCGGCTCATCATGGACTGAGCGCCCAACCGATGTTCGGGGGGCCCGTCTACTTTATCCGGAATCTGGTCTACCATGTGCCCTTCGGGGGCGCGATCAAGACCGGCGGTGCCAACCCGGCCGGCGTTCTGGTCTACCACAACACCTTTGTCGCCGAAACCGCCGCGACCGGCATTTCAAACGCTCATTACCGCAACAATCTTTTCCTGGGACGGGACCACCCGGACAAGCCGTTGTTCCGGCAGAAGAATTACACCCGCTACTCGACGATGGACTACAACGGATATCGACCCCACCAGTTGGGGGACCTGATTGCCTGGGCGATGCCAACGGATGCCCTCAGGAGTTACGAATCCCCGCTTCCCTATCGATCGTTTTCTTCTCTGGCGGCCTTTCGGAGCGCCACCGGTCAGGAGAGGCATGGAATCGAGATCGACGAATCGATTTTTGAGCGGATGCGACTTCCCGACTACCGGAGACCCCATAAGCCATACCAGCCGGAGGCCATCGACTTTCGACTGCGGAAGGGGGCGGCCGCGGTGGATGCGGGCTTGATCCTTCCGAATATCAATGACGGCTACACCGGGCGGGCACCGGACCTGGGCGCGATTGAGCGGGGGGAGGACGCGGTGATCTACGGGCCTCGCGGTCCGGGGGCAGAATGATTCGGCCCCAGAGAAAACCGTCCAGGCCTGTGTAGGCGCGCAGGCGCTTTGCCCTTGACGCTTCGGGCCGAGAGCGATGTGATGACCGGGTCCCTGAGCTTAACCCCATGCGTATGAATATCTGTCGATTGGTGACCCCTGTTTTACTTTGTTTGTGGTCGATTCCCACGGTCCTGCTGGCTCAGCCCGTGGTCGTTAATTCCAGTTTTGAATTGAACTATCCCGAAGCGTGGCCTCACTACGGTGAGGTGGAGGAGTGGCAGGGGGGCAGTGGGGTCAATCAGGCCAATGGCCCCTTTCACAACGGGGGAACGCCGATTCCAGATCAGGCTCATGCAGCTTTTATGCAGGGTTCCAGGGGGATGTCTCAAGAGGTTTCCGGACTCGTGCCCGGCGAGCTTCATTGGCTGCAGTTCTTCTATGACGCGCGAGGTTGCTGCGGGGGGACGATTGACTTGGTGGTCAAGCTCGATGAGGTGGAGCTCGACCAGATCACTAACGTCAAACCATCGACAGACGGCAATCCATACAAGTTCCGAAACGTGCCCTTCGTTCCGGAATTTGATCTGGGGTTGATCACTTTCGAGACGACCGCCAACGGGGACGCGACCATTAACCTGGATGGAGTGACGATCGTCCAGCGGGGCGAGGGCCAGGTCCCGGTGATGAATCCGAGTTTCGAGGCGAGCGGTGAGCCCGCCGATCCGGACGGCATCATCAGTCCGGCGGGAATCGCTGGTTGGACGGGGGAGGGGACCTACGGGGTCAACGTCGATGGAATGGGTCCGTTTGCCAATAATGGGAGGAGTTCTGAGCCGGAGTTTGTGGGATTTATTTCCGGCCCCGGTTCGCTGAGCCAAACATTGGATGGTCTGGTGGTGGGAAGCCAATACGAGCTGCAATTCGAGTACAATGCACGAGAGGGGGATTCGCCAGAATTGACGGTCATGCTCGGGGAGGAGGCGGTCTTGAAGGAGTCGGTGTCGCCGGTCGGGGGAACCCGTCGATACCATCACGCCTCGCTCAGCTTTGTTGCCGATGATGTTCAGAAGATCTTGAGTTTTGGGCAAACCAATGAGGGAAACCACACCCTACTCATCGATCGAGTCCAGGTCAGTGGTGAGGTGGGTGAGTCGTTTCCGCCCGTGGAACTTTCGCCGCAGGCACTCGAGTTGGCACCTGACCAAGGGGCCGAGGTGATGGTTCATGTTCCCGCATCGTATCTAGCGGTCAAGGGTGGGCAAGTAACCGTGACCAGTCCCAATCCGGCTGTGGCGACCCTTGTCGGGGCGGATGAAACGGGGAGGGTGACCCTTGAGTTCGACGAGGGCGGAGCGAGCGTTCAATCCATCCAAGTGATCGGCGTCTCACGAGGGGCGGTGCGCCTCTTAGTCGCGCCTCCCGGCGGTCTGGAATTGGCGAATGATACCCAGGTGAATGTCGTCAGCTCGCTGGTGCGAAACGCCAGTTTTGAGAGTAACGATGCGCCTGCCGGAATCGGGGCGGGTCCGATCGTTTCATGGGAGGGGGGGACGGGGTTGAACACCCAGAATGGTCCCTTTCATGACAATGGTGCGATTCCGGATCGAAAACAGGTAGCCGTCATACAGGGGAGCCAGACGCTGTCCCAGGAGGTGAGTGGCTTGATCGAGGGAGAAGGCTACTGGCTTCAATTTCAATACAACGCGCGAAATTGCTGTGGTGGGACGATTGATTTGGCCGTCCGCCTGGCGGGTGAGGAATTGTGGCAGACCCAGGACGTGCTTCCGGCCAGCACCGAGGGCTTGGAAGCGTATTACTTTCAAACCATCCCGTTTCGGGCAAGTGCTTCCGGCGGTCGGTTGGAATTCGTCACCACCGCCGAAGGCGATGCGACGATCCTGCTCGATGCGGTCAGTATCGTTCCCCGTGGGAAGGATGAGATCGTGGTCAAGAATCCGAGTTTCGAGGCCAGTGGTAGTCCGGTGGGGGTGGGCTATCTTCAACCGGCCAATATCTCGGGATGGGAATTTGGCCCAGGGGGACGTGGTGTGAACGTGACCGGCGTCGGGCCGTTCTCCGACAACGGAGCGGGACTGGATCAGGATTCCGTTCTTTTCATTCAAGGCAGCGGGTCGATGAGTCAATGGATTGAGGGGTTCGATGCGGGCTCCCCCTACACCCTCTACTACTACGTCAATGCGCGAAACTGTTGCGGCGAGGGGGGGGTGACGGCCTACACGGTGAGCTTTGATGAGGAAATCCTCCTGGAGGAGGAGGTGTTGCCTGTGGGAGGGGAGAATCCCTATGCGCTTCGCTTCCTCACCTTCACTCCGTCATTCGAGGATGGCGTGCTTCAATTCGATACCCAGCCCGAGGGGGATCACACCCTGCTTCTGGACGACGTTCACATCGTGAAAGGTGAATTCGTTCCGCCGACGCCGGAGCCGCCCGCTCCAGAGCCGGTGGAAGTGACCATGCGCGTGCGGCGTCTGACCGATGGGACGTTTGAGATTCGATGGCCTACCACCGCAGCGGCCAGCCTGGCCCTGCAATGGACGGCCGCGCTGGGGGGCGATTGGAGTGAGGTCGAGGCCCCGGTGGTCCCCGACGGCGAGGAAAGCACGACGATCATCCGCCCCGGTGCCGAACGGGCCTTTTTCCGGTTGCTTGTCCCTTAACGGATCCGGCACGGACCGGCTCAGCGAGGCGGGGTTGCCTGGGTGGAGGCGGATGATTTGGAGCGGTTCTGTCCTTTTCCAGGGGAGGGATTCTGGAGGGTTCGAGCGAAGAAGGCCTCCATGAGGGGATGAGTTTCCTCGGCGTTCCGCTGAAAGACCGCATGGCCGGAGTCGTTGGTGTATCGCTTGTAGGTGATGTCCGTGGTGCCGGCCGCCTTCAAGGCCGCGACGAGTTGATCGGCGTTTTCGACCGGCACGACGGGGTCGGATACGTCGTGAAACAGGAGCATCGGAGGGGCCTTTCCCGCGACGTGGGTGATGGGTGCCACCAGCGTCTTGATCGCTTCCGAACCCGTTCCGAAATGGGGCAGGCTGGGTGTTGCTGAGGCGACCACGGCTTGGACTGCGCTCGAGAATTCCTTCCAGGGCCCGTCGCCCTCGAGCCGGGGTTCCTGGTGAGAAAGAGCGAGCATGGCGACCAGATGGGCTCCGGCTGAGTTGCCGTAGGATCCGATCCGGTGAGGGTCGACGTGGTAGTCTTCTGCATGGGCCCGGAGCCATCGAACCGCGCATTTGACGTCCTCGACGCAGGGCAGGATGAGGCGATCCAGCCGATAATTCACCGAGAGGGTCACATAGCCTCTGGTCGCGTATTCCAGGGCCGGGCCGATGAAGTTGGGGGCCCGCTTGTCACCGTTCTGCCAACCGCCTCCATGGACAAACACGATCGCCGGTCGCGGGGTGGGGGATGGGGCCCTGGGTTGGGCCAGGTCCAGCCTCCATGCGTCATTCCCCTGCCGATAAGCCAGGTTCAGTTTGACCTCCACTTCGTCGGGAGTCCGGGAACGAATGGCCTCGTCGGAGGGATAGGTCTTTCGATGGTGGTTGCGATCACGGCTCGGGTTGGCCGCCAACCGCGAGGCCATTTGCCTGAGCTCGGTGAGATCGAGAAAACCGTTCTGGTTCAGATCGTTTCGTTGGAAGAAGCGTTTCATCAGTCCCGATGATTCGCGTTGAGAGATCCGGCCATCTCCGTTGGTGTCTTGGTTCTTGAGCCAGTTGGCGACTCGAGGGTTGGATTGGGCTTCGAGGTCGGAGGAGAACCCCAGGCCAAGCACGAGCGGGAGGAGGCGGATGGTCTTCATGAGCAGAGGAAGGACTATCATGGTTTCATCGGCAAAGGCACGGTAATTCAGGGATGGAATGGTGGAAAACGGCTGCCGCGCCCCGCTATCGTTTTGAAACAAAACATGTCGGGCCGCCATGGTAGGGATTTTGGGTTTTCTTGATGCGGGATTAGGGGGCCTCGTTTACGGTTCGGGCGATGAGGCACCTTCAGAGGAAAGCACTGAGTCGACGCCGCTTCAGTCAATTGGGCTTGGCGGCCGTTTTGACCCGGGTGGTTGCCCGAGGGAACGGGCCTGAAGCGGCGGCGGGCCCGACCCAACTGGACCGGTTCGGTGGCTGGACCGGGAAACGGTTTGAAGCGACCGGATTCTTTCGAACCGAGCAAGACGGGCGCTGGTGGTTGGTGACGCCCGAGGGCAACGCTTTTCTGAGCTTTGGGATCAACCATCTCTATCCCGATTTGTTCAACCAAGACTATAATCGGGAGGCCTGGCGGGAACGCTTGGGTGTCGAGGCGCTCGGGCAAGGGAATCAGTTCGCTCCCGCCTTACGGGGTTGGTTTCTCGGGGTTTGTCGGGATTTCGGTTTCAACACGGTTGGGGTCCACAACTCGCTTCAGATCGTCAACCGACCCCGGCCTGCGGTTCCCTACATGCAACCGATTCGTTTCGTTGATATTCCTCATTGGAGGCAGGCGGTTCCCGATGGGCATTTTCTCGATGTGTTTGCTCCGGAATTCGCCGCTCGATGCGACCGGATGGCTCGGGAACATGCGGCGCCGCTGAGAGAGGACCCTTTCCTTTTGGGGTATTCAATGACGGACTGTCCCCTGTTCACCGAAGAAGACTGTCGTGAACGCCCTGATGTGATCGGAGGGGCGCGGCGGGCGTCCCGGATCGGCTGGCCTAGGCGGCTGCGAAACCTCGGTGCCTCGGCGCCGGGCAAACGGGCCTATGTCCAGACGATGAAGCGTCTCTATCGGAGGCGGATTGGGGATTTCAACACCACCTATGGCACTGCCTTCGACTCCTTCGACGCTCTCGCGGCGAACGAAAACTGGCGCCCTGAGACAGACCGTTCCAATGGCAACGAAAGACGGGATAACGTCGAGTTCTTGAAGGAGGTCGTTGACCAATACTACCGAACCGCCCGTGAGGCCATTCGACGTTATGATCCGAACCATCTTTTCTTCGGCGACAAGATCAACGCCAATACCGACGCGCTCGACACTGTCCTGCCGGTGACGATCCACTACACCGACGTGGTATTCTATCAGATGTATGGCCGATACGAGGTCCAGGCGCCAGGCCTCGACCGTTGGTCGAGAATCGCGGATCAGCCGGTGATCAATGGGGACTCCGCGTTTACCATGGTGACGGACACGATGCCGCGTCCCTATGGTCCCGTGGCGGACCATCTCACGCAGCGGGCGGCGTGGACGGATGAGTTTTTTCGCAAGGCCTTTGCCCGGCCCGAGTTTGTCGGGTGGCATTACTGCGGATTGATCGATGCGTCCAACCGGGTGCCCCGCAAGCAGGCGCGTCAGCACTCGGGCTTGATGGATGGCTTTGGAACCCCCTATCCCCAGCTTCAGGCCGTGCTCAGGAAGGCGTCGGCCGACCATTATCGAATCGCGATGAGGAGGGGATGATTGCGCCATTTGAAGAGTCGGGCCATGGGGCGAGGAACGGTGCTGGTTGGTTGGTTTCAGGTTGAGTGATGTCGGATCAGGGGACTCGAAATAGCGGTTCTTGTTTTCGGCCGGCTTGGTGGTTGCGCAATCGCCACCTGCAGACGATCTGGCCGACGCTCTTTGCCCGCGGCGGTCGTTTGGTGACACGCCGGGAACGCTTTGAGTTGGACGATGGAGACTTCTTGGACCTGGACTGGGTAGGGCATGGGAGGGGGCCCATTGTGGTGGTCTTGCACGGGTTGATGGGGTCGATCCAGTCGCCCTACGCCCGGGGGATCTTGAGACGCATAGAGGCGGCGGGTTGGCGGGGCTTGTTCGTTCATTTTAGAGGGTGTTCCGGGGAAGCAAACCGCTTGCCAAGAGCCTATCATTCGGGGGACACGGGCGATCTTGCTGCGGTCATCGAAACGGTTCACCGGCGGGAACCCTCCACGCCGATGGCTGCCGTGGGATACTCCTTGGGAGGGAACGCGCTTCTCAAGTGGTTGAGCGAAACAGGAGGCCGGAATCCGTTGCGCGCCGCGGTTGCGGTTTCGGTTCCATTCGATATCGAGCGGGTCGCCGATCGCATTCACCAGGGCTTTAGTCGGGTTTATGAGCGTCGATTGACGCGTCTTTTACAGCAAACACTCCGGGAAAAGATCGATCGCTTTGGAGATCAGATGCCGGTGTCCCGGAGCCGGGTGAGGGAGCTGGATGATTTCTGGTCCTTTGATGACGCGGTCACCGCGCCACTTCACGGATTCGAAGATGCGCGGGACTATTACACCAGGTCGAGCGCTCGACAGTTCCTGCCCGGAATCAAGACCCCGACCTTGATCCTTCACGCCAAGGACGACCCATTTATGACGCCGGATGTGATCCCCGAGCCCGGGGAGCTTTCGAAGACCACAACCCTGGAGGTCAGCGATGGTGGGGGACACGTGGGATTTGTCGGGGGGGATTGGCCTTGGGCGGCTCGGTATTGGCTGGAGGAGCGGATTCCCCTCTATTTGCAGGGTCAGTTCGAGGAGTAAGGGCTTGTCTCCAGCGGATTCCCTACGGCATTCTCCACAGAGAAGCAATGGGGCTGGGTGCCTCAGGGAGTCAGCTCAGGGAGTCAGTTGTGGTGGTTCGATTGATCATCGGCTTATTGGGGGGTGTCGGGTGCGTTGTTCCGCATGGGGAAGCTGCCTCGGTTCCCGTCGTTCCCGATGGGTTCGAGGTCTCGCTCTATGCTTCGGGCGAACTGCTGAGCAATCCCGTGGCCATCACCTTTGACCGGGACGAGCGGCTTTATGTTGCCGAGGCCCGACGGAAGGAGACCGGGGTTTGGGGGGTGACCTTTTCGCGTTGGTGGGCCATGGAGGATTACCAGGGCGGCACCATGGCGGCGCGGCGCGCGATGTACCGGCGTTGGTCGCATCTGGTCCCCCGTTCGATGTTGGAGAGGGAGTCGGAAATCGTGCGGGTGATCTCCGACCGGGATGGGGACGGGCGGGCCGAGCACGCTGCGGTGTTCGCGGACCGCTTCAACCACCCCCTGGACGGGAACGCGGCGGGCGTGCTTGCCATCGAGGGTTCGGTCTACCTCGCTTGCATCCCCCACCTTTGGCGCCTGGAGGATCGTGATGGAGACCTGAGCGCCGAGGTTCGCCAGTCGCTCCATTCGGGGTTTGGTGTTCGCGTCGGCGTTCATGGTCATGATTTGCACGGGTTGATTCAGGGGCCGGACGGGAAACTCTACTTCACCGTTGGCGACCGGGGGTTTGACGTGACCGGGCCGGAGGGACGTCGCTTTCATCAATCTCATTGCGGGGCCGTCTTCCGCTGCTTTCCCGATGGATCCGGACTCGAAGTGGTTCACACGGGGCTGAGGAACCCTCAGGAGTTGGCCTTCAACGATCGGGGGGATCTCTTTACGGTGGACAATAACATGAGTGGTGGGGACGAGTGCCGGTTGCTTCATTTA
>MDTE01012129.1_pt1 | contig 15522 bp, 8 predicted proteins | sample 811231 | NCBI WGS metagenome assembly MDTE01 (sample SAMN05326651, study PRJNA326480) | marine metagenome | isolation source: seawater | place: Indian Ocean: Red Sea | collected 2010 | reverse complement strand
GCGACGGCGGTCGTGGCGGCGGTCGTGGCGGCGGTCGTGGCGGCGGTCGTGGCGGTGGCAGGGGAGGTGGACGCGGGGGCGGGAGAGGTGGCGGGAGGGGCCGAGGCAGGCGCTGAGAATTTTTACCGGTTTCGGTTTCGACTTTTCAAACGCATCCCTGGGGTTGGCTACTCACGCCAAAGCGGGTCCCCCGCCGTCTCCCGTCTCCCCTTTCTCCACAGCCTCGCACCTCTCGTCTAGGATCCCCACCGCGTTCTCGTCCAATCGCCACAGCATCGAACCGCCGCACTCCCAGGCCACTGTTCCCAGCCTTGTCTCCACCTCGGGCACCGCGCCCTTGCTCATCACGTAGTTGAGCGCAACCTGCAGCGGCGACTGCTGCACCCCGCCGCCGACCATCGCGCCCAGGAACGCGAGCAGCCTCACGAGCGCCTGGTCGCACTCCCCGTGCGTGGTGTTCGTCACCCTCGATCCCTCCCCGAGCGGCGACGCGGCTACGACGCCGACGCCCAGCCTCTTGCACGCGGCCAACACGCCGTTCTTCTCCGCCGTTCGATCAGCGAGCGAGTACACCACGCGGTTGAACGCCACGTGGACGCCCGGCGTGTCCGACAGCGCCTCCACGAACTTCTCGAGGCGCGCCGCGTCGAAGTCGTCGACGGCCACCATCCCTGGGCACGCGCCGAGCTCCCACGCCACCTTGACCGAGTTTGCCAGTGCCTCGACGTCGGCTGTTTCGGACTTGACGCACAGGACGTCAGGTTCGACGCCGCCCGCTTCCGCGACGAGCGCCCGCGCGGCGTCCTTGACCGACCCGCCCGCAGCATCGACGTTCACGATGGAGTAGACGACGGGCGCGCGGACGCCGGGGAGCGTCGCCGCCTCGGACATCGCCCAGTATCCCTGGTACTCCTTCATGAGCTTGAGCTCGGAGGGTTCGTGGGCCGCGATGAGCAGGTAGCCTCGATCTACGGCGGCGACGTAGCAGTTGGCGTCGTCGCTGCCTCCCTTCCAGTCGCGCGCGCTGAGGGCGATCGCGGATACCTCGAGGGGGCCGAGGGTGACGACATCGTAATCTGGGAGCTCGGGAGGGTCGTCGTCCACCATGGCTCCAGGGACGATTCGGGAGTCGAGTCTTGCGATTCGGGGAGCGCCGACGAGTGCCCTCCGAAGGGAGGCTGGGGCGCGACGGGGGTTTCCGGTAGGATCGCGGGTGTTGCACACGTGTGTCACGTGCGCGGTTGTCGCCGATAGAATCGCGGTGGCGCGCATCTCCCCGCGCAAGCGTGTCTGGTGCTTCAAGCGACGACAAAACCCTCTTCGAGAAAACCTGAACTCGGCTAAAATTTTTTTACCTAATATGAGAGTTTACGGGATACCCCCCAAGATTGCTAGATGGGATTGAATTGTACGTCGTCCACCTTCCCGTCGTCCAACTTCACACCGTATCGAACACCTGAAAGCTTCAGGCAGTGCAGGCGGTCGTCCCGGCATCCCACGTAAATGCGCACGTCACCTAGAGGACCACAATTCCTTCCCGTGACAAAATGATCATCATGTCCAAACGCGGGAGTTCCAAAGATGGGAGCGGGAAGTTGCCCTGTCGATAGATGCCTGGGAAGACCACCGTTCTTGACGTCGCTGTAACTGAATACACTGATCTCACCGGAGTCCCACGCGGCGACGAAAATGCCATTTGTGTTCAACTGTCGACCTCTGCCGGTATTGATGAAAACCGGTCCGGCGCGGAGGCCGCCACGTCCCTGCCAGCGCCAGACTTCCGTCATGTATGTATATTCATCAGTATTCATCATTAGATCGCGTTTTTCTCCCCCGAGGTGAGGGTCTGGGAGGCCATATCGCTGCTGTCTCAACAGAACGAGTTCACCATCTGCGTTGCCGATGAGTACCTTCGCCGGCCCAAATGATTCGTACCTTTCATCAAGCTCCGAATATATTGGTGCATAAATTTTGCAGCCCAAGTCAACTGTCCAAACCTTTTGGCCATTTTCTCGATTCAATCCAAAGACCAGGCCATCGACATTCGCCACGTGGATTGGAAGCTCCGTGCCCTGTGTCAATTCAAAATGCACAGACGGAGTTGAAAACACCGGTGCGCCAACGTTTGTACTCCACACGACGTACTCATGGGCCTCCTTAATCCCATCCGGCCCGTTAGACACCCAGTCTCTGGTGACAGCGGCAGCATTGACAACGAATACGTCACCTTTTAAGTTGGCGAAGAACACTGCATTACCCATTTCCGTGTCAACGCGGCATAGGCGGCCAGATCCACCACACCATATATCACCTACCACAGGTTCCGCAACACCAGGCCCAGAGTTTTCATATCGCCAAATAGCTTTACCTGCGTGCGGGCCTGATGCAGCAATTGCAAATGCCGAACCACCGTGTGATTGACCCCATAATAGTCTATACCCAGGGACATAAACTTCTCGGGGGCGTCGACGGAAACGACTTTGAGGTTCGGTACCGGGTACCGGTTCTTCAACAGGCTTTGAACCACAATCAGTCAGCGCCAGTCCGCATTTGACTTCACCTCCCGTGTCGTATTGCCACAGGATCTCGCCGGTGTTTTCGTCCAGGCAATACACTTTTCCATCCAGGCACGGGACAATCAGTTGACTACCCTCATCGCCTTGTCTCCTTCTGCCAACAACACCCTCACCAAAGACTATCCTCGCCTCGATTCTGCCGGGTAGCTCCATTTTCCACACAACCTGACCGTCAGGGTCCAAGCAGCAAACCTCTTGACTGTGCGAACCGATGTAAGTTCGGCTCTTTGAGACGGTATCTGTATCGCTCAGCAAAGGTGTGGCGTCGACGCATCTCCCAAGGTGCGCACTCCACATCCTCACCAGCGTTCCCCGAGAAGCCTGCTGTTCCATCTCATCTTGAATTAGAGGAGCAGGGGAGTCATCCACAGCTTTGCGCCAAGACTTGCACACCAGACGCATAACGCTGAGCTGCTCCTTCTGAGGCACGAAGGCAATGATACGCTGCAAGACCTCAGGTGGAAGGACATCTATTTTACCAGAACTCGAGGGCATCACTTCAGCAGTTGGCTCAGCGATAGCGGCAGCGATGGCGGCTGCGGTCCGGTGTCGCACCACAACTTCTGCAGGTACTCCGAGAGTCTGAGCTAGGACGATGACATCGGGAGATGCGCCGCCGGCGAAGAAAAAGTCGTCTGACTGCTTCATCCAATCCGAGCCAGAGCCGAGTACTTTTTGCATCTCCGCCAGGATATCGGCTCCCGCGTTTGACGAAGACGGCATCGTTTTCATCTTACCGGTCCCACCTTTGAAGTTGAGAGCTTGCGGAAGAGGAAGAGCGGAGCGGTCAACCTTACCGTTGGCGTTGAGCGGCATCTGGGTGAGAATCATCACGGCATCCTCCATCGGCACCGCTACCCGAGGAATTCCATGCTGCCGACACGATTTAACCACGCTCTGATGTACCACGCTGGGATCCTTGTTCCCGTTAATGACGACATACACCGCAATAGCCCCTCCCGTGCCTGCGCCATCGGCGTAACTAATCTCGTTTGTCGACCAAAATCGAGCCACGGCTTGTGTAACGTAAGGCAGCTTCATAGCCGCCGCCGAAATCTCGTTCAGGTTCACTCGTTCCCCGAATGGCTTCACGATGTCGTCCACGCGCCCCTCCAGATGAAGAAGACCCTTCTGGTCCCATCTTCCGAGATCTCCAGTCAGGTGATAAGGCATGGGGTCGCCCCTGAACAGCTCATCTAACGCGCTAAAGCCGAATCCTTGAATCTCTCCACCGGCGTCGCGGTATCCACTGGCGACTCCGAGACCCCGAACCACAACCTCGCCTACCTCGCCAACCTCCTTCACGACGATGAATTTTTCATCCTCACCCTCCCCTTCTCGTTTGACGATGATGGTCTGCGCGAATGGCAAATCAAATCCTGCAGGCACGAACGCAAGTGATCTGTCCAGCGGTACCAGCTGCGACGACTTGTTCCGGTATACAAGCTCGTATTGACGCTCGTCCTGATATTCAACCTCGACCTCGCTGGGGATCAATCTCTGCTTGATCTGGAGTTCAGTTGCGTCTCCCGCCACCTCCGTCGAACCGTACAGGTTGATGAAAGTGAATTCATGACGAAATCTTTCATGATCCAAGTTGCGGATGATTCTATTCATCAGAGGTACCGGCATGGGTTCTCCGCTACACACTGCAGCCTTGAGATTGATCTCGCCAAGATACTCGTCATTGAGCCGCTCCCACAAAGATGGCACCGCGCTGAAGTGTGTGACTTCCCCGAATACCATCGTGGCTTGAATTCCCCTGGGGTTGAATTCCTGCGGCACCATCGATGATGCTCCCTGCAGCAGCGGGCAGAGTGTCTCAGTCACAGAGTCTACGAAACCGACGCGGGTGTGCAGGCATCCACAGGTGTAGTCCAGTGATTCTTTGGCGTCTTCGAGTTCAGACTCTTCACCTTCGTCAGACTCTTCACCTTCGTCTTCTTCCGGAGGGGAGGGATTCATGGGATTCATCCTCATCGGACCCTCGGCTGCCCATCGCGCGCGGGCCAAGAGTCCCTCGTGCGTGCCCACCACCGCCTTCGGCTCACCTGTCGACCCCGACGTGTACATGACGTATAGCGCATCCTCGGCCCACGGCGGCGGCTCGGGTAGTTCAGGGGATGTCTGCGCGCCGGTGACTTCGGGCACATGCTCCGGCGCATCGATCAACCGACCCCTCCAGCGGGCCATACGTTTCAATGAGGGCCTCGGTCCGACGAAAACGATCGCCGCGGGGTTTGCATGCTCCAGAACCCTTCGCCGTCTCTCCTCGGACCACTCTCTGTCAATGGGAATAAATGCACATCCACACAAGAGCACTGCACACAAAGCTGCGGCGTATCCATCCCCCGGGTTCGCGACGATGGCCACGAACCGCTCCTCCGCATTCACGATGGGTCTGAGGCTGTCCGCAAGCTTCGATACATGGCCGAAAAAGGCGCACGACAGTTTCGCGTCGAAGTCTTGAAATGAAATCTGGCCTCGGAAGTTTACATCTGTCTCTTCCACGGTGTGGAAGAGGGGCGTTCTCGGATGCAACGTTTTCGCTATCGTCCTCAGCGCCTCGTCCACCCTCCTGTACGGCTCACGCCCATCGCTCTCGCCGTATAGCGACATGATGATCGAACCCTGCACCCTCGCACCGAGCCGGTCCGCACCGCGCTCCCCTATGTGCGGAACCGCCGCACCGCCTCGAAGTTGACAGTTTTTTCCCGGCAGCAACTCCCGGACTCGCTGCAAATCTGCAGCGAGCTGCGCGCTGACCGAAGCCAATTTCCCGTTGCGCCCGTTGACCCACGAAGGGACAGCACCCTCGGGGCGTCCCACAGCTGTCTTTGCGCGGCCACGACCCGAGGGCATCCGACCGACAGTCACCATGGGCAACGAGGAAGGCGACTCGAGCGGCGACGAGCTCGTCGAGGTCGACGCGCTCGAAGAGTCCGACGACGACTTCGCGTACGAGGAGATCGACATCGACGAAGATGACCCGCTCCTGCTGGCTGAGGAGGACGACTTCGACTCCGCGCTCAGGTCGCTGGCGGGTCTGGGCGGGAGCCTGGTCGGCGCCAAGGTCACCGCCCCGCCGGACGTCGCTCCGGGAGAGGTTGTCAAGAAGCCGGAGGTGAGAGCCCGGAGCCCCCCGACCCGTTTCGGCGCCATTTTAGGATTCTTCCAAGGCCCCCCGCGAGAGCCCCGTGAAACACCCTCCTGACTGCGCGCTTCTTTCACGATCGCAGGTGATGGACGACTTCGTCCGCAACTTCCTGGTCAAGATGGGCATGACGTCGACGCTGGAGAAGTTCGAGGCCGAGTGGTACGAGCTGGAGGCGACCGGCAGGCTCAACATGGAGGGCATGCCCCAGGTCCCCGACGTCTACAACACGAACCAGGAGCTAAACGGCACGGTGATGTCGCTCAAGCGCGAGCTCCAGAACGCCAAGCAGGTGGCGCACAAGGCCCAGTCCACGTGGGACAAGTTTCGTAAGGAGCGCGACTTCCACAGGCTGCACCACAAGCGCATCGGGCAGGAGAAGAACAAGCTCCTCGACGACATCAAGAAGCTCCGCAAGCACTACGCTCAGTACGAACCGACCATCAAGGAGCTCAAGCGAAAGTACGAGCTAGCGATGAAGGAGAAGATGCTGGTGCGGATAGACCGCGATCGCATGGCGGACAAGCTCGAGCAGTTCGAAATCGAGCAAGAGAAAAAGGAGAAGGAGGCGAAGAAGGCTGAGCGGGCCCGGCAGAAAGCCGCGGAGAAGGCTGAGAGCGCTCGAAAGAAGAAGGAGGAGGAGGCTGCGGCGATCCAAGCCGCGGCCAAGGCTGGCGGCGCCGCGCCCAAAGCCGCGCAGCAGGCGGCAGCCTCCCCGGGGGTTCAGATGGCGCCGAAGGGACGGGTGTTCGAGGAGGAGAAGCCCGAGCCCTGCCCGGTGGAGAACTTCAACCTGAACAAGACGTTCAAGGGGCACCAGATGTCGGTGTCCAACCTCGCGCTTCACCCGCGAAAGGCCATCATCGCGACGGCGTCTGACGACGCCACGTGGAAGATGTGGGACATTCCCTCGGGGGATCTCATCATGAGCGGCGACGGACACAGGGACTGGGTCGCGGGCGTGGACTTCCACCCCGCCGGTACGCACCTCGCGTCGGCGTCGGGCGATTGCACCGTGAAGGTTTGGGACTTTGCGCAGAAGCGATGCACGATTACGTTTGCGGAGCACACGCAGGCTGTGTGGAACGCGGCTTTCCACGAGTCCGGGGACTACATCGCGTCGTGCTCGCTGGATCACAGCGTGCGTTTGTGGGACCTGACTTCCGCCAAGTGCAGGCTGGCGTTCCGCGGGCACGTGGACAGCGTCAACGAGGTGTGCTGGCAACCCACCACGAACAACTTCGCCACCGGCTCCTCGGACAAGACGGTTTCCCTCTGGGACATGCGGTCGGGCCTGTGCGCTCAGACACTGTACGGGCATCTCAACAGCGTGAACCACCTGTGCTTCAGCACCGACGGCGACGTCATCGTCTCCTGCGACGCTGACGGCATGGTGAAGCTCTGGGACGTTCGCATGGTTGCGGAGATTCTCTCAGTGGACTGCGGGCCGCACCCGGCGAATAAGGTTGCTTTCGACAGGGCGTCTGAGACGGTTGCGGTGGCGAGCGACGACGGGACGGTGAAGTGCTTCAACGCGGCGGACGGGGACATGGTGGCTGAGCTGAGGGGGCACGAGGATGCCGTGCAGGGGGTGCTCTTCGACCCCTACGGAAAGTACGTCATCTCGTGCGGTTCGGACGCCACCTTCAGGCTCTGGGCGTGACGAGTGAACTGGCAACAACAAATCATCTCGAAGGATCAATTCGCCTCGGTTTACAACGCGTCGTCAATCGCCCCGCACCCCGCCGAGTCGGTCACTTCTTGGCCTTAGCATTCTCCTTATCCTCCTCCTTGTCCTTACCCGTCTCCGGGCCCTCCTTCTCCTTCTTCGGGTTCGCCTTGGCAGCCGCCGCCGCGTCCGCCGCCTGCTCCGCCTCCTTCATCGCGCGTTTGTTATTGATGAGATCATGAAGCGCCACGACAGACCGGATGAGCGAGCTCAGGTACACGACCAGCATCATGTCGTTCGTCTTCACCGCGAACGCCTTGACGTAGTCTTCGAGGTTGAGGTTGGGCAGGAGGTTGAACGAGTCCTGGAGCAGGCCCATGATCTCGTGGTTCACCGGCAGCGTCCCGTCCACCACCAGGTCCATGTACCTCTTGATCTCCACCAGGCGCCGCTCCAAGCCCTGCAGCGACGTGATCTTCTCGGCAACCTGCGTGGCGAGCGTGCTCACGGTGTTGTCCTTGACGTCGCGCAGCAGGTGCTCGACGCCGATCTCCTCCGCCTCGAACGCCTCGATGGACGACGGCACGTGCACGAAGGTCTTCTCCTCCTTCCGCGTCCCGTCGTCGCGGATCTCGTTCTCCAGCCGGTACGCGCTCGTCGGGATGCCCACGTTGTCGGGCCTCACGTCCACGATGACGAAGGCGGGGTTGGGGTGGTAGTCGGTGAAGAGCTCGTGGATGTCCACGTCGTTCGTCCGGATCTTCGGGCCCGTGCTGTACCAGCCGACAATCTTCTCCTTGGCTGCGTCGGGAGCGGGGCGGGCGGGGGCGAGAGTTGAGAAAACAGCACGTGGGAGCGACGGGTAGGTTTGAAAAAGGCTCGGATCTGGTGGGCGGTGCGGGCTGGGAGGGTGCACGCACCGTTGATCCTGCGGAACATGCCGGACATCTTCTCCAGGTAGCTGTGATCGAGGAACCAGATGCTCGCGTCGTTCTCGTCCTCCTCGAAGGGCACTGGTGCGGGGCGGGGGCGGGGGATCGAGGGGTTAGCGCGCCGGTCAGTCTCGTGTTATTCCCCAGGGTCAGAGCGTTCCCAGATCTGGGCGATGCGTGTCCCCCGGGGTCGTCGACACGCCCGTCGGGGTGGCATGATTCACGGGTCAGACGACATCAAACACTCACCCGCGAACGAGCTGGTCACATCGAGCCGCCCCTTGCGGTACTCGCCAAGCAGCACGCCAACCACGCGTTTGTCCTCGGAGTCGTCCTGGAGAGAGGGCGGGGAAGGGCGGGGGAAGGTTTAGCCATCGAACCGGCGAGGGGACGCGGTTCAGATCGGCGCGCCGGGGAGGTGCGCGTACCTCCTCCACGCGACGGAAGTGGTCCACCACCGAGAGAAGCACCAGAGGATGCACCACCACCTCGTCGTATTGCCCGCGGGGCTTGACAACCTCGACACTCGCAGCCATCGTGGGTGGTCGAGTGCCTATCACCTGTGGGGAACGGCTACGCAGACCTCGACGCTTCGATCGGGAAGAAAAAAGTTGGAAGCGGCCGAGAAAATGCAGGCGCCGATTGCGTGCGAGGGACAGTGCGAAGCGCGGTGCACACACGCGCGGAGCATCGAACGATATCACATAGTCCACGCGGTCATACTCGTTAAGAACGTGGCGCGCGCGCGACCACCCACACTTCCTGGCAACCCGCTCCTCGCGGGGTGGGGAACCAGTTCGGCACTTTTTGGCGGCGGCTCGGATCTTTAGGTTGTTGTCGACATGGGAGTTCCCGCCTTCTACCGCTGGCTCAGCGAGAAGTACCCTCTGATCATCAAGGATGTCATCGAGGACGAGCCTTGGGACATGAACGGCATGAAGGTGCCCGTGGACTGCACCGGGCCCAACCCCAACGGCCAGGAGTTCGATAACCTGTACCTCGACATGAACGGCATTATCCACCCGTGCTTCCACCCGGAGGATCGCCCGGCGCCAACCACCGAGGAAGAGGTGTTCGAGTGCATCTTCGACTACATCGACAGACTCTTCGCCATGATCCGCCCGCGGAAGCTGCTGTACATGGCCATCGACGGCGTCGCGCCGAGGGCCAAGATGAATCAGCAGCGATCGCGTCGATTTCGCGCCGCGCAGGAGGCCAAGGAGAAGGAGGAGGAGGACGAGAAGCTCAGGGAGAAGCTCAGGCGAGAGGGAGTCAACGTCCCGCCGAGGCAAAAGTCCGAGGCGTTCGACAGCAACGTCATCACGCCGGGCACGCCCTTCATGGGCCGCCTCAGCGCCGCGCTTCAGTACTACGTGCACCAGAGGATGAACACGGATCCCGCGTGGCGGGGAATCAAGGTGATCATGTCCGACGCCTCCGTCCCCGGAGAGGGCGAGCACAAGGCCATGCACTACATCAGGCAGCAGAGGGGACTCAAGGGCTTCGATCCGAACACCAAGCACGTCGTGTACGGCCTCGACGCGGATCTCATCATGTTGGCGCTCGCGACGCACGAGCCGAACTTTTGGATCCTCCGCGAGGTCGTCTTTCAGAAGAACGCGCCAGCACCGGATATGCCGTCCGATCGCGACAGGCTCCTCGGTCAGGTCTCCAAGGACAAGCCCTCGATCGCGCGCAAGCCCTATCAGCTCCTGTCCGTCGCGGTGCTGCGCGAGTATCTCGCCATGGACCTGCACCCGGTCTCCGCCGGCGGGCACCGGGTCAATCTGTCGTGGGGCGGGTACGACCAGGAGCGCGTGTTTGACGATTTTGTCTTCATGTGCTTCTTCGTGGGTAACGATTTCTTGCCGCACTCGCCCACGCTGGAGATCAGGGAGGGCGCGATCGACCTGATCATGACGGTGTACAGGCAGGAGCTGCCGAACCTGGGAGGGTACCTGTGCTGCGACGGCAAGCCAGATCTGCGAAGGGTCGAGAAGTTTGTGCAAATCGTGGGGACGCACGAGGAGGCCATCTTCCAAAAGCGAGCCCGGACCGAGCACCGCATGAGACAGCGGCAGAAGCAGCAGAAGGATCGCAAGGCGCGCGGGCAGAACGAGGTGTGCCGCCAGTTCCTCCGCGGGCAGTGCACCCGCGGTGATTCCTGCATGTACAAGCACGAGGATCAAGCGGGAAAGAGGTTCGCCGGCTCAATTAACGCGTCCGATCGTCACATACAGGCGGGCGCGATGGCCGGGCAGACGTACACCGCCGTGGGAAGGGGTGCACCCCCTCCGCCGGCGCCGCCCAAGCCGTTGGCAGCGACGGGTGAGGCGAACAAGAGCGCGGCGGAGTTGCTCCGCGCCAAGCTCCTCGGAAAGAACGCGCCAGCCCAAAAGAGACCAGCTCCCAATTCGGAATCCAAGGGGAAGGATGCCGGGGAAGACAGCGCCAAGCGCGCCAAAGAAGACGGCGCCAAGGACGTCGGCGACGCTAAGAAGCAGGACGAGGCTGAGTACTGGAAGAAACTGACGGAGACGCCTCCGCCGGACAAGGCCAACGACGTGGAGCTAAAAGAAATTGACGTGGACTCATTCAACAAGCAGCTCGAGGCGGTGATGAAGGAGAAAGGGGACAAACTCGACGAAATGGATAACGATCCCGTGCGACTGGGCGAGGCGGGTTGGAAGGGGCGGTACTATCAGACCAAGATGAGCGCAAACGACGAAACCGCCGACGGCATCATCCGCGGCATGGTCACCGAGTACGTCCGAGGCTTATACTGGGTGTGCAGGTACTACTACGAGGGTTGCTGCTCGTGGAACTGGTACTACCCCTACCACTACGCGCCATTCGCCACGGACCTCGTGAACCTTCACGAGATTTCCACCGAGTTCAACCTCGGCGAGCCCTTCCGGCCTTTCGAGCAGCTCATGGGTGTGCTGCCCGCGGCGTCGTCCCACGCGCTGCCTCCCGCGTTTCATCCGTTGATGAAGGATCCGGATTCGCCCATCATCGACTTTTACCCGGAGAAGTTCGACCTGGACATGAACGGGAAACGGTTCACGTGGCAGGCGGTGGCGCTGCTGCCGTGGATCGACGAGAAGCGGCTGCTCGCGGAGACCCGGTCGCTGGACTGCACGCTGACCAACGAGGAGAAGCGGCGGAACACGACCAACCTGGAGACTCTCCTCTGCCACGCGAGCCACCCGCTGGCGCGAGAGATTTACGAGCTGGAGGACGAGAACCCGAGCCGCGACGCCAAGAAGACCAAGCACATGAACCCCTCGGCGAGCGGGAACATGAACGGCGAGATGATCCTGGTCAACGGCGAGACCTGCCCGGCCGTGATGCCCTCGCCGATGAAATCGCAGGAGGACGTTCGGAACAACCAGGTGCTCGCGGTGTGCCTCAAGCTCCCAGGCCCGACGGAGAGGTTCGTCCCGCCGGTGCTCATGCCGGGCGTCCATCTCCCGGACCCGGTGGTGAACCCGCACGACATGCCCCCAGCGCCCAAGCTGTGGCACGTGGACGAACCGCGGGGACCGCACGGGGCGCAGGAGTTCCCGCACCCGGCGAGCCGGGGTCCGGGGCCGATGGGACTCGGGGGCTCGCGTCAAAACGGCTCACACTCGCCGGCGCTCAGCGCGGGGGCGCACAGGCTGCTCCAGGCGAGCGTGCACGCGGGAGGGCCGGGAAGTGCCGTGATGCACTACGCACACGGTCCCCCGCAGGGTGCGCAGGGTAATCACCATGGGTTCCACCAGCAGCAGCCCACGTACGGGCGGGGTAATTACGGCGGGTATCCCCCGCAACCGCCAATGGGGGGCTACCCGCAACCTCCGATGATGGGGGGCTACCCGCAGCCTCCGATGGGCGCGGGCGGACGGGGATATCCGGGCCCGCCAAACGGGGGCAGGGGAGGTAGGGGAGCCAGGGGCGGGCCGCCTCCTCCCCAGGGGAACAGCTTCGCGGTGCTCGGCAACCTCCCGCGCAGGCCGCCGGGTCCGCCGGATGAGGATCCGAGGTACCGGCGTTGAGACGAGTCGAGTCTCGTTGTCGTTGTCGAACGTTTAGTTGTAGTAGGTTGTTGTTGTTGTTGTTACACGCTAACGTTTCGTCTAACTAAGTGTCGCGATGCTCTCACAAATCAGGGCGTGAGCAGCTTCTTGCCGTCCGACGGGGAGAGTCGCGTGAACGCGGCGGGCGCGGGCGCGGGTCGATTCCTGGACGCGGTGACAAGCTCCGCGAGCAGCTGTATCCGCTCCGCCCTGCACACCGACGCGATGTCGATCAGGTCCACCAGCCGCTGGTTCACCTTTGCACGCACCCTCTCCGCCGCCACGCCGGTGTTCCCCGCGTGCGAGTCCACCGCGACGTGCCGCGCGCCGCCCGCGTCGCGCTCCTGCGCGAAGAGGATCGAGTCGATGAGCTCGCGCGTCTCCGTGTTGTAATCCGGGGCGCCCGCGGTGAGGCCCACCAGCGTGTCCTCCTGGCCCACCTGGGCGACCTGCTCGGACAATGACGTGAGGAGGTGGAAGTCCTCGGACGCCTGAGCCTCGCTCGCGGCGACCACATCTCGGAGGAGGCGCTTGCACTCCTCGAGCGAGCACGGGTCGCCGCCCGCGATTCTGGACTTGACGTGCTCCTTGATGCTCTGCAGGGACTCGGCGGGTTTGGCGAGCAGTCCCCCGGTGGAGCGGGCCGGACTTGAAGCGGGACTTCGGCTGGTGCCAGCAGGGCTCCCGCGCCATTCACCGCTCGGACCCATGCTCGGCGAGGTGAGCAGTGGAGCGCCCGGCGAAATTCTGCATCGATCTCGGTCAACTCCGAACAGGTCGAAAATACATCATAGGGCATCACGCACCGGTCACGACGGCGGCGATGGTCCAAACCGGTGGTGTCAAGGCGGAGGGCGGGCAGCAGGAGATTTTGCTCCCGCCGCCGCTCAAGGACATACAGTTCTACGGATCCCTCACCCCAGACACCGCGCAGCCGTACCTAGCCATCAGCGGCATCGGCGACTGCAAGGGCTATTGGATCGGGGCGCTTCCGGTGCCCCCCGAGGAGCCCGAGGAGAGCGACGAGGAAGACTACGCCGCGGCGGCTGAGGTGCATAAGACCCCGCAGGAGCTGGTGAGCGCCCGGTACTCGCGAATCGACCCCACCACCGCCCCGATCTCGCCCCGCTGCGCATCGAAAACTCCCGCCCCGCGCGAAAGCCCTCGCCCCCGGATGTTCCCTCAGATCTCCCCCGACCCGCCGCTCGATGACTCACCTCGCTCACCCCGCCCGCGCGACGTACGATCCAGGAGGACGATGTGTGGAGGATTCGCGAGGAGCGCCGCGAGATCGCGACCGAGATGGCCCGCCTGTGGAGGGAGGACCCCGAGCAGTGGCTGCTCAAGTCGAAGATCCTGTGGGCGCAGAGGCACGAGGCGAGACGCGGCCAGGGCAGGAGCGAGGTTCCCACCGCCAAGTCCCTGTCCGGGCGGGGTAACATCAGACCGTCGTCGGATAAGAACACTCGCGCGTCCGGCGGGAAGCTCCTGTCGGGTCTGCCCAACAGATTCGGCAGGTCTGCGGTTTCGCTCAAGATGCTCATAGAGTCCGGGCACATGCAGGCGGGCCCGGATGTGGTCTGGATCTCCTACCTCAACCAGACCTGGTCCGCCGAGCTCGACGCCGAGGGCGTGATCAAGTTCGAGGGCAAGGAGTACAACTCTCCATCCGCGTGGGCCATCTTCTGCAAGCGCATCGCCAACCCGGGCAAGAAGGCTGACGACGGGTGGAAGAGCGTGCGGTACGGCGACGTCGACGGACCGATGCTCGATCAGCTCAAGCAGGCGTACCTGAGTGGACACGCGGTGACCCACACGCCGGGGGTACCGAGCGAGCCCACGAGGGTGTTGCCGCCGAGGAAGAAGAGACCCATGCGCGACATGGGCGAGGACAGCGAGGCGGGGACCCCGTCGGTGGTCTCCGCCGGCGACGAGCCAAGCGCGTCGAAGCGTTTCAGAGCCGGGGAGGACTCGGGGGCGGACACGCCGGGGACGGAGTTTGGGGCGGCCACGCCGGGGGACAGCCCCCCCGCGGGGGGAGACGAATGAGCGAGTAGGTTGTACACGGAACGTTTTCTATGTATCGCAAACCACGAGCGTCGCGTCGAGGCCCCGCGCCGGGCAGTCGCAATGGAGTTTCGCAGAAAAGGCAGCCGGCAGTGTCCCAAGTCATCTCGAGTTTTCGCGATTCTGTTTGAAAAGACCCTCACACGAAAGGCGCGCGTGGAGGTCGAGTGAACCATGGCGTCGGGGTCAGGAGATGCCGATGCCGGTGTATCGGGGGCGAGCATACTTGATCTTGACATACCCACCCTCGGAAAAGTGCTCGCTCACCTCAGCCCAGACGAGATATGCAGGTTCTCGACCTTATCCCGATCGCTGCACCAGGCGGTGGACGAGCCGCTTTGGAAGGAGCTGTTTCTGCGGGTTTGGGACGATCCCGTGTGGCCAGTGGAGTCATACAAGGAACTCTTCCTGGAAAGGGATGCTGCGCTCGGGAACTTCAAGTATTACAGCGAACTCGAGCTTCACGATTTCGAGGCAGCATCACCAGCACAAGACAGCATCTCCCACATCATGTGTGGAGCAGCCGGTTTGGAGGACATGGCAAGTCACTGTAGAGTACTCGCTGCCGCTGTGAACGCATCGAGACACCTCAGCAGGACCGAGGAGACCATTCGTGTGAACGATCTGTTCGAGAGGACGTGCGACATGCTCGAGAGGACTGAACATTACACAAAGCACAACCTACGTCATCGTGAAGAGCGACGTTTCACTGGACCGTCCATGGAGGAAAGACCAACCGACCACGACCTGGACAAAGCTATCGAACTATATAGAAAAGCATGTCGCCGGGCGATGTACGCATCGAGCCTGATGATGAGTGCCCTCGTTACCAGGAGCGAAGTTGTGCGCGCGTCGCTCCTTCGAGAAGAGATTCTAGAAGATGCTAAAACCCTTAGTGTCTGTCTTTGGGCTGCGGCACACAACCTTTTGACAAAAACTCCTTTTCGGCCTTTTCGTTACTGTGCTACCGACGAGGAATCGGACGAACAAGACGCATATCCTGTTATCGGCTGGACGTGGGATTTTCCTGTTCATGAAAGAGAGACCAACGACGATGCGTTCG
>MDTE01204032.1_pt1 | contig 15523 bp, 13 predicted proteins | sample 811231 | NCBI WGS metagenome assembly MDTE01 (sample SAMN05326651, study PRJNA326480) | marine metagenome | isolation source: seawater | place: Indian Ocean: Red Sea | collected 2010 | reverse complement strand
GTATTTGCAATGTCAACCATCGCTTGTTGAATCGCACGAGCATAGGTCCAGCCACCAGATTCAATATAGTCAAGAGGCTGATGTATCGCTAGGGATTGAACATCGGTTGCACTTCCGATGGTATTGAGATGGTCATTATGGGTTCTCGCATCGTGAAGGGTCGTCACTCCCTTGGTAACTGTTTCCGGCTCTGGCCATGCCATTGCCTCGACAAGTTTCCTTGCCTCATCAACATGGTTCTGCTCTTCAGATTCCATCTCTGCAAGAGCTTCTTCAGTGATTCCAAGCGTCAACAACAACTCACGGTGCGATGGGATTGGATCTTTATTGGCCCAGTATTCAAGCAATTCTCGATCGACATAGCCGGGAGGCGTACCAGTTTCTGAGCCGAGATAGAGATCATCATGATGATGAGCGTGACCACATCCTCGCATGGTTTCGACATGAATCATGGTCGGACCACCTCCCTCAAGGCCAAATTCCCGAGCAGTTGCAATGCTCGCATGCCATGCGGCTGGGTCTGAACCATCAATCGTCCATGCAGGGAAACCCATCGCCACTGCTTTATCAGCCCACAACTCTACTCCCGACTGATGTGCAGGTGGAGTATCGAGAGCAATTTGATTGTTCTGTAGAACATAGCAAATTGGTAGCCCACGCGCTCCTGCAAGATTGATTGCTTCCCAGTATTCGCCTGAAGATGATGCTCCTTCTCCAATGCATGCAACATGGAATCGATCAAGGGATTGTTTCCAGCCTGCGAAAGCAAGACCTGTCATCGTTGCACTTGCAATTGGAAGTGGTGCTGTTGGCGGAAGGACACCAACGTGCCAAGCCCCAATGTGAAGGTCGCGCCCTCCTGCACCATCGTGACCCCCATTTTGATTTGAGCCTGCTTTACCCATTTGAGCGGCCATGACATCAACGACCGTATCACCCATGGCTAGGGCGAGCCCGACATCACGAATCATTGGAGCAACCAAGTCACCATCGTAACCGTTTCCTGGTGTATGGGATTTATTTGGTTCATCGGTTCGCTTCAATGCTGTTGCAACCGCTACAACACCTTCCTGCCAAGTTGAGCGGAATCCCTTTCCGCCAAATCGTGAGCCGTCAGGCGTTTCCATTCCTGAAAAGAATACTTCCTTGAGATGAGCATCCATTGCTCGTGTACGGGTCATCATACGTTGCCATTCCAAGCGGTTCTCCATCGTTGTCGACATGTAATGGGCAAGACGCCTCAAGCACAAGCGTAAATCAACAATGAGGTGCTTGATTCGACGTTGAAGATGCTCCTCGATGGTTCGTCGTGGCATGACTTCTTGCTCAAGAATTGTGGAAATTTTATGAGTGTTTTGTGCTTCAAATCCGCGCTTAAATGCATCGACAAAACGTTCACTGAACCCATGCCATGACTCTCCATCAAAGGAATGTTTGCCATCGACATTCAGGTGATCCCAGATGTTCGCAGCGAGGAAAACGTGTCCTTCATGTCGTTCTGAGAAGAAACGCATCACTTCGGCCCGGGCAGCATCAATAAGAAGTGGTTGTGTGAAGGTTAGCGCTTCACCTGGCGTCCATTCAGCACCGTGAATGACTGGTTGTGCACCCTGTGTCATGACCCCGCCCCGTGTTGGCGAAGACACACCTTGTTTCAAGGCTATGGATTCATAGATTTGGCGAATCGAATCACTCTTCTTCACCAATTGCTTCCTTGAGAACTCGAATTGAGGTTCGTGTAACAATCACGGTTGCAAGGACTGTTGCAACGATTCCGAGTAGAAGAAGAAACAACCCTCCGCTCGACTGTGTTAACCCAGCCATACCAGATTGACTCAAGGCAATGGAACCAAGAGCATGTCCATAATATGCATAGATCAAACAATAAATCAGACTTGACATGTTTGACAGCAAGAAGACTCGAAGTGAAACAGGGGTTGCTGACATGATGTAGTTCAGCCACTCATCAGGAAGAATAGGCGATAATCGAACCAAGATTGAGATACGCATTGCATCTTCACCGAGAGCCGCTTCTATGTTGAGCATGCGCTGATCGTTTCGAATCGCATCTTGAATGGATTCTCGGAACAACCATCTCCCCAGCACAAATGCGATGAGACCCCCAACCATCGAAGCGACAAAATTTACTGCAACAGCGACCCAGAATGGGAAAATGGCTCCTGCACCAACTTTGACAAACGGAGTAGGTAGAAGAAGAACTATTGCTAAAGAAAGAGCGATGGTGAATAAAATTGGAGACCAAATTCCAAAGCCTTTGAACCAATTGATGATATTCACTGCATCTTGAAACAAAAGGTAGCCTGCAAAGCCACACAAGAATAAAGCTGCAATCCCAAACAAGGCCCTCCATTGATAGAGTCTTACTTTCTGTTGCTTCATTTGTTGAAGATTCTGACGTCCATCGATCAGATGAAGTTCGGACGGTTTCGGAAGTTGAGATACCGAAGGGCGAGGAATTTTCTTCATTGGCCTCATTCCTCTTCAGATTCAGGTAAGGAAGATAGAACATCACCAAGCATTTCAGTTGCATCCTCAATACGAGTCATCAGTGTGGTATCTGCAACTGCGCCCGGACGTCCTAGATCCCACATCAATTCGTGGACCATCTCAGTCGTTAATCGAGTCATTCGAAGAACTTGGGGGTCGATTCTCTCCAAGTCATCATCCGGCAAAAGTGCAACCTGTTCCGGTATTTCATCGAGAATGTCGTCCATTTTCGATTCGATCTCATTCGCAATGTTCGCAGCTTGTTGTTCGAGAATGGATTCCATTCCACCTTGAGAAATTGGCGTTGCTTGTTCATTGAGATCACCAAGTGATTTTTTCTTCTTCAAGTCCTCAAACGATGGCCCTACTGCATCGCCGCCTTCACCTCCGTCCTGAACCAATCGATTGAGGGCAACGCGTAGAAGGTTGGAGAGTTCTGTTGCTTCGAGGTCAAGGTCAACTTCCATACCTTGTTCACCCATCTGCTCGAGAATGTCATTGATGAACGATTCATTGATTCGATCAGGCCCAACAAGACCCTTGAGCATAGGAAGGGCCCAACCTCCTCCACCAGCCATAACTGCGACATCAAAAGAGCCACCTCCTGATTCGATTGTAACATCTGCTGGTGGAGGAACAAACTGCTTGCGAGCGTGTTTCCAGAGTTGTTCTATGAGGGCCTTCATATCGACTGGTTTGCCAATGACCTCGTGGATTCCTGCCTTTGCTGCAACGAGCATGAAATCTGGTGATGTAGAGCGAGAAAGAAGAACGATACGGCATTTGAATGCAAACTCTGGATCCCCCATCAATCGTTGGGCAGCATCGATTGCATCCCCTGATTTCCATTCACCATCAAGCAAAACTATCTCAGGCATGACCGCAAGCGCAGTACCTTCTGCTTGGCGAAGTGTCCCTGCGCGAGTTACGTCAAATCCTTCACGTTCAAGTGTTGATGCGAGAAGGGTACGACGACCCTGGTTCTCGTCAGCAACAATGACCTTGCCCATGATGACCAGTATGAAACGAGGGGTCCGGCTCTTTGAACCTCACCCTCAATTCAGCCATGAATGATGTCTTCTGGAGCAAATTGTGCCCATGCCAAAATCCCACCAGTAAGATTGTAGAGACGTGATGGCTCTATACCGGATTGGTTGAGGAGCATTATTGCCAATTGTGAACGCATTCCACTTTTGCACAATAGAACGAGATCTCGTCCTTCCGGTAATTGTTCAACAGCATCATCTGCTGCATCGTGAACGACGTGCAAGTCAAACGATGAGAGACGAAACTGTTGAACTTCTTCATGACTACGAACATCGATAATGAAAGGATTCCAACCACTGTCTTGTTTGGATTTTAGCTCCGGTACAGAAATTGATTGCATCATGACGTCTCCAGCGGAATGAACCTCTTGAACTTGCTGAGCGCGTGGAGTGCAGTAGATTGGGTCATCAAACAAACGTTGTGCATGGGATAAATCGATCACCTCTGGTTTTGATTCAAGAGCATCAAAACGAAGAGTTTGCATTGACAACGACTCTGCATCATAAAGCAGTAAGCGACCTACTGAAGTCTCCAAGCCGAGAATGTGTTTGAGAACTTCAGTTGCTTGAATGCTTCCGATGACACCAGGAAGAACGCCAAAGACGCCGGCTTCTGCACAACTTTGCAATGCTGATGCAGGTGGTGCCTCTGGAAAGAGGTCTCGATAACAACGATTCTGTTTGGTCGAGAATAGAGAGACTTGTCCTTCAAAACGATGTATTGAACCATACACCCAAGGGATTGAAAGCAAATGACATGCATCATCAAGGAGATAGCGGGTTGGAATGTTGTCGGTACCGTCGACGACAATGTCCCATCCTCGAAGGAGGTCGAGTGCATTGTTGGGATTAAGTCGCTCATTATGTACAATAATTGTAAGATTTGGATCAAGTGCAAGCAGTCGTTCTTTTGCTGAATCGACCTTAGGTCGACCAACATCCTCGGTTCGATGGAGTACTTGCCGTTGAAGGTTTGATAAATCGACTAAATCATCGTCAATGATGCCAATGGTTCCAACTCCAGCAGCGGCAAGATAGAGCAGGACTGGACTGCCTAATCCGCCTGCACCGACAACGAACACTTTGGCCTGTGCCAATTTCTTCTGGCCTTCTATTCCTACCTGTGGAAGAACAAGATGACGAGCATGACGCTGAACATCGACCATGTCGGTGCGAATTGTTGCTTCATGAAATAAACATCGTTGCTCAATGAACGTTTTCTTCGAGCCATTTTTCTGCATCAATAGCGGCTTGGCAACCCATACCTGCAGCGGTAATAGCTTGCTTGTAACGTGTATCAACAACGTCACCTGCAGCGAAAACACCGTTCACAGAGGTCATGGTGTGGAGTTTGTGAATAATGTAGCCGTTCTCATCGGTTTCGACTTGACCACCCAAGAATCCTGTGATTGGTTTGTGACCAATCGCGATGAACGCACCCGTGGCAGCGATTTCTTCTGTTGACCCATCTCTTGGATCTTCGAGAATTGCTCCTGTCAGTCCTTTCTCATCACTCAGCCATTCCTTGACCTGACGGAAGGTTTTGATCTCAATCTTTGGATGATTCGCAGCACGCTCATACATGATCGTCGAAGCACGGAAAACGTCTCGACGATGAACTAACGTTACCTTGGATGCAAAGCGCGTAAGGAACGTTGCTTCCTCACAAGCGGAATCTCCTCCACCGATGACCAGAACTTCTTCTTCTCGGAAGAAAGCCCCATCACAGGTTGCACATGTGGAGATTCCACGACCTTTCTGTTCGGCTTCACCTGGTGCGTCGAGCCAAATGGATTCGGCACCGGTACAAACAATCAGAGAATGAGCGAAGAAATCTTCACCTTCAACTGTGACCTTGAAGGGACGAGAAGAGGTATCAACGGCCTCAACATTTTTGTCTTGAACATTCAAACCGAACCGCTCGGCTTGCTCACGAAGTTGCATCATCATTTCAGGGCCACCGATTCCCTCAGGATAGCCTGGGAAATTCTCGATGTCACTCGTCAACATCAATTGGCCGCCAGACATGTATCCAGCGAACATGAGCGGTTCAAGCATTGCTCGTGCAGCATACAAACCAGCGGTATATCCTGCAGGGCCTGAACCGATGATAATGACATTGTGAACATCCGACATTTGACTCACTTCCCAACCAACACCCCGATGGACTTGAACATTATCCCTCTGTTTTCTCGGCCAATGTGTCGGCTAAACACATATGTAGGTCAGCATCAAGTAAACAATCAATGAGCGGACGGGCCACGTTTCTTTCGGTGTTTCTAGCGTTGCTATTCGTCTTCACCTCGACAAGTCCTTTGCATTTCCATCATTACACTCCTGAAACTACTGAAACTCAATCCACGTCCGGCCGTTCAGTCCATTATGGAACCTGGGTGGCTCATCGAGAAATGCCAATTGATGCTGGTTGTGAAGGAAGTTATTACGGCCCAGATAAACTATTGATTGATTCAAGTGCTGAAGGAATCATAGCAGTGTATACAAGCAACTGCTATTCAGGTGATATAAACGACGTATTCATTTACGATGTCATCGATTTCTCCCAGTTAATTTCACTGCAAATTGAGTATGAGCCTAAAATTTTACAATTTTCTCCAGATGGGGGATATCTTGCTATCGCTTCATTTGAGAACGTAAAGATCTACGAGACCTCCAATTGGGAAGTTTTGTTGGATGAAGATATGAGTAATTTTTTGATTTCAGATGCTACGTGGTCAGGCGATAGTAACAGATTGGTCGTTGCCACTGGCAACAACGGAGGACACATGTACGAAGGGCCAGAGTGGAACGAAGTTGACGGAACCACATCAAACGGTAACCTTGTAGCGCACCACCCTACTGAGGACAAAATCTGGTACATCAACTCGGATGGCTCAGGAAACGTATACGAATACCAAAGCGTTCCTCTCGCAGGTTATCAATGGGTCATGACACGGTCATTTACCGCCACCGATGGCAATCAGATGATAAGTTCACCCGATGGGAATAGTCTCTTGATCTATGATGAATATAACACAAGAATCTACTCGACTTCAGATTATCTTCAAGAAACAAGCATCTATTCGACAAATCCGTCGTTTTCTTTTGATGGGACGACAATGCTGCTGAATTACAACAACTATTATGATGCAAAAATTGTCCTTTATTCGGCAAATCATTGGTCCTCCGAAAAGGAAATCTTTGTAGAAAGTATGAATGGCAACAATGCTTTTTCGTATAATGATAGTGAAATCTTCTTGCTTGCACATGGTGATTATTCTACAAGATTAACCGGCTATATGCCAGATAGTGATCAAGATGGTGTTGCGGATTATCGTGATGAATGCCCAGGAACCGATACATTAGAGGAATCCAATTCAGCTGGTTGCGCTCCAAGTCAAAGAGATTCGGATTCGGATGGTGTCAATGATCTCAACGACCTCTGCCCCCGAACAAAACCGAATGTCTCTGTTGATGGAAAGGGTTGTTCTGTAGCACAACTTACAGATTCAGATGGAGATGGAATTTCAGATTCTGACGATCAGTGTCCAAATTCCTCAGAGGGTTCTATTTCAGATAGGAGAGGGTGTTCAAGCATTCAGCGCGATGTCGATGGAGATGGGATTGTCGATGACCTCGACCAATGTCCTTTGTTTACGGACAACGATTGTCCAAGAGTTGTCTTTTGGAACACAACATTCACGGATGTTGATAATACGAGCGAATACAGAGATATTGAATTCTCTCCTGATGGAAATTACATTGCTGCATGGAGTAGTGCTACATGGAGTACATACAATCTCCACATTTTATCGCCTGAATTCGATTCAATTTTCACATTTCAAGGCGACTTTTTCAAATTCATTTCTGATTTTGAATGGGATCCTTCATCCAACTCCCTGATTGTTTTTTGGACCGATTCTTGGTCTTCAGGATGCACATACCAAATATGGGATGCTGATTCACAAGTTCTCTCAGAAGAGTTTGATGCGTACGAGGGTTGTACACAAATTAACCGTGGAACAGCCCGATTTTCGCCTGATGGTACGACGTTTGCCTTTACTGGATTCTCATGGATGGATTATAGGACGACAACAATTATCAAGAATTTTTCAACGCATTCAACACTTCTCTATGACTCAGATTTTAGCGTTGATTACCTTGAATTTAGCACCGATGGAGGTTCACTTATCGGTGGTGATGGAGATCAATTCATCATGTGGGATACGACAGAATATGAGTTTATCAAATCCTCTCGCGCTACGAATACACGAATGTTTTACCTCACATCGGATGGGAACTATATTCTAACAACAAATGATCAAACTCTAAAATTTTACAAAACTTCTGACCTTGAGCAAAGCAGAACGGTCAACCTTACTGAAAATGAATCCGACATTGTCGATATCTCATTCTCAAGGAGTGGTGACCTAATGTATGCCACGGTCATGGTCGGTTATTGCTCATGGGGCTGTGAAGAAGGAGAAGGAGCACTTACGAAACTTCATTCGTACGACATTGATGGAAACGAACTGGTTTTGCTTCGCTCAAGTGAGACCTTTAGCACCCAGAACATCCTTTCACCGGTTTTCCATCCATTGGAGCAAAGAGTTTACGTCAAACCAACCACTTCAGGAAATTACACAGAATGGATGCCGGATTCTGATGGAGACGGATTCATCGATTCTGTTGATGAATGTCCAGGAACGAGCCTCGATGTTGAGGTCGATGAACGAGGATGTGGTGGCGACCAGCTTGATGACGATGGAGATGGATTGGCCAATTTCGAAGATTTATGTCCTGATTCCCCTGAGGGAATTGATACTGATGAAAGCGGTTGTACAGATCAACAAGTGGATGAGGATTTTGATGGCGTTTGCAACTCAGACGCCCCAAGTAATGGTCCATCGAATTGTGTTGGAAGAGACCAATGTCCTGGCAGTGCATCAGGGATAATCATTGATTCAAACGGCTGCAGCTGGGCCCAACAGGATAATGACGGTGACGGCATCATCAACGTTGATGATTTGTGTGAAGATACCGAAATTGCCAGTGATGCGGATGAAAACGGGTGCGATCGTAAACAACGCGATTCGGATGCCGATTCAATCAATGATTACTGGGACGATTGTGAAGGAACTCCGAATGGAGATATCATTGATGATGTGGGTTGTTCAGATATCCAAGTCGATTCGGATTTGGATTCCATCTGTAATCGTGATGCTGTATCACCTGGGCCTTCAAATTGCACCTTGGTTGATCGATGTCCAAATACTGGCATGAACGAAACTATTGACGAGAATGGGTGTTCATGGAATCAAAGAGACGATGATGGAGATGGGATTTTCAATAAATTTGACCAATGTCCTGAAACGATGGCTGATTCCGTATCACCAAACGGATGCTCTGCTTGGCAAGTTGATACCGATGGTGATGGCGTTTACGATGCTAATGATGAGTGCGCAAACACAAATGCCGACCAAATCGCGAATTCGAAGGGATGCTCATCTTTGCAAAACGATGTGGTAGAAACGTCGTCCGAAAGTGATATTCTAAACAGCACTGTGCTTGTTCAAGCAACCGCTTTCGTATGTGTCCTTCTTGTTGTCTTCCTTTTGTTGCGAAGCAGGTCATCAAGCGTGAATCCTACTGTTAGCGAAATCGAATATCCGCCTTATGCCACTCGAGGAGGAATGCGAGAAGGGCAAGAATGGATTGAATACCCAGAGGGAAGCCAACAATGGTTCTATCGAGATCCATCGACTCAACAATGGGTCCATCGGAAATGAAGAACTGTATGAATGAATTTGGTTTCGTACTACATTTTAATTCTCAAGAACTTGAGGTCAGTTCATGGATGTCGCCTCCCACTGGTTAATGGGATCAGGTGCGACGAATGGTCGCATCAAATTCTGGGTTGCTGGGCTCATGGGTGTACTCCCTGACTTGCTTGTCTTCATTCCAAATTCGTTCTTTCTAGATGAGCGACCCGAAATTGATGAAAATACGGTGACTGCCGATTTCGGTTGGTACGCATGGGAGGCGTACCAAGTTACGCACAGTCTCGTTTGGGCAACTATAGGATTCCTGTTCACCTGGATTTTTTTTGAGAAACGAGGTGTTAGCCAAAGATTGTTTACAGATCATAGGCTCTCTGCACGAAATGCTGCAATCTGGCTTTGGCTTCCCTGGTTTATTCATATTTTCAATGATATTCCTACGCATACAGCCAAGTTTTTTCCGACCCCATTTTTAGCCCCATTCAGTGATATCCAAGTCGATGGATATCGGTGGAGTACACCTTGGGTTTGGTTCACCAATCTTGCGATCATTCTCGTAATATGGTCGTATGTGTTTTACAAGAAACGAAACGATTCACTCATCAAGAAACGGTCGTAATGCATCCACTGCAGCTGTTGCATGTGGCCCAATTCGTGGTCCGACATGTTCTGGAAGCGCACCAGGCCCAATGATGCCCAAACCGATTGGCTTGTTGTGAACCAATTGCAATTCTAAGATGGTCTTGACGACTCCTTGACCCATGACAAGCCCGTGGTCCGTCTCTCCCTTCTCGATAATCCCAAGACAGAACGCTCCAGCAATATCCTCGTTTGAAAGCAATCGATCGAGAGCAAGGGGGATTTCCATACAGCCTGGGACACGAATAACATCAACGATGTTGTATCCTAAATCTTCTGCTTGAGAGGTTGCGATGGTTAACATTCTCTCCATTTCATCCAAGTGGTACATTGCGCATACTGCTACGATATTTGTCATATTCAGTTCTCCTTTATCATTCGTTCAACGGTTTCAACAATCATCATTGTTGTTGAGTCGATTTCGAGATTGACTGCATCTCCAACTTGCTTATCACCGATAGTGGTCAGTCGAAGCGTTTCTGGAATCAGATGCAAATCAAAGTAATCTTCTGAAACGTCCCCAATCGTCAGCGAAATGCCATCAATTCCAACATAGCCCTTGCTTACGATGTACTTTCGTACATCTGGAGGTGCAATAATCGAATATTGGGCGCCATCACCAACGTTGTCTGCTTTACGAACAAGGCCTCGTCCAATAATGTGACCTGAAAGGAGATGTCCTCCTACCTCATCTCCATAACGTAATGAACGCTCCACATTCACAAAATGGCCTTGTTCAAGTTGACCTAATGTTGTCTTTTCGAGGGTTTCTGGAATCACATCGAAGGACACAATGTTGTTTGAAAATTCTGTGGCTGTTAGACAAACTCCATCGATGGAAATACTAGCACCAATTTGCAAGCCTTCGGTTGTAGGAACTTGAATTTGTAAAGTCGTAATTTCGTTTCCTTTTTCTATAGAAACGATTGTACCTTTTCCTTGTACAATTCCAGTGAACATTAGAATTCACCTCCTTTCGCCCGCTCTACGATTCGAGCAATAATCTTTCGAGTACCATCCAAATCGTCGCTTAAACCTTCAACACGAACAACCTCAATCGATGAATAACCCCGTTCTTCCAAGGCGATTCGGATTCTGTCTTCTGCATGTTCTTGGTCATATCCTAAGGCGATGATTGAGGGTTGGATTTTTGGAAGGATGTCGAAGATTGGTACATCTGGCGGGTTGCCAATACATGCAACATCAACCGGCTTGAGACCCTCGACCATTCGACGTCGAAGGTCTTGGTTTGTTACAGGTTCATGCTTTCGTTGACGAACCGTATCATCATGAGCAACGACGACCGTCAAATGATCACCAAGTGCTTTGGCTTGTTCAAGATAATGGAGATGGCCTGCATGAAGGAGATCAAAAACTCCTACTGCCATGACCTTCCGCATTACGTCCACCCATATCCAGCACAGGAATCATGTTCTTGAGATTAACCGTGCAATGCTGCAATAACTTCTGCACCTTCTAAAAATGGAATATCACGCTCGTTCGCCCAGGCACGGGCATCTTTTACTGATAGAGCTCCATCCCCATCGGGTTGCAACATTTCTGCTCCGATCACAACTGGTGTAAGTCCAGCAAGCCGTGCGATCCCTACTGCAAGTTCGGTATGGCCTTGCCGTGTGAGGAGGCCCCCTTCTGATTCACGGCAAACTGGAATGTGGCCGGGTGTACGAAATTCCTCGCCCATACGACGTTGTGCTTCTTGTTTTGAAAGATTTTCAGTGAATACAGTCGAAGTCAATTCAGCGAATCGACGCGTTGTTAGCGCTCGATCGTGATCTGTAATTCCAGTGTATGTCTCTCGATGATTAAGTGAAAGCGTGAATGCTGAACGTGAATCATATCGTAAGTCGTTCGTCTTTAATTCTGCGAGGACAGGGTATTCCGTCGTCAACGCATCGTGTGTGTGCAAATCCTGTAGGAACGGCAATCCAAATGCTTCCCCCACATCATGGCCAATCGCAAGGAAAAGGAGCCCACCACAATCTTGGCGCAGTTGTCGCATCGTGACTGGTTGCGCAAAAGACGCTGGAAACAAAAGATCAGTTTCACCTTCCCGTTTGTCCGAGTCAAACAGGCATACAGGATTCCCTTGACGGAATGCTTCGATAGCTTTCTCCACGGTACCCGACATAGCCGGACGTTTTGTTTCACCTTCATGAACCGTCGTATTCCATACTATGTACATATTTCCGGCAAACGATTGACGGAAAGGGGTTAATGTAGGGAACGACTTGGCTTGTATTCGCGGGGGTGGAATGATGGGTGTGAAACTTGGTCCAGCGGGTGTACCTTTGTCTTGTAAAGGACGAACAATCGTTGAAGGAATGGACGATATTATCGCTCTCGGTCTTGAAACAATGGAAGCACAAACTGTGCGACTCATTCAGCCGCAACATTTCGAACAGTATTGGCAAGCCGGAGTGCTAGCAAATAAGGCTGATTTTGAAATGAACATTCACGGGCCGTATTATTCCGAACTTCTAGGAAATCGAGTTGAGCGAGGACGCTCTATGGCCAAAATTGAGGCAACATTGCAAGCTGCAAGGACCATCAATGCAAGGCACATTACACTCCACACAGGGCATTATGGTGATTTTGGCCGAGGTACAGCAGCCAATGAGCAAGTAGCCAACATCTTCTCCAGCATTGTCGAACGTGTCCACGATATATGGCACGACGACGAAGATGAATTCCCTGTCTTTCCTTGGATCAAAAATGGAACTCCATCAAAGATTGGTGTTGAAACATCTGGTCGACAAGAATTATGGGGAAGTCTGGAAGAAGTCATTGAAGTTGTCAACCATGTAGAAGGAACTATTCCTGTTCTCAACATTGCTCACATCCACGCACGTGGCCATGGCAGAATGAAAACGTCTGAGGATTATGGCGAATTGTTTGACATGGTTCGTGAATCAATTGGTACTAAGGAGTTCTATTGTCACTTCTCAGGTGTTGAACACCGCACTGGTAACGCAATGCATTACACGCAAATTAAGAAGTCTGATTTGAATTTTGAACCATTGGCAGAATTCATTGTCGAAGATGGTGGATGGCTTGATATCACACTGATTTCAGATTCTCCACTCCTCGAACATGATGCGATGTACATGCTTCAGAACATCGATAAGGCGAAACATAAGCAACTCGAGAGGAAGGCTCGAGAAGATCGACGACGTGCCCTTGCTGCCCAAACTGGAACTTCTGTGGAAGATCTTCAACGCCGAGAAGAAGAAATGGCAAAATTACGGACACAAGGAACGACTGAAGAGAAGCCAGTGGAAGAACCTAAACCCGAACCTGTTCAAGAAAAGAAACAAGAGAGTACGAAAACTACTGCATCAAAGAAGAAAGATGAGGCTGATGACGTGTTTTCATTCGATGAAGAAGACGATGACGATTTGTTCTGAGTCGGCAATTCAGTTCTCAGGCAAAATAGTGACTTTCTGCTCTGTTTCAAGGGAATGCACATAAGGACAAGGAGTTGGAAGTCCCCTGTCATGGCACACATAGCGGTGTTGGGATTAGGGAATTGGGGGACGGCAATCGGTCGTCTTTGGTTGTTGGAAGGGCATCATGTGAAAGGATGGACCATCGAACAAGAGGTCTACGAATCAATAACGATGGACGGCATCAATCGCAAGTACCTGCCCCAACATTCTGTGGAAGGAATGGAAGTGACAATGCACCTTGAAGAGGCGTTGGATGGTGTCGAGATTGTTGTTTTGGCCATCCCATCATCCGTTATCCTCAATGTTGTCGATGACGTGATTCCATTCCTACGTCCAGGACATGTTCTGCTCGACCTAGCCAAGGGACTTGCACCAGGTAAACGGCTCATTTCTCAAGCGATCCATCAAGCGCTGAAAGAAGCAAATTGCTCCAATCCAATGGCAGTATTGACCGGTCCGACGATTGCACCAGAGGCTGCTGGTGGCGTTATGACAACCGCTCTGGTTGCATCAGAAGACCTCTCGGTTGCTGAACGTCTTGCAGAAACGCTCTCAACTCCAACATTGCTCCTTCATGCTGCCTCAGATCCAGAAGGGGCTGAACTTTGGGGTGCGTTCAAGAATGTGGTTGCCCTTGCGTGCGGGCTTGTTGACGGGTTGAAGACGATTGGAACGCTTGGAGGTGATAATTTGAAAGCAGCTATTTTTAGTGCTGGATTCAAAGAAGGTTGCATCCTATTGCCCTTACTCGGGGCTCGTGCAGAAGTAGCGTTTGGACCAGCAGGCCTTGGAGATCTCTACGTTACCTCCACCTCTCCATTTGGTCGGAACAGAACCATGGGCGAAAAACTCGGCACTGGGAAAAGTCTCGAAGATGCACTTGCTGAAATGACGATGGTTGCTGAAGGTGTTCGAGCCGCAAGGATGTTTCGGGACCGTGCTATTGATCAAGGAATCGACATTCCGTTCACTAAAGCACTGAATACCCTTCTCGACGGAGCGATTGAAGCCGAGGAATGCTGTCGCCGCATGGTTCTCTTGGGTTAGGGCCGATTTCCTCATATGGAGGGACGATATCCTCTCATCATGTCAGAAGACAACTCCTCTGATTTAACCGAATTTGAGGCGGGCCTCCTTGAGTGGCTTTGTGAGAAAAACTTCCATGTCGAACCTTGGTCAACAAAAAAGGCAGCAAAGCAGTTTTATGTCGAAGAAGAAGCAATCTACGAAGCTGTAGCTGCTTTGACCAGAAAAGTTCCTCAACGCATTCAGGTGTTCTACAAGAATGGTGCTTTGCATATTGCAGCAGATTGAGCGATTATTCAGATGAGGAGTTTCGACTCCGATACAATTTGATTATCGCCTTCAGCCATGTTGGACGACGCACGTCACCTTCATCGGTAACGAAAGATCGAACCATCAGTGACATTAAATCAATGACGACGACTACAACGAATATGATGATTAGTAATGCAAGAACCTTGTCGTATTGTAAGAATTTCATGTATGTATTGATGTAATACCCGATGCCACCAGCTCCTACGATTCCGATGACCGTTCCGTGCCGTACATTGTATTCGAACATGAACATCAATTGGCTGAGAAGATGATTTCCTGTTTCTGGAATCACAACTGAAGTGAAGGTTGTTGTATGTGAGAGCCCCATTGCTTTGCTGACCTCCAAGGCATCGCTTGGCATTCCCTCAAAGGTCTCATATTGCAACTTGCCTAGGTAACCAATCGTGTAGAAGGTCATTGCAAGGACACCAGCGAGTGGTCCAAAACCGATGACGATGACAAATAGAATTGCCCAAATAAGCGATGGAAGACTTCGGGTTGCTGCAAGGATGAATCGGAACGGTAAAGCGATGTACATGGGCATGAGGTTGCGAGCAGCAAAGGATGACAAGCAAAGGGCTCCAATAAATCCAAGGATCGTTGATACAAAGGCGATTTTTATTGTCTCAACCATTCCTAGATACCCAACAGAACAGAAGAATTCTATGTCTTTTTCACAAACAGGGTAGGATTGTGCCTCAAGGACAGACCAGTTTGGAGGCCACATGCTCTCCGTGACGAATGTGGT
>MDTE01031388.1_pt1 | contig 15523 bp, 16 predicted proteins | sample 811231 | NCBI WGS metagenome assembly MDTE01 (sample SAMN05326651, study PRJNA326480) | marine metagenome | isolation source: seawater | place: Indian Ocean: Red Sea | collected 2010 | reverse complement strand
TTATATTCATTTGGAGGAGCTATCATTGATGCGCTCGTGAGCTTAGAATGGATTAGCTCGTCAGAAACATCTGGTTTGAGTTTCGGAACAATTCTGGCATTTGGAGCACTCTTGGCAATGCCCTTTTTGGGTGCTTTTTGTGGGCTTATTATTGGACCAATCGTTGCTATTTTATACAATATCTCTGCAGAAAAAATTGGCGGGCTAAAGATAGACTTCGAGAATTAAGATGCGTGCATTGGGGAAAGAGAACAGAGGTTGCTCCTATTCCCATACACTTTCATGGAACCCCCTCTAAAGATGTGGGATGTTTCGGCAGATCAATTTCGAATAACTAGCGACGAGCACCTATTGTATCCGGTAATTCATTGACCATGGCACGAATGTGTTCGATAGTTGTGCCACAGCAACCGCCTATGATCTGGACGCCTCTATTAACCCAATTGTTATGAAAGAAGGAAGTTGAAGGAATGATTAATATAATTCCCAAGAATTTCAAAATGGGTCTTTAAGTAACTCATTTAACTTCAAATCAAATGCTTTTGCCAACTTTAAGACTACTTCAATTGTAGGGTTTTGTTTTCCATTCTCTAGGCCACTAATATAAGCCCTATCCAACCCTGCTCGATTTGACAGCTCTAATTGACTCCAAGACCGTTTTTTCCTTTCAGACTGAATGACCATTGCCAAACTACTCAACAATTGCTCTAAAGTTGGTCCGTCAGGCATTAATCCCATTAATTCTCTCGACCGCCTTACAGCATCATTCGCATCAAATGCGATTGCATCGACATCAAGATTCTCATCTGATCCGTGCCCAACTTGAAACAGCAGACCTCCTACGAGAATTGGAATTCTAGGTTCTATAGCTCTTAATGTTCTAACACACTCGGAAATATATTTTGAACTATCAGGCATAGTAGCAGATAAAGCAATCAGATTAATTTTTTGGCTAATTACATAATTTTTCAAAGCCTCTGCGGGCATATTAGATCCCAAAAAATGGGTATCCCACCCATCAAAGTATAAAAAATCTGCAACCATCCTTGGTCCTATAAAATGCTGTTCATTTTCCACTGCCGCCACAACGACTGACATTCCCAATGAACTACGAGGAACATAAATATCTCTTAACTTTTGCATTTGAGAAAGGGAGATCTGAGTAGCTAAATGTTCTTCTGCTATTCCCAATTCCCCTGCAAGCCACAAATCTCCAATTGCACTCTGAGATTTTGAGATGATTTCAATATATATTGATCGGATATCAATTTTTTGGTCCAATGCCAAATTTATTGTTCTCTTAGCCTCAAGTTCATTGCCAGTCATAAGTGCTTGGAAAAATTGGCCTTGAAAGCCTCTGTTTAACTGCGGATCATTAGTCATAGTAGTAAATCCTCTACAATTTTAGGTATATTGTTCTGCATATTTGACATATCAGTCAAGTATATTGTATATTTACAACATATTAATCATTATGTTGTAAATATACAATATACTTTTTTAGGAGGATACGTTGGTACAAAATATGAAAATGGAGAACATCCAGTGGGAACTGGTGCTATGGTTAAGTGCGGCGTTTTTATCATTGGTTCTATCAGTGGCTTTATGGTTTTTAATAGACCAACTAACCGGTATATTCGTCGGGCTTTGGGTTCCATCAATTCTATCTTTTGGAGCACTGGTTAGGAAAGGTAATTAAATGCAAGAATCAATAGTTATTACATTACTACCAATAATAGGACTGGCTATCTTCTGGATGGTTGTTGCTGGTGGTATTATTGTAATGAATCGAGCAAATTCAAACTCCATATAAGTCAGCAATGCCAGCTATAATGGCTGCTTTGTCCCCGGAAATCAAAGGAGGAGATTTTTTTGGTCTCGATACAAAATCCAGTTTCTTGGGAATCCCAAAATAGTTCAACCCAACCAATTGGCGTTTGAAAAAGATCAAAGAAAAAAATTAATATTTTGAAGAGATGATGTCTTGAATAATTTAGATTTAAAACAGAAAGAATTTCCAGGTCTTAGGATTGGGGTTAGTTCTTGCTTGTTGGGAGAAAAAGTCCGATACAATTCAACTCATGTAAGAGATGTGTTTCTGTTAGAAACCCTAGGACATCATGTTGAATGGGTTCCTGTTTGTCCCGAAGTTGAAATTGGAATGGGTACTCCGAGGGAGGCAGTCCGACTAGTTGGAATTGATCAAAAAATCTCAATGATTGCTCCAAAATCAGGTATAGATTACACAGAAGAGATGAAAAACTGGACTGGCTCAAAAATCAAAGATCTTTTAGATATACATGGGTATGTTCTAATGAAAAATTCTCCTAGCTGTGGACTGTTTAGAGTAAAAGTGTATGATAAAAACTCAATTCCTACTCGGTCTGGGAGAGGAGTTTTCGCTCAAGGTTTGACCGATGCATTACCTTTATTACCTGTCGAAGAAAATGGTAGATTACATGATCATAGATTGAGAGAAAATTTTATCGAAAGAATTTTTGCATATAAGAGATGGCAGTTGCTACTTAATGAGCCACCTAAACCTTCAGATTTAGTTGCATTTCATACATCTTTTAAGTGCACTCTAATGGCTCATCACCCAAATGCTCAAACTGAATTGGGAAGAATTGTTGCAAGGTCGGGGAGTCAGGATTTTGAAAATACGTTAGACGAATATGGCAAAAAATTTATGTCTTTTATGAGTATTGTTGCCACACCAAAAACACACACTAATGTTTTGCACCATTTGATGGGATTTCTGAAGAATTATTTAGATAGTAATGACAAAGTTGAACTTTTGAGTGTTATTGAAGATTATAGGGTTGGAGAAGTCCCGTTAGTTGTGCCTATTACCTTACTTAAACATCATTTTAGTCGAAATCCTTTGCCAGATTGGGTAAAAGTCCAAGTTTATTTAAATCCTTATCCAAAAGAATTATCACTTCGAAATCATGTGTAACAATAATCGAGAGGGATTGTTTGATGAGATCTTATCAAACTAAAACTCCTAGTATGACAAAAGACGAGGCAATTTAGTTACTATAAAAGGTCTTCCAGAAATATGGTATAATCGCGTCCTTCAAAAAATTTAGGACAGGAGTTATGGCAAAGGAAAGAAATAAATTCGAAAGAAAATTGGATGAGTATAACCACACTATGGAATTTGTTAGAACCTTAGTTCCGATTGCAGTGCTAGTTCTACAAATAATTATATTGATAAAAATACTTTAATCGAGAAGCAATCTAATATCCGCTAAAATTGATATAGTTGTCTTTCCAAGATTGCATAATTTCTCCTGTCTATCTGCGAAAAAGGCCCCTGTTAGGAATTGAAAGAACTTAGACATTTAACGATTTAGAAATCATTTTTTCTGCGTAAACAATAAACCGCTTCAGCAGTTCAGCATCTACCTCATTCGATGTTCCAGTTTCGGAGTACTCCTTTCTTGCCTCTGCAATTAGTGGTTCATATTCTTTAGCTAAATGTTCAATTGCCCAAGCCCCACCTTCGGCCTTCGAAGATATCAAACCATCTTTGATAAACGCCAAGACTCTACAAGTATTAAGGACTGCATAAGTCGGAACACAACATGTACCATCATCTTGCCCGTTCATGACGTTGTTGTAACTCCAGTAAAAATCTTGTGTAATTGATTTCAGGTAATACACATCTGCCACATCAGGAAATACTTCTATCGTTGCATCTCCGTAAAGACACATACCGCGATTCTTAGCAATAACGAAGTGTGCCGCCAGATCCTTATCCTCTCTGCTTTTCATAAGATCAAATTTCCCATTTGTAAAATCATCTATATTTTCGTTGGAAAAATGTAGTTCGTATGATGTCGGATACTGAAAGTTCTCCATGGCACCTAAAGTAACAATGCTGAGCTCGATCTTGTTTGCAGAATATTTTTCTATCAACTTAATAAAGGAAGCACCAATAGCTTGCTTATATTCCAAAAATAGCTTGTGCTTCACTACTATTAAGATATCAATATCACTTGAAACAGGATTGAAGCAACCCATTGCTAAAGAACCATGCAGATAAATTCCAACCAGCAATTCCTCGAGATTATCTTTAGTCATGCTAACGAGTTCATCCAAAAACTTCGTTATATTCTTCGGTATGCTTTGTTCCATATTATGTTTCTTTTTCAACACAACCTTTTAGTAGAGACAGAATTAAGAAATGACTCCCTCTTTCGTAACGAAGGTCAGGAGACAACAGATTTGAAGTATGTAAAATCCTATCTTTTCACAGTCCAGCCAGCTAAAGCAAGAAAACTAACCCAAAAGCTAGCAAGCCTAGTAATTCTAATCCAAAATCCGTAAGGGTCCTACCTTTAATCATAATTCCAATTAAAATTTCCACGGCATGTTTCCGTGGAGTTTCGTATTTAAACTTATCAATTTAATTTCTACAAAAGGGGAGTGTATAATTCTAGCATTAAGAGTAATAGGAGGGAAAAATGAAAGTAGCACTCATTAGTATTCCTGTTTTAGATCAAGACAAGGCCTTAAAATTTTATACTGAAAAATTAGGCTTTATAACCAAGCACGATGTGCCAATAGAAAATAATAATAGATGGCTTACTCTAGTTTCACCTGCATGGCCAGATGGCACAGAGATATTATTGGAACCTTCACCTAATAACTTCGAACCTTCTAGAGTATATCAAGAGGCGTTAATGGAAGCGGGAATTCCATATACTCAATTTGATGTTGAGAACGTTGATGCCGAATATGAAAGCCTCACAAAACTGGGGGTGGATTTTAGCGTCGAACCAACTGATGCCGGAAATGTAAGAATTGCGATCTTCAATGACACATGTGGAAATAACATTCAAATGATCGAATACCTAGAAGGGTAAAAACTGTACTAAACAGCAATAGAATGTGAGACAGCATTATATTGTGCGCGAGACTTTTGGTTGTTATAAATTACAAACTTGAACGACATCATTTTCCTTCTTTTGGATACATCTCTCTAAACAATGGAGACTTAGTCATTAATCAGTATGCTGGAAATTTCATCATAAACTGTTTGCAATGCTAGCTTTTTGTCTTTGATTTTGTAATTTGAAAGATTAATTACACAATCTGCTTCCACAAGTAATCTTGATAAGCGGAAATGCGGACGACGATCTTCATAATTTGGCAGAAGAGAATTGTATTTCATATATCCCTCCAAGAAGGATTCTCTTAGGTTTGGATGTTCTTCATATTGAGCAATCTCTATCCTCATTAGATCTTCTTCTGCACAGCCAGAATATCCCTCATCAAGATCTATAAGTCCGGTAATTATTCCATCCTTAACAAAAACATTTTTTGCATGGAGATCTTCATGAACCAAAGCCGGATGAAAAATCGGATAAGAGTAACCACCAAAATAACTACGCACATCTGATACCAACGACTGAAGTATTGTACTATCAAATCCTCTCATACGATGCTCAACCAAGCTGATGTGCATATCTTTCCAATTGTTAAATGGCCCGCTTTTGATTTTGTAGTAAATTCCTACGTCAGCATTATGAATCCCTCCGAATTGTTCGAACTTAACTTGGTGTAATTTTCCGACACATTCTCCAAAATTCTTATGCGCTTTAAGCGTTGGCTCTTCACTGATTGGATGCCCATCGAGAAGATCCATAAGAATATAAGGTCGTGGATTATTTCCTTTTGCCCTGATTATGGGTGTAATAATATTGTGTTGATGAAAAAGGTTAGATACAGCTAGATAGTTCTCCCATTCTTCTTCAGAGTCAAATATCTTTAGAATTTGTTTTCCCTCAAATGCGTAGACTTGATTTGCATAAGTAGGGATTTTTTTAGATTCTTTTGGCAAGTTAAGTAATTTGGAAAATGTTTGAAGAATGAAATCCTGTTCCTTTGCCATGATGGGTAGAATGTTTATTTTACGCTAACATAGTAACTACTGGTAAAAAGATTTGATCGTAGTGTTCTTAGCTTGAGTTTTCAATGAATTTAATTATACTAATTTTTAAACGACCTAATGGCTACCCAATGACTCTTCAAGTTTCTTTACCTGTTTCTGCATTTCCCAATTAGATTCAAGTTGTAGAGTCCATCGCTCGTCAAGCGTATTTGTATTCTGGGAAATCAGATAGAACTGGTATGCAGTAACCAAAACTAGCAGAACTACAATGACTGTTAAAAAAGTTATAAGATTTGTGTCTTTCCAAGATTGCATAATTTCTCCTATCTATTCATCGTGGCTTATTCCTAATCACCATCGACGATCACCTATTGTATCAGGTAATTCTTTGACCATGGCACGAATGTGTTCGATAGTTGTGCCACAGCAACCGCCTATGATCTGGACGCCTTTCTCAACCCAATCGCGGCAATGAGTAGCGAAAGCGGCCGGTTCTATCGCATGGGCAACTCCTATTCTCGCTTCCATCGAGCTTGACTCTGGGTACACCATAACGGGTCCGTTCCATTGTTCGAATAGAGCTGTGATTCCCGAATCTGTAGTGTTTATGGTGCTGTGCATTACACCCATAACTTGTGGGTTGAACGACATCATCGCTTCGATCAGTGAGGCATAGGATTTATTATTTTCCAAGGTTTTCCAATAGTCGACGTGATTAGGAGAAAGTTTGTTGGCTGGTTCCTCCATATGTTCGTTCCAGGCACTGAGGCTACCATCAGAGAGTAATGAGCAGCTAGTTCCAATCCACACCGGCAATCCCGTTTCCACAGCCGCGGCGATCACCCGGCTGGAGTGTTCAATGTCCGTCATCATCTCCATCAGGATCAAGTCTACACCAGCGGTTGCCAGTGTTTGTGCCACCTCGCGATAATTGTCAAATTCCTCTTCTGGAGTTGGAAGAAATTGAGGATCCGGACTGTAAGTGCCGTGGATCCATGCCGTATTAGTTGACATTGAACCAGCTACTGCAATCGGTCGGTTTGACGACACATTGTTCACTGCTTCGCGTGCCAACTCTACTGCCCTTGCGTTGATCCTGACAGTTTCATCAGCAAGGCCTGCGCTCGCCAAAACATGGCGACTAGTAGAAAAAGTGTTAGCCGTTATTACATCTACACCAGCGCGGATATACTCTTCATGTACTTGACGAACTATGTCGGGGTGGGTCTTGTTAGCAACCCCGGACCAGGCAGAAGAATTCATCTCAGCACCCAATCTTTCTATTTCAGTGCTAGTTGCTCCATCTAGAACAATGATTTCTTTGTTGCTTAGCTTGTTATCTAGAATCATATTCATACCTTTTCTTTATCTAATGGCATAGTTAAATTAGTATAACGTTTATTTATAGAGGGTGGCGTGACATTTTAATTTATACAAAAGGGGCAGGTATAATCCGCTTAAAAAAGAAGTTACAATGATCAAGATAGGATCAAGAAAGCATCTCTAATATTTTAGGAGATAGATATGAGCTCAAAGCTCCAACAAGGTGACCATTTCCCTTCATTGACCTTCAGCCTGATAGATGGTGGTAGCATCACCCTGCCGAACGATATCCCGACCCGGTACGCAGCAATTCTATTCTACCGGGGATACTGGTGACCGCCTTGCATTCGGCAGTTAGCCGAATGGGAGAAGAGAAAAACCGAACTCGAAAACCTGAGTTGCTCTATTTATGCAGTGAGCGCTGACACTTTGGCGGAAGCCAAAATGGCTGTAGGCAAGTCTATGGCCACATTCCCAATAGCTCATGGTTGTACCGAGGCCGACGCATATACCATAGGCGGATGGTGGGGTGATCATCCCCCTGATGGTGAACACATCCAACCAACAGAGTTCCTACTCAGCCGTGGTGGTGTGGTTTTGGGATCAATGTACGCATCTGGACCAGTTGGTAGAATGAACCCAGAGGAAGCCATATTCGTGATCACAAGTCGGGAAAAACGTGGTTAATTCAGGAGTAAGGACAAAGAAATGATAAAAATTGGTTTGGTTGGATTGGGACATGGAAAAACTTTATTACAAATAAACAATCCTGATGTATATAGAAGTCGAAATGATTATCTCAAGAAAGAGATAATTCCAATGAAAGTTACAGCTTTATGCGACACCAATGAAGAGTTAATGAGTAAATTTTCAAATGAATACAATATTGATTCGTGTACTACAAATTTTGATGAATTAATTAAAATGGATGATATTGATGTTGTGGCGATATATACTCCTGGCCCATTACATGGGCCTCAAATTTTAGCTGCGTTGGATGCTGGAAAACATGTAATGGTTACTAAATCAATGGTTTACACCGAAAAAGAAGCTGAAGACGTGGTTAATGCCGTAGATAAATCTGGTTTAGTTTTGTTGGTTACTCAGACTATGCGTTGTAAATTAGACATGATGGAAGCAAAGAGAGCTTGCGATGCAGGTGAACTTGGAGATCTTTTTATGGCTGAATCTCATTATGTACATGACTTACGAAGTGCATATATATATAGTCCTTGGAGATTAGAAATGCCTCAAGATTTAATTTTGGGTGGTGCCTGTCATCCTATAGATTTATTACGATGGTTCATGGGAGATGTTGCAGAAATTCATTGCTATGGGTTAAAAAGTGGAATTGTTCCAGAGTATCCTAAAGAAGATAATTTTGTTATGAATTTGAAATTCACAAGTGGAAAGATAGGTAGAGTAGCTGCTTATTTAGGTATTGTCCATCCGCCGAATGTACCAATGAATCAGATTGCGCTTTATGGTACCAAAGGTTCAATTATTGATAATATGAAAAAAATTGATCCAGAAGGCTATATGCCTCAAGTTGAATATTCTGTTGGATATCCTGATACAGTACTTAAAGGTCATTCTCATGAAATGATCATAATGTTAAGACATATGTATAATTGTATTGTAAATGGAGAGAAACCATGGATTGGAGCCCGCGAGGGTGCAAGAATTGTTTCTACTGGATTAGCTGCATGGGAATCACTCAAGACTGGAGTTCCTGTTAAAGTGAGAAATGAATTTTAAGGGTTTATTTGTGAGAAAAGGTTATTGTTAGGTTTCTTTTGAATAGATGAAATTTCTCATTATTGCTGGTATGACTTTAATAGGTTTCGTGTTGTCATTGACTCTTACTTTCATTATCGAGAACACATTTCTGAGATTACCAATTACAATTTTATTAATTGTATTGATTGTATCCTCGACAAGAAAGATACTTAAATATCTTAATCTTCACTAGGGCATCTGAATGAAAAAGTTTCTCATTATTTCTGGTATGACGTTACTAGCATTTTTTATGGGTTCTATTGGCGCATGCACGGTTACACTAGTGATATTTGATGCACTCGGAGAAGAAAAAGAGTGGATATCAGAGTTATCAGGATGGATATCTTTGGTTTTAATAATTACAGCGATTGCATTTTGGACTAGAAAGATTATTAAATAGGAAATCCGATAGGTCGAATAGAATTAGCTTTTAGCCAGATATTCTTCCCAGATTTCAGGGTTTTCTAGACGCAGCTTGTTCTTTTCGTACCATTCAGGGGCTTCACACCTAGCTCTGTCTAACCACTGCTTATGAGTAAGGCCTTCACAGTCAGTACGCTCTGGGTTATTGTCATTTTTATATGCAAAATGTTTTTTTATTACTTTAACCATTGTCTGAGTATACCCCAGAAAGAATTATGAAAGAAAAGAACATCATCATTGTGAGATAATATTTCTACAATTCTCGTGAGTGTTGGAGAGATTGAGAATTTAATTTCTACAAAAGGGTATGTATAAATCGACCATTATGAAACTTATCATTTTATTAGTAATTTCAGCTTTATTAATTTTTGTCTCTTGTGCGGGTGAGTCTTCTTCTACGGCTATATCTGTTCAACCTTCGCCTGTATCCAAAAGCATATCTGCTCTCGAGACTAATACTGAGTTGAATCAAAAGAGACAACCTCCTCTACAACAACCGCCTGCTGGAGTTGTGGAAAAGAGACAACCTCCTCTACAACAACCGCCTGCTGGAGTTGTGGAAAAGAGACAACCTCCTTTACAACAACTACCTGCTGCACATTCAGTTCAACCTCCTTTATCGAACTCTCAAGGCCCACTTGATCAAGCTCTTGCACGACAAATGTTCCCTCCAGATTTGGCAGCAAAAGTTCTTCAGGGATTAGTAGAATGGCCTCAAGGATTTGATGAATGTATAACCGAGTTAATCGGAAAACCAAAATTAGGTATGTTTTTGAATGACCTTGGATCAATTGATGGCAGAGATAGAGATTCTGTTGCCTTATGTCTACTATCAATTGAATTGAACCATCCTGGGTCAACAGTTTATCTTCAAAATTCATTTAGTTCCCCAATTAAAGTGATGGGAGATATAAAGCCACCAAGTTCAAATAAATTGCCATCGCATTTGCCTTCAATGGAAGGAGGGAAGAAAGGTAGTGGCACAGAAATTAGACAACAAGCTCAAGAGTTATTTGATGGTGAGCTTTATGGGAATATGGTCTCAAATATACTTCAAGGAAGTGCTAGTTCTCCTGAAGGTTTTGATGATTGTATTAGTAGTGTTTTGGGTGAAAACCGTCTGGCAGAAATTAGATCTTCATCTTCTGCTGAAGCTAGTGATAGAGATGAAGCTTTAGTATGTCTATTTTCTCTGGGGTACGACCCCAAAGAGTTAATTTTGTCTACTATTCCTGTAGAAAAGATTAACTCTGAATATCAATTTGGTGAAATTGCTTCTAAATCAGGGTCGTTCTTCTCTGGGCAAAATGCTGATATCGTTCTAGGTGCAATCGGATTTAACAAAACAGGTGGATCGTTAAGGTTTAATCATCCTTCGGGGATTGCATCAGATGGTGAAAGATTACTTTTGGTTGATAGCTACAATAATAGAGTTTTGATTTGGAATAATCTTCCAAATGGTAATGAGCCTCCGGATCTTGTTTTAGGCCAAAAAAGCTTTTCCACTAATGCTCCAGGTAAAAGTAGATCAGATATGAATTGGCCAAAAAGCGTTGCAACTGATGGTCAAAAGATTGTTGTAACAGACACATATAATGATCGAATTCTAATTTGGAACAAATTTCCGTCTGAGAATGGTTTGCCTGCTGACGTTGTAATTCAAGGCCGGGATACTACCAAATTGACTAAAAATAACTTACTTTGGCCTTGGGGAGTATGGACAGATGGTACAAAGCTTGCAATCACTAGCACTAAGCAGTCAGGAGTTTTAATCTGGAATTCTTTTCCAAATCGTGATAACCAATCAGCCGATATACTTTTGACTGGTAATGGGTCATTGGGTACTCCTAGGCAAATCACTAGTGATGGGAATTCATTGATTATTGGTGACCATAATGCAGAGGTTGATGGTCAGAGAGGTGTGGGGACATTTTTCTGGAAAACTTTTCCTCAAAAGGATGAACAGCCATATGACTTTTATATGAGTGATCCAGTTGACTTGGGTACTGGAGCTCCATGGATGCGAGGTGATTTTACTTCAAGGGGGAAGCTTTTGGTTCTTGGCTCAAAGTTGTACGTCTGGAATACTTTTCCTGAAAATGAAAATGATTTGCCAGATTTGTCTGTTACTGGGGGGTATGAAAAATGGGGAGCTAGCTTTATGAAAGCTACAGACCATACTGATCTAGCGGTAGCTGGTGAAAGAGTATTTATTACCACGAATTTTCATACAATATCTGTATATAACTCTATACCCGAAAGTGTTGATCAAAAACCGGATTTTGTTATAGGTGGTCCAGATATTTATACCAACACATTAGAGAGTAATTATTTCATGTTTAATCCCATTCCTGAATCTGATGGGACTAGTCTGTTTGTAGCCTCTGATGCGGGTTATTTCTATGTGTGGAAAAACATTCCACAGGAAAGTGGGGCCTACCCGGATTATCGATATTCAATAGGACCTGATTCTTTAGCATTTTCTGTTGGGGATATCACTCTTTTTAATGACACCTTGATTCTTGGGGGAAGGGATATGTTACTAAAGTGGGACCAATTGCCCACTGCAGGAGAATCTCCTGACCAGCTAATGAAAGGTCAAATAGGGACACTTAAAATCGGCAATGTTTCTAATGAATCTCTTGGAATTACTGGTGTTGCAATGGATGAAAAATATTTTTATTTGGGGCTTTCGACTGATGAAATTTATATTTGGGAAGGGTTCCCAAAAGAAGATTCTGAGCCAATACAAATATTAAAGAATATCCGAGTTTTAAATTTGCACAGTGATGGGAATTATTTGGTGGCGTCTAATGGGTTTTCTCATTCCGTAACAGTTTTTAGAGTGGCTGATCTCCTTACTAATCCTAAGAAAAATGTGATTGGAGGTAATGCAATCAACGGTGCATCAGGAGTATTTGTTGAGGATGGTCAACTTTTTCTGGCAGATAATGGGTTTGGTAGAGTTCACATCTGGAATGATATTGAGGATGCTATTAATGGAAAGTCTGCTGATGCATTTTTGGGTAATACGACAGTCAGTGAACCACCGCAAATTGGTCAAAACAAACTTTTTTTGCCCAAGTTTCTGACATATGATGGGAATTACTTATGGGTCGGAGAAGTAAAGTTTTCCAATAGGTTAATGAGATATAGTCATAATTAGAATTTACTAGTTTTTCTTAATACGCATTTAAGAAAGGTTGATGGTTTTACCATGATTACACCGATCACATTCGGTCCCAAATTTCATTGGTTTGGATACTACGATAAAAGGCAGTTTGATTAACATCGGACGAAGTTTTTTAAGGAACTAAGATTTGGATTATAATGCTAAAATTTATTTTTTGATACCCAAGGCATTTGGAATGGTTTGCGTGGTTGAAAATTTGGTTAATGCTAATGCGTGAAAAATTGGATCTTTTACTGCTTGTTCTTATCAGTGGTACATTAATTATTACAGTGAGTGCATTTGCAATTTTTGCTAGTATTTCTGAACATCAAGCAGAATTATCCCAAGAGAAGGGGATTTTTCAACAAAACTTCTTAATGAAAAAGCCTCTTAATAGTATAAATCGAAAGCCTCGACCTTCTGGGAAAATTAAGCCGTTTCCAACCCCCACATTTATTAGCTATCCAATATGTGACATGCTGACTTGTCTTGATGAGGCTTTGGACAGAAAGAGATCTTATGAAGTGAAGATTGAAACTGGTATAGGAGGAACTATCAAACGTGTAGTCGATACTTCTCTAGGTAAGTAAAGAACTAATTAAACTTGGGCGATCGTAGCTGTTTTTTTGCAAGGGATCCACAGAATATTATCGTTGAAATCATAGCTATGGAAGGTCCTGATGGAAGGTCTAAATAATATGAAGCGTAGAGTCCTCCTATTGCGGAGATTACACCAAATATTATTCCCACAATAATCAGCTTCCAAAATCGATTTGTTATAAGACTTGCTGCTGCTGCTGGAGTAATTAACATTCCTACAACGAGTATTATTCCAACTGCTTGTAATGTGACAACAATTACTATTGATAAGAGACCGAGTAATATGTAGTCAATGATGCCTGCTTTGAGTCCAATTACCGTGGCCCCTTCATAGTCAAATCCCGTGAAAATCATTTGTTTGTAAAGAATAGACATTACAAGTAAAACAAAGATTGTGAGAAAGAGGGTTGTATAAAGGTCTGATACTGAAGTGCTTGTGACTTGCCCTAAGAGTAAATCTTCAAGGTTAACTGTTAATCCTCCGACAAGGGAGACCATAATAAGACCCGTTGCAAACAATCCTGTAAACATTATTCCGATTGAGGTGTCATTGGATATCTTCGTTTTTCTTACGAGAAATCCAATGAGTAGTGCAACGACGATTCCCATTGGTATGGCTCCGAAGAATGGACTTATACCGATAATATATGAAACTACCATTCCGGGCATTACTGAGTGTGCAAGAGCGTCGCCCATAAATCCCATTTGCCTATTTATTACATGTGCTCCCAAGAATGGACATATAATGCCTACACATATACAGATTATGAGAGCTCTAAGCATAAAGTTGAATTGAAAAGGATCGACTATAAAATCAATTAACATGACTATGACGCGCTATTTGATGGCCATCAAACATGTCAGCATGAGAGCCGTACAATTCAGTTAAAACTTCCTTTGTGAATACCTCATTTGGGTGTCCATGGGCACATATGTGGCGATTAATGCAAATTACTTCATCGAATCTGTCAGATAAGGTGTTTAGGTCATGTGTTGCTACGAGAATGGTTTTCCCTTCATTTCTTAGATCGCGTAAAACATCTAAAACACCTTCTTGTGAAGCAACATCAACCCCACTAAAAGCCTCATCTAAAATTAATATATCAGCTTGTTGTACTAATGCTCTTGCTATAAATGCACGCTGGCGTTGTCCTCCAGATAGGTTAGAAACTAGCTCGTTTCTGTGGTTCCACATCTCCACTTTTTTTAAGGAACTTTTAACCAAAGGATCAATACCGAACCTGAAACTTTGAAATCCGAATCCCTTACCAATTAGCCCAAGTTTGGCGACGTCTAGAACCGAAAGAGGGAAACGCCAATTAACCTGTTCTTTTTGAGGCACATAGCTTAGGATTCCACTTCTATCATTCGGAACATGTCCATTAATTAGAATTTGACCATGTGCAAGTGGTTGAAGTCCTACTAGAGCATTGAATAACGTGGATTTGCCTCCGCCGTTTGGCCCAACTACTCCGATTAGAACTCCAGGTTTTATAGAGAAAGTTACTTGGTCTAAGACCAGTTCATTTCCGAATTCCACACAAGCTCCATTGACTTGGATGCAGCAATCGCAATTGGGATTATTGCAGAGGCAATTCATTGTACATTTTCTTTCAGAACATAATTATTGGTTAGTTACTCAATCCTGAGACTATTATACTAACATTTTGTCTCATAAAATCCTCGTATGTTTGGTTTTCGTTAAGTGTTTCTACTTGTAATTCATCTGATAGCTTGATACCGCTTTCTTCTGCTACTCTCTCAGCTGCAGCTTTGTTTGTTTCAAATTCCACAAATATAATCTTAAGATTGTGGTGTTTTACAGCTTCTATAGCCCTTTCAAGATCACGAGGAGTGGGGCCAACTTCATTTCTTGTTTGAGGGATAACGGACTCTACTGATTCCAAGCCGTATTTTTCAGTGAAATAAAGAAGGGATTGATGCTCTGTCATAATTGTTCGGTTTGATTCTGGAATAGTCTTAATTTGGCTTGCAATTTCCTCATCAAGTTTATTTAGAAGGTTTTTGTAGTCATTGGCATTTTTCTTATATAGATCAGCCGATTCAGGATCAATTCTAGTGAGGGATGCTGCTATAGCATCAACAACCGCTACCACTCTAATCGGATCAAACCAAAAGTGAGGATTGCCTAACTCATGGTCATGGGCATCATGGCCTTCGTGGCCGTCATGGTCTTCATGCTTCTCATGGTCTTCGTCATGATCCTCGTGTTTCTCATGGTCTTCGTCATGATCTTCATGTTTCTCATGGTCTTCGTCATGATCCTCGTGTTTCTCATGGTCTTCGTCATGATCTTCATGTTT
>MDTE01055521.1_pt1 | contig 15524 bp, 15 predicted proteins | sample 811231 | NCBI WGS metagenome assembly MDTE01 (sample SAMN05326651, study PRJNA326480) | marine metagenome | isolation source: seawater | place: Indian Ocean: Red Sea | collected 2010 | reverse complement strand
TGCTTGGCGCAAGGGTTCCGCTCACCTTTCAAGCGGAACTACGCGCGCGATTGGGCCTGTCATTGCCAGGCCCGCCAGGATGTGACCGTCTTGATCGAAGACGGGTACGCCCACGTCGGCGGCACCATCGTAGGTCTCTTCTATCGAAAGCGCATACCCGACGAGACGAATCGTTTCCAACTCGACCCTTAAAGCGGCAGGATCGTCGATGGTGCCCCGCGCGAGTCGATGTAGCGGCTTGGTCAGCACCCGATCGATATCCTCTTCTGGCAGGTGGGCCAAGATGACTTTGGCAGTCGCTCCGGCATAAAGCGGTAGTTGAACCCCGATCTGCGGGACGAGACGGAGGCCCTGCCAGGATTCTATCTGTTCCACGTAGACGGCCTTGTCACGTGCCGCATTAAGGGTTCCCAATATCACCGTCTCGCCGATGTCCTCAGCCAATCGATTGAGAATCGACCAGGCCACTCTCCGGAGATCGCGTTGGGCCAGGGCCCGCTGACCGAGACGGACAGCAAATCCACCCAACCGATAGCGTTCGTCCTGAGGGTCCTGCCACAGCAATTCGTGATCGCAAAGTACGGAAAGCAGACGGTGAACCGTCGATTTTGGAAGTTTGGAGGCGCGCACCAGCTCAGCCAAACTCCATGAATCGCGATCCGACATGAAATGATTTAGCAAATTGAACTGTCGATCCAGAACCTGAACCTTGGGCGAATTTTGTGGTTTAGGCATCGCTGTAACACTGCGCTTGAGGAGATGCAGCTGAACTTGTGGGCAACCGGATAGAAGTCACCACCGCCACTGTCAGGTAGTTCCAGGCTATGGAGATTCGCTCCAATCAGGATTCTGCTGTCGGAACTCGATGTCAATCTTGCGTGACCTGACTCAAATCGATTCGCTTAGACCACGGCAACAAAGGCGCCGATAGCGGCCAGTAACCATAAGACTGCGAGGCGGTATGCTCTATCGGTGGAGCGATGAAACAGACGGGAGCCGATCCATATTGCTACGCCGTATGGCGCGAGGAGTGCGGCAGCAATAGTGACCGATTCCGCATTGACCGTCCCTCGGAACGCAAGGGCAATCGCCGTGATGATTATGAATAGAGTCACGACGGTGAAAATGTTTGCACGTAGGAAGATTGCCCGCTCCTGACTCGCGACGAAGTAAAGGGTCGGAATTACGCTACCGGCACCGGCAAATCCGTTCATGAATCCCGCGACCGCACCTGCAGCGGTACTTGTGATCGGGTTGCGCGGCCCTTGGTAGGTCCACCCGCTCAATAGAACTATCGACGACAGAAGTACGAGACCGCCAATACTACGCCGCGTGATTTCGGGGTCGACGATAAACAGGAGCGCTGTTCCGATCGGAATGGCGATGGCCGCACTCGCCGTCATGGGTAACACGTGCCGCCATTGCACATACCTGATGGTCTGCGGAATGAGTTGGATTGCGCCAACCACACCAATAAGGATGGCCATCGTCAGCGCCTGCGGCGGCCAGTACACAAGGGACATCAACGGGATCATGATGAGTCCGGAACCTGACCCCGAAAATCCTCTGACTATCCCCCCGAGACTGACCGCAAACACCGAAAACGCGAACGCCGGCGTGAGGATTACCTCAAAGAGATCAGGCACGACGGTCAACAAACAGCGATTTGGCGCTTACGGTTTAGCTCGATTCGAGCAGCACATGTTCCCGGAATGCGGGTCGTTCCCTCAGTCGTCCCAGCCAGTCCTCGATGGCGGGATGGCTGGCCCTTTCGATAGGTAGTGAATACCAGCGGTTCAGGATACAGCCGAGAGGAATATCACCCATCGTGAACATTTCGCCTGCCGCGTAGGGATTGCCGACGAAGTGGCTGTCGAGTGCTGGTAGAATGCTCTCTCCGTCTGCAACCGCCGCATTCACAGCGTCCATGTCGGGTTCTGCCTTGTCCCGGTCGCGGACCAGTGCACGGAATGGGACACGAAGCGCCTCAACGAACCCATTGTGCGGCCAATCCATCCAACGATCAGCGCGATGGCGATCGCCGAGGTCTTCCGGACACAAAGTGCCCTTGCCGTATTTCAAGGAGAGGTACCTGACGATCGAATGGCTTTCCCAGAGAACATTCCCATCATCCTGAATTGTCGGGATCAGTCCATTGGGGTTCATTGCAAGGTATTCGGGCGTGTCTAAACCCGCAAAGGGACCGCCAACATCGATGCATTCGTACTCCAGCCCGAGCTCGCCGATACACCACATTGCCTTCTGCACGTTGCTCGAATTGTTTCTTCCCCAAACCTTCAGCATCCCTGTCTCCACGATTAGTTGATTGCCGACGTCAATTTCTCACCTAGGCAAGCGGGATCATGGCGTGTTCACGGAACGCCGGCCGTTCCTGCAGACGGGCATACCAGGATTCCAGGTGCGGCAAATGAGGCCTTTCGATGTCCATGGCGTACCAGCGGTAGGTGATACACCCAATCGGGATGTCTCCCATGGAAATCTCGTCGCCGAGGACAAACTGTCCGGAACCCAAATGAGAATCCAATACGCGCAATTCACGGCCACAGATATGCAGGGCTTTCGAAATGACGTCGTTGTCCCGCTCATCCTCGGGCGTACGGTAGAGGCCGAGAAATGCGACGATCAAATTTTGATAAACCCCATTGTAGGGCCAATCCATCCATTGGTCGGCCCTGGCACGATCCGGTGCGTTGCTCGGACACCAACTGCCTGAAGCATACTTGGCCGCGAGATAACGCACGATGGCATGAGATTCCCACATGGTGAATCCGTCATCATCGATGGTCGGAATTCGACTTGTCGGGTTCATCGCCACGTAATCGGGCTGATCCAGTCCGCCGAATGGCCCACCAACATCGACCCGTTCGTGTTCGAGATCCAATTCGCCTACCAGCCACATCACTTTCTGGACGTTAATGGAATTTGTGCGCCCCCAAACTTTCAGCATCAATCCTCTCTCATTAAAGGTTTCCGCATCGCGAAACCGCGCAGCACGTGCCAATTGATGGCGGTATTGATAGGTGCACGTCAACCGGCCCTCGTCCGTTTTCCCGTTTGCTTGACGCCTGGAAGGCTGACCGCAGAAAATGGTAGTCCGCCAGTCACAATCAATCAGTTTTCACGCAAGGAAAAAGTCCACGACATGGGACGGTTGTCGGGCATCGCAAGGAGAAGCGCTCAGCGAGCGCCAATGGAAGAGATCGACTCTGCCGCTGTCAGTGTGGAGGCGGGTATTTCAGGCGACTACCGCGGCGTACACAAGGGGCGCCAGTTTACGGTGCTAACAACTGAAGATTGGCAGACCGCGTGCGACGTGGTTGGCGCCGAACTGCCATGGACCACCCGTCGCGCCAATTTGTTGCTCGACGACGTCGAACTTCCTCGGGCGCTGTATCCTGGAGATTACCGGTGAGACCGATCCCTATGAGCGCATGGACGAGCAACACAGAGGACTACGCGAAGCCTTGACTCCCGCCTGGCGTGGCGGCCGCACCTGCTGCGTTGTGACGGCCGGCGATATCCGCATGGGAGACTCTGCCGAGATCATCGGCGTATAAACTCGGACGACCAAATTGAACAAGGAACAGTGATGACGACGACCGCAGGAATATTTGAAGACCCAATCTCACCGGAGGAACTGGGTCACGCCGAAATCTCACCGTCAGGAGAGTTCGAGGCTGGGTCATACCAGACCTTCACGTTGACCTACACTTGCGGAAAATTCGGGATAGATGACTCAGGCAGTCTTCGCGTTGTCTTTAGATTTGCGGCTGACCAGACACGCCCCCAGTTCGATGACCCCAAAGGCCCCAATTTCACGACTGTCACGGCCAGCAACAATGCGGTTCTCGAATATCGGTACGACCCCAAGGGCAATATCCGTCCGTGGGATCGCACGCTCTACGTCAAAGTCGTGCGCGGCTTCATGAAGAAGGGTGACACAATCACCATCGTTTTTGGTGATACGAGCCAGGGGTCGCCCGGCATGCGCATGCAGACCTTCTGCGAAGACACCTTCGAATTCCGCATGCTTGTCGATCCCATCGCTACGTTCAATTACCAACAGCTGCCCAAACAGCCGATGATTAAGTTGATTCCTGGACCTGTGGACCGATGGGTAGCGGTCTGCCCCACCTCGCGCAGTGTCGGAGACCCTTTCAGGCTGTCGATCAAAGCGGAGGACAAGTGGGGCAATCCGACTAACCGAGCAGACCAAACGTTGAAGCTGCGCGCTTCGAAGCCCGTAAACGAGCTGCCCGACGAAATCAAGTTTCCCGCAGGAGTGCTGGCAACACACATCGAGAAGCTATCGGTAGATGAGGCCGGAGATGTGGATATTGAGCTTTTGGATGAGGCTGGCACGCTACTTTGTCGCGCGAACGCGTTGCGGATCGTCGAGAAAGCCAGCCTGCAACCATTCTGGGGCGACATGCATGGCCAAAGCGAAGAAACCATTGGCACCAATAGTGCGCGGGACTATTTCGAGTTCGCCCGCGACTGCGCCTTCGTGGATGTGGCCGGACATCAAGGTAACGACTTCCAGATAACCAAGGACTTCTGGAATACCCTGAACAACTTGACTGCTGAATTCGATGAGCCCGGCCGTTTCGTGACGTTGCCCGGCTATGAATGGTCGGGCAACACGGCTCTCGGCGGTGATCGAAACGTCTACTACATGACCGATGACCGGCCCATTCGTCGCTCGTCCCACGCGCTTGTGGACGACAAGTCGGATATCGATACCGACTGCAACACAGCGGCCGTTTTGTTCGAGTCATTGCGCGAAGATGACGAAAATGTCGTGTGTTTCGCTCACTGCGGCGGCCGTTATGCAGACGTGAAACTGGCCCACGATGGCATCGTGGAACGTTCGATGGAGATTCATTCCTCTTGGGGCACATTCGAATGGCTCGTTCACGATGCGTTTGAAATGGGATATCGGGTCGGAATCGTCGGCAATTCTGACGGTCACAAGGGACGTCCCGGGGCAAGCTATCCCGGCGCGGCCCATTTTGGAGCGATCGGCGGCCTCACATGTCTGTTGATGCCTGAACTAACACGTGCGGCGGTCTTCGACTGCTTGCGCAAGCGACGGCACTACGCCACTACGGGCGGCCGGCTCGTCATGGATGTTCAGGCGATATTTGATGACGAGGGAAAGATCTACCACGAGGACCCTGCGCTGGGCGCAAGAGACAGCCAACAATCGCAATCCGCCATGATGGGCGATATCGTCCATCTTCCATCAGGAGGGGTCAGTCTCAATGTCGATGTCCTGGCATCGGCTCCGATCGAGCGACTGGACATATTCAATGGTCTGGATCACGTCGAGACCATTCGACCGTACACGCAGGAAGAACTTGGCAACCGCATTCGCGTCATCTGGGAAGGTGCTGAATATCGCGGGCGGTTCCGGCAAGTCATCTGGGACGGGTCGGCGACATTCTCGGGAACCAAGATCGAACGTCACAGCGCCATAAACTTTTTCAACCGCGACAAGACCATCGATCGGGTTGGGGACGACACTCTCAAATGGCGGGCGCTGACAACGGGCAATATTGGCGGGTTCGATGCCTGGCTAGCCGACAGCAAAGGCGGATCTCTCAAGCTTGATACGCCCCTTGTACAGCTGGATCTGCCGATGGGCGGAATCGGATATGAAGATCATGTCTCGGACGCCGGAGGACTGGATCGGGGCATTCGGGTATTCCGTCTGCCAGAGGAAAACTCGCATCGCGCAATGCGTGTTGAACGGAGACTCGAGCTCAAAGACATCGGAGACAACCCTTTGTTCGTCCGCGTGACCCAGGAAGACGGGCACCTCGCCTGGTCGAGTCCGATATATGTGTATCGGTAGATCCTGTTACCTGACCGAATCGCGGGTTAATCGATGAGCCTCAATGATCTCATGCCGGTCGGGGCGTCGCGCCGGGACCGAAATGAGCCTTACTCTGGCTATTACCTTCGAGATGTGCCGGATCACGATCCGGAAATTACACATACGGGACCTGGTACAGCCATGGGCGAATACATGCGCCGGCACTGGCAGCCCGTGTGCTTGACCCAGCAGCTCACCGACCTGCCGCTTGCGCTCAAGGTCTTGCATGAGGATCTGGTTGTATTTCGAGACAGGTCGGGAGAGATCGGGGTCCTTCACAAGCACTGCAGCCATCGGGGCACATCTCTTGAGTACGGGATCGTGTCGGATCATGGCATCCGCTGCTGTTATCACGGTTGGCTGTTCGGCGTGGATGGAAGAGTTATTGAAACGCCGGGCGAGCCACCCGATTCAAGACTCAAGGAAAATGTCGTTCACGGTGCATATCCGGTGAAGGAATGCGATGGGTTGATCTTCGCGTATATGGGGCCGCCCGACGAGATCCCTGAATTTCCAACGCGCGAGACTTTCGACCGGGATGACATCGAAAAGATCCCCTTCCTGGTCAATCACAGTAACAACTGGCTGCAGACATACGAGAACATGATGGACCCGGTCCATTCAGTGTTTCTCCACAGCCGCATGACTGGACTGCAGCTTTCCAAGTCCTTCGGCGAGATTCCCCACATGGAGTATGAGGAAACGCACAATGGTGGCGGGCTCGTGTATATCTCGAAACGACGCTTGCCAAATGACAAGATTTGGGTGCGTCACGTCCATTTCAGGTTTCCCAATGAAGCTCATTTTGGAACCCTTTTTGATATCAGTGACAAGGATCTCTTCTTTCAACGAGTATACGTGACTCGATGGATCGTTCCGCACGACGACGAGTCCTGCACTTTCTTTGGATGGCGTTTTATTCATGATGATCTCCCGGGCGGCGATCGCGCGCGGATTGGCATTAATTCCATCGACTTTGACGGCCAGGCGGAAGGGCCTGATTATGAATCCAAACAGCGCACTCCAGGAGATTGGGAAGCGCAAGCGGGACAACGCCCCATCGCCGTCCACGCGTTGGAGCATCGTGCGAGCACAGACGCGGGAGTGACGCTGTTGCGTCAGCTGTTGCGCCAGGCGGTCCGTCACGAGACGCCATCCGCGTGGCCAACAGAGTCTGCAATCGGCGCCCGTGCAAGGGGAGTAGATCGCGTCAATTCGCGTTTTACCTATGCGCAGGATTCAGTCCTGACGGTTCCAAAACTGCCAGACAAAACAGAGGATTGGAGTTTGTTGGGCGAAACGGGCCGGCGAGTGACTGAAATATTGTATGAAGCCGACAGGCTTGATGATGAAGACAGGGACACGTTCGTGAAGGCGAAGTTTCGTGAACTGTCCTCAGTATAAGCAACAGGAAGGCGAGAGAACTCCATGGGACGTTTAGCAGACAAAGTGGCAATCGTGACGGGTGGTGGATCAGGGATCGGCAAAGCCACGGCCAAAAAACTGACGGCGGAAGGCGCGAGTGTCGTGGTGACTGATCTCAATGCCAATGCCGGACATGCAACGGTGGAGGAGATCGGCAATAGCGCCTTCTTTCTCAGTCACGATGTGACTGAAGAGAGCGAGTGGGAGCGGATCATGAAGGAGGCCGTCGATCGTTTCGGCCGTGTCGATGTGCTGGTCAACAATGCCGGAATATTGGGTACGGGTGCGCCCCAAAACCCGGAAGACCTCTCCTTGGACGAAGTCCACGCCATCGCCAAGGTCAACGTCGACGGTGTTTTATTGGGGTGCAAGCACGCCATCAAGGCGATGAAGGGGCAGGGCGGCGCCATCGTCAACCTGTCTTCCATCGCGGGCATTTATGCCGTTCCAGCCCTGGTGCCCTATGGCGCAAGCAAAGGTGCCGTTCGCCAGTTGACCAAATCTGTGGCCGCCTATTGTGGCAAACAGGGATACGGAATCCGTTGCAATTCAGTGCATCCGGGCATCATCGAAACGGCGATGGGAGAAACCGTTTTCAACTTTGTTTTCGATGATCCGGAACAAGGGCGAGAAGAACGGCGTCAGGCCATCCCGGTTGGCCGACTTGGCAAACCAGAGGACATTGCCAATGCTGTTTGTTACCTCGCGTCAGACGAGGCAAGTTTTGTGAATGGAGCGGAACTCGTCGTCGATGGTGGTCAGCTCATCCTTTAAGGAAGGCTTATCAGTTCGTGGCCGAGGCGCCTGAAGCGTTGCTGTTGCTCCCGCCGACACCTGCTGTCGCAAGCGCAACCAGACCGCCTAGAATGCCTACTGCGATAACGGTCGATGGGGCAACGAGTGCTTGCGCCGTCGTACGACCGACAGGCTTGAAATCCCGGCTGCTGGCACCTGCGGCGCTTCCCTTGTTCATGTCAAACCCAACTTGAGATTGAGAAGGTTCGGCAGCATTCGGGGCAATCGCTGATTGAGTCTCCAGCTTTGGCAGGGGGGGCGGCTTATCTGCTTTGATTGTCGGCAGAAGTTGCGGGAAGGGGGCGCTCGCTGTTTGCGCGATCGCTATCACGGTGACATGCGACACGATGCCGACGACTGCGGCGATGACGGCGCTTTTCTACCAAAGGCTGTTCATTCAAAAATGCTCCATCGGCCGGGTGCTGTGTAATTGCGCTAGGTGACACGAATGAAGATGCCGCCAGCACAGCAGGCTAAGTTTCACACTGAATAGTTAAGAGGCGCCTAATACGAACGCCTTGAATTACCTCTGGTCGACCCTATTCCGGGTCCAGCGGCGCCCGGTCGGGTGCCCCGGGGACGACAATTCCGCCACGATTGCCGACAGAAATACCACCGTAGCGCCCGGTAAACTGGATCGGCAGCTCGCGTGCATCCGGTGGACACAGCCACAGCCGCAACAAATGTCGTTTCTTGTCAATCTCTTCCCAGTCCTCGTATGCCGTGCGGGCGTGGAAAATTGTATGGTTGTGCACGAGCTGAATGTCGCCCGGTTGAAAACTGGTTTTGAGATTGATTCGATCGTCCAGTGCCAGGTCATGGATCATTTGGGTAGCTTCTCGTTGCCGGTCGGTCAACTCCGGCACACCTGGATGCCGTACCGTAATCTCTACTTGCAGCCAGGAATAGAAGCCTGACAGCTCACCATCGTGCCAGTTGAATACCGGCATGAGATAGTATGGTAGCTTGCCCTCCGGAATTTCTTCGCGGCGGTCCACATAGAAAGGCTGAAACAGCTCTTCGAGCAAATCTGGGCGTCGGCGCAACATTTCATTGTGGATCGTGACCGAGCTGACAAGGCTGCTTTCTCCCCCCGACTTCGCTGGACGTAAACACATAAGCGCTGCGATGTCGGTCGAATCGGTGTGATGAGAGAGTTCGATCGTGGTCTGATAGCCGCGGTGGGTTGGATTGCTGACATCCTTGCCCAGGTCGTGAACGTGTCCCAGCAGATGCCCTTTGCCGTTTTGCGAGCGGGGTTCGCCGAAGTGAAGCCCAATTCCCCAAAATATCAGCGCTGCCTCATGTTTCGTATAGCGTCCGATATCGAGACCCCGCATGAGCACAAAGCCACGCCCCTTCAAAACCTCTTCACGAAGCTCCGCGATCTTCCGGCCCAAGGTTGGCAGCACAAAGTCATCCCGCCCAATGCTCAACAGGTCCTTGTTCTTGTCGCGCGTGCGCACCAGCGCTGAATCAATTTCCGAAATCTCGTGCTCGGTCAGGGCATAGATCCATTCATCGGATGCTGCCATGTCCTCGCCGTACCACGCCTGCGGTCCGGACAGTGCCCGTCCCGGCATGGGTGGGAGGCCGTCCGGCCACCAGTCGGGTGCATCCAGATTGGGAATTACGTCGACACGTTCTTGAACACTCATTCGGTTGACCTGTGCTTCCGCGTAGTTGCCCTCAAGGGAACCCTTTAATCATTTTCGTCAACGTAATAGCCGTCGAACGACTTGGCGACGATGCGCCAAATGTCGTCGAGTTCCAGTACCGCCATATAGTCGACGAAGTCCACGCCGTGATAGCGATAGGAGATTTTGGCGACTCCGGCGCGGCCCGAACGGTCGATGGATAGCAGTTTGTAGTCATAGGCGTCCTGGTTTGGTCGCCGCTCGACACGATCCAGAAACTGTTGGAGTGACGAGAATCTTTCTTCGTCTCCTCGCATCCCGGCAAGGCGGTTTTCGGGATGAAATATTTCACGCAGTGCGGCGACGTCCCCGTTGTAAATAGCGTCAAAGTAACGCTGCATGAGATCGGCGATTGCGGCTGACTTCGGGTCCGCGGTTTGATCGTCAACTTCCTTGAGTGCCATGACAGGTCTTCCTCATCGATAAGTGCCGAGCGACTGTATCTCAGTTGACCGCGGCAAGTCTCTGCACGGCGGAAGAATAATTCAATGAAGTATCCAATTCACGTCGCCTCCAAAGCAGGTGACAGTACCTTGGAAATCGCCAGAATCCGGGCATCCGAATAGCGTGGGCCGACGAGAGAAAGGCCGACGGGTAGCCCAGTCGGTCCCACCATTCCCGGGATATTGATCACGGGTGCATGCAAAGCGCTCCAGATTACGTTGAACACCGGATCGCCGTGACCCTCTTCGAACAAGACCGCTTCTCCGGGAGCGCTGGGCGTGAGAAGGGCGTCCAGGTCTTGAAAGACATCCGAGAATTTCGCACGGCAGGCAGCCGCAGTATCGTAGGCCTCGGACAACATCTCCGGCCCGATGTGCCGTCGGTTCTCTACGTCTGCCTTGAAATCCGTATGCAATTCGTCGGTGCTCATTCGATACTCGGGTAGAAATGCGATGCGGGCATCGCCCCGCATCATCGTGGCCACGGCCTCGGGGATTACACTGAATTCCTCGGGTAAATCGACTGATGTGGTCTCGACCCCCACCGACTGCAGGCGTGACCTCGCCTCATCGAGCGCATTCTGAGTAGCAGAATCCGCGCGCTGCCACACAGGTGATCGACACAATCCGATTCGCAGGTTCGGTAAATCTATGGGGGGAAGATCACTTGCGCCGGGTATCTCGTATAGAGATGCCATCAGGGCGAGGTCGCCAACATCACGGCCATACCAGCCCACGGTATCCAATCCAGGACAGTTGACGCGGACTCCATTGATGCTGACGGATCCCCAGGTTGGTTTCATCGCAAAGACGCCGCAAAACGAAGCCGGGCGGATCATTGAGCCCCCCGTCTGGGTGCCAAGCGCCAATGGTGTCATGAAATCCGCCACACTGGCTGCCGACCCGTTCGACGATCCTCCGGGTCCGTGGACGGGATTGTGCGGATTCCTGGTTGCCGGATTTTGGCCGCCAGCAGCGAATTCGACCGTTCGGGTCTTGCCCAACACGACGGCGCCAGCCTGCCGCACCATCGCGACACATGCCGCATCCCGGGTCGGTTTCGAGCCGGCATAGATGGGTGAGTTGAATTCGGTGGGGAAATCTTCGGTGTCGATGGTGTCCTTGATCGCGATGGGAATGCCGTGCAGCGGACTGAGAGGTGCAGCCTTGTCCCGCGCCCGCGCCTGGGTCAGTGCGTACTCAGGGTCAAAATGGGCGAAAGCGAAAACCGCATCCTCCCGTTGGGTAATCCGTTCCAGATAGGCCGAAACCAATGATTCGGAGGTCAGCGTCCCGTCGGCGATCATTGCCGCCGCCACGTTCGCCGGCGTTTGGATCAATCCGAGTACGGTATTGGATGATTCGCGACTGGCTGCGACCATCAAAACCCCAGGGTGTCGGTCTGGGTATCAGTATCGATACCGAGTTCCGCCATCCTTGCTCGGACCCTCTCAAGCAAGCGATGCATGGGTCCGTCGCCAATCCCGAGCTCATCCAGGTGCATGACGGTATTCTCCAGGTATTCGCTGCAACGGCCCAACCGTCCGTGGGCCTTCGCGATCATATCAGCGGTCTCTTCAATCGTAAGCCTGCCAGCATAACCATCATGTTGAGTGTTCATGACGAATGCGATCGCACGAACGGTCCTGTCATCTGTGTAGGCGTTTATCAATCGCGGTGTATACGCGCGACTGATCATTTCACGGTTCCAGACGAAATCCAGTTCGTCCTCCGCTATATCTCCTGAAACCCGAAAGAGAAGCCCCCGGCATGAACCTCCCCGCTCAAGGCCGAGCGTGAGGCCCGGTTGTTCCGGAGTGCCACGGCCCATCGCAGTGCGAAGACAATAGGAGCGATGAAAACCGAAGACGTGACCCGCGCGGCGCTCCACATAGTGAATAATAGGGTTCCACATCAACGAACCATAGCCAAACAACCAGACGTCCTGGCCTTTTGGCAGGATCGAAAGGATTTCACGTTTGGATTGCTGCCGTTCTTCCGGTGTCATTCGTTGAAAAAGCCCCAGTCGCTCCGCCTCCATCGCGACTTCTTCCACGCGGCCTTCAAGAATGTCTTCCCGCTTCAGATCCATATGAATAATTCTGTCGTATTTCTGTTGTGCTGTAAGAAGTCCATGACGTGAGTGCGCGAAGGTGCCTCTGGCAGAATGCAGCGCTATATTGATCGTTGGTATAGGTTGTTTGCCCCACCGGCGAAAGAAGTGAAATGGCGGAGCCCCGAATTGTTTCACTACTTCCGAGTGCGACTGAAATCGTCGCTGCGCTCGGCCATGGTGACGGTCTGGTTGGCCGATCCCACGAATGCGATTTTCCGGCAGGGGTGGAATCGTTGCCGGTCTGCACCAGGCCGCGCGTGGATTTGAGCGGTAGCAGCATAAAAATAGATCTAAAAGTCAAAGAGATAGTATCTAAAGTTCTCTCTGTGTATGAGGTTTTGGAAGAGACATTGAGGGTGGCCAACCCCGATGTCATCGTCACCCAGAATCAATGTGAAGTTTGTGCCGTTTCGCTTACCGACGTCGAGGCTGCGGTCTGTGACTGGGTGAACAGTGATGTCGAGATTATTTCATTGACCGCGGAGTCCACCGAAGCCGTTTTCGATGATATTCGCAGGGTCGCTGCTGCACTGAATGCCGCGCCGACCGGGGCTGAGGTCGTGGAGCGCATGCAGAGCCGACTCGCAGAGATTTTGAAAAGCGCGGAAAAGCTGGATACCCGTCCCCGAGTCGCTTGCATTGAGTGGGCAGATCCCTTGATGGCCGCGGGAAACTGGATTCCCGAGTTTGTCGAGACGGCAGGAGGGGAGAATTTGTTCGGCAGTCCCGGTGAACATTCCCCGTGGCTGGAATGGCCGGACTTGCTCGACGCCGATCCCGATATCATCGTTTTGATGCCTTGCGGTTACGATCTTCATCGCACCGTGGAGGAAGCCAACATGCTGTCGCTGGACGAGAGGTGGACGAGCTTACGTGCGGTTCGCGAGGGCCGTACCTACGTCACGGACGGCAACGCGTACTTCAACCGGCCTGGGCCTCGGTTAAAGGATTCACTCGAAATGATGGCTGAAATGATCCACCCGGACACCTTTGATTTCGGGCATAAGGGATCCGGCTGGACTCATTCGCCACATACGGCACCAGCCTGAACGGTTTCAGTACGTGGACATTTCTCTCGATCCCGGTCTAGCACTACCGGAGCAGGCCCCTGATGCCTCCCTGGTCGGTCGAGCTTGGATTCCAGGCAACCCCGCCGGACCGGCTGTTGTGGTCGTTCTGGAAGAAGAGGTCCACGACGTTACATCTGTCGCACCAACGGTGTCAGAGTTCTGTAATCGTGGGCTGAGATTCGGTTCTGGTGAGAAGTTCCCAGATACCAGTCGACTCGGTCACTTCGCGGAGATCTTAGCGAACTCGCCTGCGGCATCCCGGAATCCCAATTTCCCTTTCTTTCTCGCCCCCATCGACCTTCACGCGATAAAGGCAGCCGGCGTGACTTTTGTCTCGAGCCTGTTGGAAAGGGTCATTGAAGAACGAACCAAAGGCGATCCGTCCTTGGCAGCGGAAGTTCGAGGAGACCTGGACAATGAAATTGATGCGGATCTTTCCGCCATTCGACCCGGGTCCGCGGAAGCCGAGCGTATCAAATCACTGCTCATCGCACGTGGATTGTGGTCGCCTTACCTCGAAGTGGGCATCGGCCCGGATGCGGAGATTTTCACCAAATCGCAACCGATGTCAGCGGTCGGTACGGGTGCTGGGATCGGGATCCATCCCCAGTCCACCTGGAACAATCCGGAACCCGAAGTCGTTTTGATCGTTAACAATCGAGGAAAGATTGTGGGCGCGACGCTCGGCAACGATGTCAATCTACGGGATGTCGAGGGTCGCAGCGCTCTCCTTCTGGGCCGCGCAAAGGACAATAACGGATCCTGCGCCGTCGGGCCGTTTATTCGCCTTTTCGACGAGCAGTTTACGTTGGACAGTATCCGCAACTGCGACGTTTCATTGCGTGTCGAAGGGGATGACGGTTTCGAGCTTGTTGCCACAAGCTCCATGTCTCAAATCAGCCGTGATCCCGAAGACCTCGTTGCGCAAACAATTGGCGCTGCCCATCAATATCCTGACGGCCTGGCGCTGTTCACCGGCACGATGTTTGCGCCGACGAAAGACCGGGGTGAAGAAGGGCAGGGATTTACCCATGAGGCCGGCGATATCGTGACAATCTCCGCACCCGAGTTGGGTAGCCTGGTCAATCAGGTCGGATACTCGGATCAGATCCCCAGATGGGAATTTGGTACCGGCGAACTCATGCGGAACCTGGCGGCCCGGCGTCTCCTTTAGACATGGCATTTAGCGATCTCGCTTCGGCGGCCGACGCCCAGGTGTGTGCCTTCTCCGCATCACCCTGGAGGAAGTGCAAGGCGCCCATGGCGGTCTGAGCCCTCAGTTGCGCATTCGTCAGGCTTACGATCTGGCCCAAGTTTGTCGGCGGCCCGCCATAGGTCACGGGTAAACGCCACGCGGCGGTACGATGAAGAACGGAGGCGAGTGCAAATCGGGCCGCTTCGAAATCCCCGATCCAGACCAGCACCTCGCCCCGCAAGGCTTCGCTGTTCAGGTCATGCCCAATCCAGGCGATTTCACGCGTGGCCATTTGTGGCAATTCCGCCTTGGCCTCGGCGGCACGACCCGACGCGAGAAGCATCTGCACGCGGATAAAGCCGGCCAACCACGCAGTCAATGGATCAGATGAGTCATCCAATTCGGCGAGAGCTTCAAGACCTGTGTCGATGTCGTTGCGCAACTGGGCATCCCAGGCGGTCGCCAGTGCCGCGGGTGTTAAACCACCAAAAGCATTGCGTTCTCCTTCCCGTGGCGCGGCGGGAACAACATGCGGGAATGGGGTCCATTCAGCATGGGACCGCGAATTGGGCAGGGAGATTGTGGCGGGATCGAAAGAGGGACCTAGTGCAGGCGGAATCACACCCACACGGACTTCGCTCGCGCAGCCGGTCAGGAGTGTCAGCAGGACAATTAAGACGAATCAACTCTTCATGATCCTCTCGAATTCGCGATCAAAACGAATAGCCACGCGCACACAGCGGCGCAAGCCCCGGAAATCCCATTGAATTTTGGTTTCTTGGCTCGCTTTGGATTGAGCAACCTGCGTAACATCTGCGATTCCATCCTCTCGGGCAAACACGCCAAATGTCAGCCGCTTCGCCAACTTCTCAGCACACTTCGTC
>MDTE01165915.1_pt1 | contig 15525 bp, 5 predicted proteins | sample 811231 | NCBI WGS metagenome assembly MDTE01 (sample SAMN05326651, study PRJNA326480) | marine metagenome | isolation source: seawater | place: Indian Ocean: Red Sea | collected 2010 | reverse complement strand
GTCCTTATTGTCATCCGAACCTGGAGCAGTATCACCGCCAAGAGTAATGATAGGATCATCCACCGTAGTAACGGTTGAATTAATTGTTGTAGTCGTTCCATCTACTTGTAAGTCCCCCATTATTTGAACTTTACCACTGGTGGCTCTATCGTCACCAGGATCCAAGATCATAGTAGCAGCAGAGGAAGCAATGTAATCCCCTTGGAAATATGTGTCTTCTACTTGTACTTTACCGTTAGTTCCTTCTGAAGCAGTAATAGTAACCTTATCTTCAGCAGTTATAACAATATTACTAGCACCAGCACCAGAGTTAGTTGCAAGTATACTTAATGATCTAGCAGAAGATGAGTTCTGTGTAGTCTGGAATGTTAGATTACCATCACCAATCTTGTCTAAAGTTTGTGAAGTCGATGCGTTGAGGGTAATGTCTGGATCACCGAAATAGGATCTGACGTTAATATCAATCTCTCCAGCACCACTATCACCCGTATTATTTGCACCAAACAGTAGATTACCGCTTGTATCATTAATCTTGATATAGTTGAGTTTATTGAATCCACGATATCCTGTAGTAGCAGTTAATTCTTGGTCGAGGTCAAAGTCCTCTTTTGCGTTGCCGTCAGCAAAGGAAATTCGACTGTTTTGTAATTGAGAATTGTCAATACCAGCAGCAGCGATATTAACGTGACCCCCTGCAGATACATCAAAATCTTCTTGAGCAAAGGAAGCGAGACCTTTTTGTTTTGTCGTAACTGCACCGAGGTGTCTCCACGATCCAGCATCACTAGTATCTGAATGAGTAGGTGCTCCAGCTCCTGCCGAGATACCTGCAATGGCTTGATAAAGTTTCGATGCATTAGTGATCCTATCACCTCTGGAATAGGTCGTTGCTGCGTTGTATGCTGCTGCATCTGTTCCTTCTACTGCTGTTGCAATAGGCACATTGGTTGCACTAGTTAGTCTACCATATGCGTCAACTGTAAATTTCGTAGCGTTTACAGTTTCAGTTCCGAAAGGTTCTCCACCACTACCAGCACCACTAACAGAAGTTAAAGATTCTGTATTATAATCACCTGCTGTTACAGCAGTAGTAATAAGATCAATGGTTGGGTTTCCAGAAACACCATTACCATTGGTCATACCAATTCTTGTAGCAGTACCAGTAATAGTTCTGGTTGCCATAGCACCACCACTAGTTCTAGCAATAATACCAGTAGTAGTAAGACCTGCTATTGCAACTAAGTCTAAATCATATGGTTGAGCTGATGATCCCTCTACAGTTCCATTAAGGTTATAATCAGCAAGAGTTGAAGGTGTTGAAGCATTTGTAATTCTACCTTTTGCGTCTACAGTTACCTTTGTATAAGTTGCAGAAGCACCAGCAGTTCCATCATAATGAGGTAGAGTTGAAATTAGTTGTAGTCCAGTAGATATAGTGAGGTTGGCAGAACCATCAAAAACACCAGATCCTACTATGTCATCTGATAAAGTTATCTGTCTAGCAGATGCAAGTCTTGAAGCAGTTGAAGAGTTACCAATAATGGTTGATGTAATAGTACCTGCAGAGAAATTACCGTCTGCATCTCGTTGTACTAATGTATTTGCGGTATTAGATGTAGACTCAACAGGACGCTCATATCTTAAAGTGTTCCATGCGGTAACACCATCACCTATTTTAAATCTACCAGTATCAAGTTCAATACCTAATTCGCCTTGTGCCAAGGTTGGGTTAGAGTTAGCCCAATCTTGAGCACCACCTCTTCTTAATTGAATTCTATTTGCCATTTTATTTTTAAGACAACTCTATGGGAACATGCTTCCAAGTTATTTATGCCATTAAGAAAGGGGACTTACGTCCCCCTTCGATATTATTCAGTTAATTCAGGAGACCCATCCGTTACATCATCAGCAGGAATGTCTGGTGCTGTTCCTTCGACAGGAGGGTTATAATACTCTAATGCTTCAATAGCACCCTGAAGCTTGAGTGCTGTAACTTCATTTTCTTTAATTTTTGCTGCTAATTGCTGATTATCAGCAATGCATTTTTGATATCTTTCCTTAAATTGAGAAAGCATCGTTTCTTGTGATACCTTTTCCAGTTCAGTGGTTGTCATGATTTGTCAGCTAACGTTAGTAATAGTGATTTAATCTCACTCATATCTGATTTTAACCCAGAAACGTCATTTTGTAAAGCTACAAAATCTTTTTGTTTCTTTTGTTCTGCTCTATAACCCTTCATATACTTCTCATATGTAGAAGAATCAGAACATTGGATGGCTCCGTTATCATCACGATACCATCCAGCATGGTCTTTAACAGGTACGTTCATTATACAGCGAGTGCGATTGCTCTAAGTTCCTTAACCGTTGGAGCATATGCTTGGTTTGCAGATACAAATACCAATTTAACTTGATATTGTGTAAAGTCTAAACCAGTAACTTCATACTCATAATCATTATATAGTTCCAACTCAGTAGTTTCAGGAATCTTAGCAGTATCCGTTGGGAAGAATTCAAATCCATAGGACTCTATAGGATCTGAAGAACCTGCAGGAAGTACTCTATATAGGGGTTTTATGTAAGTATTTGGTGGACGGTAACCAGCAAACATCAATTTAATTGATGTGGAATTATTAGTAAGACTTGCAACCTTACTAATATAAACAGCAGCATGTTCGTCACCAACAGCAAGTTTTGCACTATCAACATTAGTAGGATTATTAATCCTTTGACTTACAGTTGTAATGGACATTCTATCAGTATCAATTACAGGTGATACTGTTGCTAAGTTACTAAGCATAGTTAGATCCATTCTAAATGACTTAGCACCATTCAATTCTGCAGATTCATTCTGTTCAGAACAAATCAACTGAGGAGAATCAAAAGGATTATCTTCACTTAAGTTTACATCTATAAACTCTCCTGTATTACTAAAGGAGTTTTGTCCCATTGTAGTTCCATCATTAATAGATGTACCAGTAATAGTATTAACTCTTGCAGTAATATCGGTCTTAGGAAGTAACATTCTTTCAATTTGAGGTACCAAAATCTCATACTGAACATTCTGAGTTGCAACAATTGTTTCACCACCAGATCTTATACCCAATCTACCAAGAGAATTAGTTGCTATTTCATAACCATCTAATGTTGGAGAAGCAATAGCAGCATGTGTCTTATTGATTTCTGTTAAAGGAATACCATCTAAGTTATAACATTCAACAACTGTTTCATCAGCATGTGTTACAGCAGTAGTTCCATCAAGTCCTCTTTCATGAACTGTAATAGTTTTACCATCATTACTAATTGCTGAATAAGACATAATCTCATCTTCAATCTTAATGTATCCTACATTAGATGCAGTAATTGCTGCAGCATTGATAATCTTATGGAATGCAGTAGCATCATTAACATTAATAGCAGTGTCAGATGCTGATATAGCAGACGTTAGATAAGTATCTGAAATTTCAGATATAGCACCTTCGATAATAACATTATTATCTAAATCATGCATACCATGATCGGAATGTGCAATTCTGATCTTTCTATTAGATGTATCATATGCTGGAGCACCTGATTGAGTTGCTGCCTGAACTGTAGCAGAACTCACTCTGTCTCCTGCAGGAACCGTATTTGTTCCAGATCCAGGAACTGTTGTCTGTTGACTTGGAGTACCACCGCCTGCACCATCACCAGTTACTGTCTCACCGTTTGTAAACATTCCAGAAAGATAATTAACTGCTAAAGTAGTAGCATTAGTTACTTCAGTAATTGTAGCAGTGGTGCTACTAGTTCCACCAGTAATTTGGTCACCAACTGCATATCCAGTGGTTGCTGTTAGAGTTATAGTTCCAGTAGTCTTAGATGACACAATTGCTTGTGCATCAACCCAAGTACCACTAATATCATTAATAGTTAGAGTAAATCCACTACCAGCTTTATTTGCTTTTGCAGTAATAGTTCCTTGAGCAAGAGACTGTTTCTGATAAACACGAGCACCTATAGTAAATGGTGTATCAGTTAAATTAGATGCTGCAGTATTAAGTTGCAACTCTGGTTGATAAGTTTGAATTGGATCAGGTGCTAAAGTAATCTTACCATTGTTACCTACATCTAAAGGAGCATTGGTAAGTGTAAGTCTAGAGTTTAGATTAGTAGTAAACTTCGCTCTATTAACAATGAACTTCATATCCTCATACTGGTCTGCAGTCCAAGTAGTTGCGTTCTGTGACTTGAATAAGACACCTGCATAAGGTTGTTCGGATATAGTTCTGTCTCCAGAAATATCCAATTCACCCATCCTTGAAATCCAAACTTGATATGTATTGGAATCGGAGAATAGAACAAAACAATGTTCTATTGATTGTGGGATATAAACAGGTGCTCTAAATGTAAACTTAGTTGCAATAGCACCAGTTTCAGAGATCTGAACCTGATCAGGAGTTAATGTGGTATCAGAGAATGGAAGAATAGTAGTTGTAGGATAACCATTTTCCATTGTTCTTATCTGCATAGAGATAGGAATATTTGTATCTTTCGTGTTGAAGTAAATATCAACTGAAGTAATAAATGTACCACCATCTTCTGTTATTAAGAATGATTGTGCTAGTGGATCCCACCAACCAACCTGACGAGTCTCAGTTCTAGTTGATCTCCTAGTTCTTCTTTGAGTTGTTGTATCTCTTACAAGTCTAGCATTTCTAACTGCTAATACGTTTTCTTGAACCCTTCTAAGTGTTCCTTTTGCTGAGTACTCAGTCTCTGCAGAGGAAGCAACACTTCCTGGAAGTCTAGAATCAGTCTTACTTGTTGTAAGTCTTAGAGTTCTATCACCAGTTGACCAACGTGGATTATTTCTATTTCTAGGATTTGGAATGAAGAATGCTCCTTTCCATTGTCCTAATCTATCTGTAATTTGTCTACGATCTTTAACAACTGCTCTTGCACCTGATTGACCAACTAAAACTTCACCAACTTGGAAGTTACCATAATAACGTCCTACTGCTCTTCTAGCAAGTGATTCAGTATCAATATTCAAGAATGGTGTTGTAGATGCATAAGAGGATGGCATCTCAGTATCATCATACTGATTGTACTTAAAGAAGTCATTTGGTGCAGCAACTCTAAATCTACATTTACTAGTCAAACCTCTAACTAATTCTCCAACCACAAATGGTGTTGAGTTAGTTCTACTATCAGTAGAAGAGTTCTTAATAAGTTCAATAACTTTAGGAATCATATAATCATCAATCTTCTGACCATCGAAGAATGAGAAGAATGAAGTTCTTGGCTTCATACGAGCAACAACAACCTCAACGTTCCTAGACCTAATCCACGGTATTGAAGTTTCAGATACTATCCTATCTCCTAATGACCTTCTATCAATTCTTGGTACAACTCTAGTTCTAATACCAGATCTTGTTTGACGACGAGTTGTGGTAGTTGTTCTAGATCCCATAACACGACGACCTCTACCTGGAACAAAGTTAGCAAATGTATGCTCTCTCCATCTTCTCCATCTACCACGAGATGTTCCTGTCCATGTGGTTCTCCATGCTCTCCATTGAGTTGGAGCAAATCCATTCTGGTCTACATTAAGTCTTCTTCTCGTTGCTCTGAAATTACCTTCAATACTTGTAACTCTTCTTGGAAGACGATTAGTATCTACCCAGTCATCAGATGCTGGAGTTAAATCAATACGTCCAATATAAGCAAAGACGTTGAATGGGTTTACATTCTCAACTCTAGAAGCATATGGTTGTATAATTAATGCTTCCTCAACATATGGAAGAGTAATTAGAGGACCAGTTTGCTGAATATTTTGTGATAATGAATCATCAACTAATAAAGAAACATTAGTAGTATAATGAGAAGCGTGACATGTGCCTGATTCATAATCTAATGAAGCACTATAATCTTCTTCATCCATATCAGACTTAGAATGATCTGTAAAGTCATCTACAATAAATCCATTCTTCAAACGACTCTTACCAGATGCATCTAAAATTTCAGAATTAAATGTATCTGATTCAAGCATATTGAGTGATGTATAGTACTCAACATTATTAAGACGATCTTCGATATTACCAATGTCTCTCATGGTATATCGCTTATTATCTGATTTTACTATAACAGTATCTTCAGAAGTATCGAATGTATATGGATCATGCTTTAGAATTGCTAGAAGCATACCATCTTGTAAATCATCTGGTTCTGTAGGATTCTCTGCAGACTTACCTTTAATGATTTGGAATTCACCAGTAGGAAGAACAAATACTTTATCAACCCTTGACAAATACCAATCAAAATCACACCTAAAGTCACTATTAATTTGAGGAACGTCAAATAGAGTTGCAGAAGGTGTACCAGAAGTTGGGAATATTCTTGCTTTAAAATCTAAAGTTGGTAATTGAACATATGCTGGAGAAGCAACAGATCCTGTTCCTTGGAAAAGATTCTTAACACCTGGACGGAAGTCTAGGAAATCAGGTAAGAATAGATTATCGTAGAAAGGTATATCTGCATAGTTAGTATCAAGATAAGATTGACCAGCAAAGTAATCACCAGTTGCAGCATGTGCGTAATAATCTAATACAATCTTTAATTTTCTAATAGGTAATGCAACACCTTTTTCTCTTACAAGTTTAGATGTTCCATAAATGAAATCAGTTTGACCATTTTGTAAGACATAACGATCTGTAATTACTTTAGATCCTTCAATAACAGAACCTACAGAATCATTAATAATACCTTGAATAGCAACATTACTACTATTAAATCCATCTAATGTTTCACCAGAAACAAATTTACCCTCAAGATAAACAACAGTTAATTTTAATGTGCTTGAGTTGAAATCAACAACACTTGCTCTTGCCTTTGAAGTTCTACCAACTACAATACTCTTATTTGCAAAGAAAGCAGGTTCAACTAAAGTAACTGATGGAATTACAGGATCATTATCATCTAAAGACTCATATACAGCATGAACATTGAATACGTCTGTTAATCCTAAAGATATATCTTTATCCTCAATTCTAGTTCCATATACACCAGAATAAGTCAGTCCGTACGGCATCTTATCAAGGTCTTGAACACTTTGATTAACCTTCAAGACAAACATATTTGTCGGTGATTTAGACTTCTTAGTAGTAACGTTCTTAGATATTGTTGCTGTAACCTTAACAGAAGTAATACTTGATAAGTTAGCAATATTAAGAGTAGTCTTAGTAGAAGGATCAGCAAAAGTTGTATATCCTATACTACCACTGTTTACAGTATCAACAGGTAATTGATCACCAATAGGATATGTATTATTAGTTCCACCCATTACTGTGAAAGTATAATTTGCATCAGTAATAGCTTGGAACTGTTCGTTCTCAGGAAGAGTAATAGAAAGTGAATTAGTAGAGACAGTTTGATTATCAAATGTTCTTCTAACAATCATAGATTCATCAGAAATGCTCTTAACATAAGGTTTAGGCATTTCTTTAATTAATGTTGCTTTATCAATGTCAGTTAATTTACCTCTATACCGAAGTAAATTAGTATATGTTCCTGCACTAGGAGCAGCACCACCGCCAGCAGGGGTAACAAGTACTACTTGAGATGAATAGTTAAAGATAGTAGCATTATTAGCAGTTGCTAAGTTAGTTGGAGTTACAAAGTCAACATCAACATACTTAGTTTCATTAAAATAAATTCTATCACCAGGACGTAGGTCAGATGCAAAATTAGAATTTGTTCCCGTAATTTTCTCTGAACCACCCGTAGCATCATAGGTGAATGTAATACCTTGTAAAGGTCTTATATCATCTAAAATTATATCAGCAGTAAATTCTACAGCACTGTTACTTTCATCTCTAGCACATACTTGACGAGTATCTGAATATTGATAAGTATGAAGATTAGAAATAACATCCTTATCTAATCCATCAACAGTAATCATTTCTCCTTTCTGGAAAATCCCTTCAACCTGATACAGTTGCATATGTGTAGCACTGGTTATAGGATTAACTAAGAAACCTCTAGCACCAGATGTTTTACCAACAACAAGAGATCCTCTATTATCAGAAGCAGTAGTTGTTATAGTTTGAGCACTTGCCATCTGAATGACAGTAAACATTTGCACATCAAAAATGTGTAGTTTGTACTGATCATCAGCATTACCAAATGTTCCATCTGGATTAGTTAAAAATTCTATCGATGCAGAACGTGCATAACCAATAATATTACCTTGTGCATCACCAGGAGTTGCTGTAAAGTTATCACGCAATTCTAAAGTTTGATATGCATTAGTAATAGTAGATCCAGATGTGTTTAGGAATCCATAAGTATTATTTACTTTAGAATAGTTACCTAATTCAAAAGGAATAATTGTATTTTGTGCAGAGTTTGTATCTCTTGGTTTTACTAAGTCAACATAAGTTGGAGCAAGAGTTTTAATTCTATATCCTCTAACGTATGCAGTACCTGGTCCAAACTCAACAGCAAAAAGATTTTCTGCAGCTGAATTACCATCAGCAGTAGTATCACCTGCGTCATAAACACCATTATTAAATCCATCACTAAGACCTTCTCTCATAGTGATCTGGAAATCATCTACAACATAGTCTCCAGACTCTTCATAAGTTCTGGTAGCAAGGGATCTTTCTAATTCATCATATGCACTACGGTCAACAAGTTTTTCAACTTTATCTCCGTTAATACGCAGTAATTCTATGAAGTCTTTATCTGCTTCATCTGTAAGTAATTTCTTAACTAGATTAGTAGTTATTCTGAATCTATGAGAACCAGGAGCAGCATAATTAGATGTGCCTGCAGCGTTATCATTGAGTGATAAGTCATCTTCTGGGGTGATGATTGACTCAAGAATTTCGAGTCCGATTCTGTATTTTGGTGTGCTTCCATATTGATCAAGGAGTATATACTGATAAGGAACGTCTACAAAGAATCCACGAATAAAGTAAACACCATTTTGGACATATGCAGCAGATCCAGTTTGGACTGCAGCAGTTGGAAGTAACTGAGCAAATGGTGATCCAACTTCAATCAAAGTGGTTCCAAAGGTAATTTCAGTATCAGTAACTAACTGTTCATTATCAATAAATGTTTGTTGTGTATTATCTGTACCACCTGTTTCTGTTCCAGATTCAATATACTTTAGATATAAAGTGATATAACCTTTCTCAGATTCTGTAGCAGAAATACTATAAAGAACTTTGGCCTTAACACCAGAGGTTAGACCTGTAATAATTTTTCCAGTAAGTTGAGTACGGTAATTCTCTACATCAGCACCCAAGAAACTTTCTTGAACCTGAATCGCATCAACTTCTAAGTCATATCCAATTTGTCCAGGAATGACCATTGCACCATCTTTAAAGAGGTGCGTTCCCATATTTTCCACCTGATTTTGCAGGATGGATTGCATACTCGTAAGTTCTCTTGCCTGTATTGGGAATCCAGGACGGAATAACACTCGATAAAAGTTCTTCGCTTTATCAAAGTCGTCGTAATACGGTGTTACGTTTAAATTAGTATTCTGTGCCATTCGTTAGAACTCGATTACGATTTTAATATCTTCTACCTGGTCGTTAGCACGACTAATAGATCTCCTATTATCTATGTAAACAACTGAACCACTACTTGAAGCAACTTCAGGTTTAGCATAACCATTGTTGAATTTCATACCCAAGTCATATTCAGTGTTGTTAATAGTTCTAGAGGAGGAATTAGGGACGGCAGGGAAATTAACATCAGGTTGACCAGCAGCACCAGATGTTGCACCACTTATAACATTAGATCCATCAAACTCATTTTGTGTACCAGTAACTTCAGGGAAGATACCATCTACTGAGTTTTGATAGTATTTCAAAACTTTTGTTGTTGCATTCCATGAAATAACTCTTGCACGAGCAGTAACGTTGGTTCCACCAACAACACGTGTTTGAGTAATAATTTCATCAGGAACGTAATTACCTTGGAAAGTAGGTGAGAAAATTGCTGCTTTAGTAGCAGAAACAGTCAAATCTGCAATCAATTCTGCAGTTCCAAACTTCAAAGGATTAGTAATAAGACCGATACGACGATAGTCGTTATCAATCGGGAAGTCACCAGCACCCTCATCATAGGAGAGTTTGGCGTTAATCATAACTCGGAAAGCACCAATTTCTACAACTGCGTCAGCACCGTGACCACCAGGAGGAGGAATAATAACATCAACTTGTCCACCTTGACCTGTGCCAATACCAGTAATATTGTCAACACTGATTTTACCAAAAGTATAACCAGTACCACCAGATGTAACAGTTGCTGAAATAACTTTACCACCGTCAACAACGATGGAAACTCGACCACCTGTTCCGTCACCGTTAATAGCAACGTTATCATATGTTCCATTGTTATAACCAGAACCAGCAGCATTAATAACTACGGTGTCAATCTCACCAGAAACAGCATTTGTCTTTACAGAATCATTAGTAAAGACAGGCATATAGTCTGTAGAGAAGAACTTAAGAACAGATGCAACAGGAATAGTATACATATACTTCCAGCGATAACCATCACCAGTAGTGATAATTGAAGTAGATGTTCCAGTAGGTTCAACAGTTGAAGGTTTTCCGTTAGGATCGGAAGGTGAAGTTCCGTTATAGATGCACTTATAAACTTGATACTGAGAGTTTACAACGTAAAAGTCAGAGTCATATAGTTTAGTAGCACCAGATGCAGCAGTTTTACTAGGAGAATAGTCTTGGCGATACATGTCATAGGTAAAACCTAATCCACCAGTAGTTTGTTCTGGGGAAACCCAGTCAATTCTACGAACCACCTGAACGGTATCTGAAGCAAGGACTCTCTTCAGAGAAACCATATCATCATAAGCACCAGAAAATTCGGCAAATGAGTCAACTGCCTGTGGAGGCGAGTTTTCATTATCCCAACTTTGTGGTCTACCAATAAACAAGTACAAACGATCTCTCGTTGCACCCGCAGCCGTGTCGCTCTGGGTTGCATCTGGACCCTCAAGAGCTTTAATGAATTTTTGAGCTGAAAAAATTCTAAATTGATCAGTTAATAGAGCTGCCATTTCCTAGTGACTATTGTCCTCTTGTTTATTTATGAAGGTTACGAACGAACCTGTGTAGTATATTCAATTGATTTGATGCGATAAGTTGCACCACCATTACCAACGATGTTTTCTCCACCCATAATTGCATATGCTTTAGCACCTGCACCAGTGGTATCACCTGCTGCATTATTAAATGTTACTGTAGGATGAAGGTTATATGATCCATCTACAGATTGTGTAATACCATAACCACCGTTAGTTATAGTAATACTTGCAACTTGGTCACCTGCAGTAGTCATATTAACGGTTCCAGTTGCCTGTATATCACCAATATTTTCAACTGCTAATGTTGGAACTGCTGTATAGTTAGTACCTGCTGTTTGAACATAGAAATCAACTATAGTACCCTTCTCAGAGAATTTATGTAAATAACCATTTACACCAACATTAACATCACCTGTGTTATAAGGAACAATATCTTTAACAGTAAGACTTACCTCTACAGGATCCCAAGTAACAACAGTTCCAATAACTCCAGAAATATTACCTGTTACAACTTCATTAACACTGAAACTTTGACCATTTGCATTATTAGCATCTAAGTATAGTTTTACTAGTGCTGTATGGTCTACACCATCTGCAAGAGCACCTGCAGTCCCTACAGTAGCATATTTAAATGGTATTGAACCATCCTTAATATTATCACCAACTTGGAATAGAGTAGTGTTTTGACCACCCTGAGTTGCTTCAATACCATATAGAGAACTGTATATACCACCATCAAGATTGATTTGGTTCTCAAAGTCTGTTCCAGTATTTACCAAATCAGCGATACCATCACCTGCACCATCTTGTTCATCATTATCTTCAAATGCTGCATCCTGTAATGTTGTAAGTGTTGGTGCAGTTAAAAGTGGTATCACTTGACCTACTTCATTTGCTGTTTGTAAAACAACATGAGGTTGGAATCCACTTGGAGCAGAAGCAGCAACACCAGCATCAAACTGAACTATTGCATCTTCTGTAGAAGGTAATCCACCATCAATAAATGCTAATTCATCAATTTCAAATACAACTAATAGTTCTCTAGTTGAAGGGTTCCAGTCATATACTTTAGCAACCTTGTTTGCAGCATTTTCAACCTTTCTAATAACTCTATCACCAACTTGGAATTGGTATGTCGAAATACCTTCGTTATTATTCTGACCAGCATCAAGTATAATTCTCTGATCATAATTAAAGTTAACACCTCTAGTTACACCAGTAAATTTTTCTCTTGATTTAGAAGTGTAAGTAATAGTTTCTCTATTAACAATAATAGTACCAGATCCTGGATAAGCATCTGTAGAATTAACATATATCGTTGTATCTGATGGTGAAACTGTTTTAGTAAGACCAGTTAAGAATATATTAGATGAGTTAAATGCCTGTCTTGCTCTTGTCTTACGTTTAAGATTAACAAGTTTTGTAAAGATAACATTAGGAGAAGCAGTATAACTTTCACCTGGTTCAGTAACAGTAATATCAATAATTTTACCTTGAGATACAGTTGCTTCCGCTTTAGCACCTATACCTCCACCACCAGTGATTAAAATATAAGGAGGTTCATCATAATATTCACCTTCATTTACGATACTAATAGATGTAACTTTACCTAATGTATCAATTTCAGCAGCACCTTGAGCACCTTGTCCACCACCACCTTCAAAGATAAGTGTTGGAGGAGTTGCATAGTTTCTACCTTGATTAGTTAATGAAAGACCAGTAACTGTTTGAACAGTAGGTGTTCCTGTAGCACCCGTTCCTTCTCCACCAAGTATTTTTGCATTAGCAGCACCAAAGAAATTATCACCTTTCTTAGTCATCTTAATATAAGATACTTGTCCAGGATTATCAGTACTTAAAACAACATCACCCTCTGCAATAGTTGGGAATATTGAAGGTGCTGGAGGAACAACATCATTCTCAAATAAGGGTGTCCCGTAAAATCTAGGACCGATAGCATATGGATAAACAGGATTACCACTACTATCCTCAATCATATAATAAGCATATGTTCCATTAGGATATTCTGGGGTTACTGCAAATTTACCATTATAAGCATCTAAAGTTCCTTTTATTCCAAGGAACTTCCAATTACTAGTAGTTCCAGTAGTATGAACAGGTTGTGATCCTCCACTACTAATAGCAGCAGTTGCTTCGTAAATTACATTAGATGAGTTTTTAACAGTCTCACCTATAACATAAGCAGTTCCACTATCCCAAAGAACAGATTCATCAAATATATTATCATCAATCAAATCTCCTAAGAGATAACCATCTTGAACAGTTCTAACTCCATAACCAGCAGTAGTATATGCAAATACGTACAATGCAGCTGGTGCAGTTGCAGGAACTTGGAATGTAACTGATCTTGTCGTTGCTCCGTTAAATCCAGTTAGATAACCAGTATATGATACTGCAGAACCATCTATAGTATAGGTAATACCTGGTCCACCAAATAACTGTGTAGTATCTCCAATTACAACAGGGTTTTGACTATGCCAACCATCTTCATTTATTCCTATTAATAATTGCTGACTATCATTACTAGAATCATCTAAGTTAAAGACATAAGTTTTACCACGTTCTAAACCTAAGAACGATGGAGAAGATCCGCTAAAGAGATATTTTCCATTAGAAGAAGTGACAGTATAATTTACTGTGCTTGCTGTTGTAACTATAGGTCTATTACCAGCTAATTCTAAAGATGTTTTTAAACGATATCCTGAAGTTTCTCTAACTACAGTTCCAGAAGCATTATATCCCCAAGGTCCATAAATCGGATAACCATCATAAGACATACCAAGAATCTTAGAATGTCCATCTGTATGTCTTGCACGATCAATAGTCGCAGGATCGTTTGAATCACTTTGATAAAAATTATCAGTATAATAAGTATTTGGTCTAGCAGTATTATCAACTGTAGAATCAAAAATCATATATCCTTCATCACCTTCATATCCAGACATATATCTGTGATATGCACAATGATAATAAATCTTTGCCGACTCATCCGCATTCATTATGAATAACGGTTGATATATGTTTTCATAATCAGCAGCTGGTGCTTGTGTTACTCCAGTGCTCTTATAATAAAGTGTACCAGGACTTGAATTTAAAGGACCATCGGGAGTAGTACTGAATCTCATTGGATGACCATCAGCACCATGACTATTAGAACTATCGGATTGATTCCAAATAATCAAATAATTCCTTTGAACTTTAACGTTCTCAGGAGACATATAATATTTTCCTGGAGTAAATGGACCAAACTCACTTGCTTCTGTTCCAAAATCAATATAGAAAACACCATCTGTAAATGTTCTAGGAAGTTCACTAATAGTAAAGTTAAATCCATTAGATCCTAAACACCCATCACCCTGAGAAAATGTTGCAGAATCAGCAAGATCTCTAAGATATACTCTTGTTACAACACCCTGATTATTTCTAACAACTTTAGATATTTCACCTCTAGCATTTCCAGCAATTTCATCAACTAATCTACCAACTTCAATAGTTCCTAATGTCTCATCAACATTAGTAACTGTTAGCATAATATTATCATATTCTACTTTAATATTCCAAGTAAATGGTCTTAAAAGACCCCAATCAAATACACCATTACCTAATTCAAATTCATTAATAAGTTTATTTGAATGATAATATTTGATATTATTTTCAGTAACAACATCATAAGCATCGTTACTCTTAACGTAATTATTTTTAACCGCATCAATAGAATGTCCTGGAGGAGCATTACCATCTGGACCCCATTCTGGAGTATGTAATAATCCACCATTCGCTAAAATACCAAGAACCTTATCTGGTTGATTTTCTCTAGTACCAGGATTAGGAACGTCTTTACCACCTCTGTAAACAAAAGTTTGACTAAATGATCTATCTACTAAAGGTCCGCCACCTGGAGCTGCCTCTGCTTCTGTCCAAGTAGGTTTTGGATGATTGTCTGATGTAATAGCTAATCTATCAGTAGAATTAACAAATGCACCAGTAGTTGTAGAGTTAGGATGTGATTGCCATATTCTATTGATATCAAAAGAAGTTACGACATTAGGAGTTTCATCCTGTGGAATAATTTGTAATCGTAAAGGATCATATCCACTACCTCTATTCAGAACCCTAACATGTATAATCTTTCCTGAATCTTCATCAATGATAGGATAAAGAAGTGCTTCTGTATCTGGAGTTCCACATCCAGTTACAGAAAGTTTAGGAGGATCTGATACCGAGTAACCAGACCCACCGTTTAGTACTTCTACTGCTTTAACGCCAAAAGTTTCATCGAAAATTGGGTTAATTACAGCACCAGATCCAGGAACAGTTCTTGCCATTTATATCAACTTACAACGTTAATTTGTCCTTGCATCGCAGCATGGAGAGTACACTGATAATACAGTGTTGATG